>OFGX01000380.1_pt1 | contig 35618 bp, 25 predicted proteins | sample 1521831 | NCBI WGS metagenome assembly OFGX01 (sample SAMEA3504080, study PRJEB24116) | mouse gut metagenome | biome: mouse gut; feature: mouse-associated habitat; material: faeces | place: Denmark | collected 2011 | reverse complement strand
TGGCGGCGGGGAATTTTTACAGGGTCTGGCTGATTTTACAGTGCGGATGAAAGCCGCTGGAGCTGGGCAGGGTGCTGCGGCGCCCCGTCCGGCAGGGTGAAAATGAAAACAGCCGGGGTTTTTGTACCCTGGCTGTTTTTTGGTCCCCCAAATGCCCCCGGATTTTAAACAGCGGGGCTTCAATGTGTTTTGATATTGCTGTTTAAGACTCCAGGCACTAATAAAATAAAGGAGAGAATCTCCATTATTTCACTGAAGGGATTGTATCAGTAAAGTTGTATTTTTGACCTAAAGATTCTTAAGCAAAAGTTTAATATGTATTGTCAATTAGTAGATTGGAAAACAATATATGATATAATTATTAAAATAAAGTATATAATATTATATCACATTTTTTCATAAAAAACAAGTTTTTAGCAGATGATGTACCAATAACAGGACATAACCAAAAACATTTTAAAAAAAATACTTAAAGCAGTTGATTTAATAGAAAAATTATGATACTATGAATATAGAACATATGTTCTTGACGGTATTTGTTTGCTAAAAAAGACGTTTTTTAACAGACAAATAGAAACAATGAACAAAATATGAGGGGGTATTTTTATGGCATCTAATGCTGTTACAAAATGGAATGCGACATCTTTTTTTAGCAAAACAAATCCCTTATATCCGACATACAAAGGAGAATGTACTTGGTATGCATGGGGACGAGCTCATGAGGCTACAGGGACGACAAAATTGCCTGCTTCTGGTGCTGGCAAGTGGTATGGGCAAGCGACAAATTTTACCAGAAGGGGTCCTGACGAGATTCCGCTTAGTTACTCTATTGGTTGCTTTGCTGGTCATGTTGTTTTTATCGAATCTGTAAGTACAATTGTTTCTAGCAATACAACCTACGTCACATTTTCTGAAGCGAATTGGTACGCTGATGAACGTTTAAGTGATGGGAAATATTATCCTTATCCCAGTGGGACAGATGGTGAACAGAAAACCTTGGAACTTTCTGAATTTAAGGCACGTGGGACAGGTGCATATTTAGGATGTATCGTTTTGTAAGAAGCCTGCCAAATAGTTAAATCAAATAAAGAGGGATGGTGTAAAACCACTTTACATCATCCCTCTTCTTGTTATTAACAAGGCTGATAATGAAAGGAAAGAAAGCGAATCTCTTGGTTATTGAAGAAAAGCTGAAGGGTTCCGGTGGCCAGGAGCTTTTCCGGATCGGTTGGGTCTAACTGGTTCGCGGCAATAAAAATATTCTTTTCTTCCCCTCTTACCGTGTCTATTTTCCAGACAACACTATCGCCCCACCCAATAAAGCTGCGGGAGATGAACTGCTGTTTATCTCTGTCGTATTCTTCCGCCCAATTGGTATCTTCCAAACAGAAGGTGTATTCATCAAAGTACCGGTCCAGCTGGCTGGTGACAGCCTCCAAAGGGATGCAGTAGTAGCGCTGGCTCACCTTTCCTGCCTCGGTTTCCTCCCTGTAAAAAGCCTGCTCATCGGTTGTTCGGAAAAAGAAACTGAGAAGACCTTCCGAGCTGATATCCGCCGGGGAGGCAAAGCTGCGCTCCATTCCTGGCCCGCCCACAGCGGCCCAGGCGGCGTCAACAAATAGCAGCAGCTCCTCCTCCGTCCGGGAGGCAAGAAACAACTCCGGCGTGGTTTCTTCCCCGGTGGGGGAAGGCAACCGGGAGGGGGCGGGCTGAAAGGTCTCCTCAGAGTTGCCCTGGGAAATACCGGAGGAGGGAAGGGACTCCCCTTGTACTGCCGGTTGACAGGCGGTAAGCAAGGAAAGGATGCCACAAAGGCAAAGAAACAGCCGCATCATTTTCTGATTCATAATTTTTCCTTCACTTTCTCTGAAAGGGGATTGCTGCCAAAGACTTAGGAAGCTCCCTGGCCTTGTTTGGAAATAGAGAAATAGCTTTACAAGGCTTAATCATCCAGCTTGAGGACGGCCATAAAGGCCTCAGTGGGCAGCTGGACGGTGCCCAGGGTGCGCATCTTCTTCTTGCCCTCCTTCTGCTTCTCCAGCAGCTTCTTCTTCCGGGTGATGTCGCCGCCGTAGCACTTGGCCAGCACGTCCTTGCGCATGGCCTTCACCGTCTCCCGGGCGATGATTTTGCCCCCGATGGCCGCCTGGACGGGCACCTCGAAGAGCTGGCGGGGGATGTTCTCCTTCAGCTTCTCGCAGATGCGCCTGGCCCGGCCGTAGGCCTTCTCCCGGTGGACGATGAAGCTCAGCGCGTCCACCTGGTCGCCGTTGAGCAGCAGGTCCACCTTCACCAGGTCGCTCTTCTCATAGCCCTCCAGCTCGTAGTCCAAGCTGGCGTAGCCCTTGGTCCGGGCCTTAAGGGCGTCGAAAAAGTCATAGATAATCTCCCCGATGGGCATGGAGTAGTGCAGCTCCACCAGATTGGTGTCCAGATACTGCATGTCCTTGAACACCCCCCGGCGCTCCTGGCACATGGGCATGATGTTGCCCACGTAGTCGGGGGGGGAGATGATGGACACCTTGGCGTAGGGCTCCCGGGCTTCGGAGATGGCGCCGGGGTCGGGGTAGTTGTGGGGGTTGTCCACCCGGACCACAGTACCATCGGTTTTGGTGACCTCGTATATTACAGAGGGTAATGTGGTCACCAGGTCCAGGTCGAACTCCCGCTCCAGCCGCTCCTGGATGATCTCCATGTGGAGCATCCCCAAAAAGCCGCACCGGAAGCCGAAGCCCAGGGCCGCCGAGGACTCGGGCTCGAAGGACAGGGACGCGTCGTTGAGCTGGAGCTTCTCCAGGGCGTCCCGCAGGTCGGGGTATTTGGAGCCGTCCTCGGTGTAGATGCCGCAGTAGACCATGGCCTGGGCGGGGCGGTAGCCGGGCAGGGGCTCAGCGGCGGCGGACTCCGCGCCGGTGATGGTGTCGCCCACGCTGGTGTCCTTCACGTTCTTGATGGAGGCGGTGAACCAGCCCACCTCCCCGGCGGACAGCGCCCCAGCGGACTCCATCCCCAGGGGCTTGAGGTAGCCGCAGTCCAACACCGCATACTGGGCCCCCGAGGCCATCATCTTCACGTTCATGCCCTTTTTCAGGGTCCCCTCCATCACCCGGAAGTAGACGATTACCCCCACATAGGGGTCGTACTGGCTGTCAAAAATGAGGGCTTTCAGAGGGGCGTTGGGGTCCCCCTCGGGGGCGGGGATATTTTGGACGATGTCCTCCAGCACGGCGGGGATGTTCAGGCCCTGCTTGGCGGAAATCTCCGGGGCGTCCAGGGCGGGGAGGGCCAGGACGTTTTCGATCTCCTCCTTCACCCTGGCCGGGTCGGCGGCGGGCAGGTCGATCTTGTTCACCACCGGGAGGATCTCCAGGTCGTGCTCCATGGCCAGGTAGGTGTTGGCCAGGGTCTGGGCCTCGATGCCCTGGCTGGCGTCCACCACCAGCACGGCCCCCTCGCAGGCGGCCAGGGAGCGGCTGACCTCGTAGTTGAAGTCCACGTGGCCCGGGGTGTCGATGAGGTTCAGCTGGTAGGTCTCGCCGTCGTCGGCCGTGTAGCTCACGCGCACGGCCTGGCTCTTGATGGTGATGCCGCGCTCGCGCTCGATGTCCATGGAATCGAGCAGCTGGGCCTGCATGTCGCGCTTGGCCACGGTGCCCGTCAGCTCCAGGATGCGGTCCGAGAGCGTGGACTTGCCGTGGTCGATGTGCGCGATGATCGAGAAGTTGCGGATATGGGACAGTTCGTGGGTCATAATGGCTTTCTTATCGCGGTCGGTTCCTGCGTATGTGTACGTCTCACGAAGAATTGCCCCTCCCGGGCAGATTTCTTCGTGGTGCTGATGCGAATCTTTGGTATTCTACCGCATTGTGTATCCAGCGATACGGGCGCGGGACAATTCTCCCGCCAAATCTGCAGACGTGGCTGCGATGTAAAGATTGCTATTGCTGGCGGCCTTCCGAGACCGAGGGCGCGGGGCTGAGAAAGCGGAGAAATCCCGCCGCTTTCCGTTTCGCACGATGCCCTGCGGCCTGTGTTGCCGCGCGTTCGTGTCGTTGGATACCGCAAGGGATGAAAGTAACGACCGAACCAGAAAGGGCTATCAATCATGGCTAACATCAAGTCCCAGAAGAAGCGCATCATCACCAACGAGAAGGCTCGTATGCGCAATCGCGCCGTCAAGAGCGAGCTGAAGACCGCCACCCGTCGCGTGAAGGACGCCGTGGCCGCCGGCGACGGCGCCGCCGCCTACGCCGCTGCCTGCGCCGCCTGTGCCGCAATCTGCCCGGCCTGCGCGTTTGCGGCGTCTGCCGCCTGCTGCCTGACTGCGGCAAGGCTTGCGTCCGAAGTAAGCGTTTCGGCAAACTGCATTTCTGCCTGCTCCTTAATCTGCCGGTAGCCCTGCGGATTTGCGTCGTCTGCAAACTGCGCGTCTACAGCCGCCTGCGCCGCTGCCTGTGCCGTCTCAAAAGCGGCGGCTTTTTCTTTCTTTCCCATCGGCGTATTTAAGGCTTCGTCCAGTGTTTTTACCCCTTGGCTGAGCGTCTGCACGCTGGACGCCAGATCGGAAACCCCGCTGATTAGCGTCGCGGACTGCCCCTTTAACGTGCCGATTCCGTCCGCCAGTGTTTTGGCTCCGTCCGTATACGCCGCAATTCCGCCCTGCAGGGAAGTAACGCCGTCCGAAAATTCTCCCATTTTTCCGTCCAATGTCAAAAGCCCGTCTGAAAGCTCCCCGGAGCCGTCTTTTAATTGTTCCACTGCATCGGTTAAATCCTCTATTTTCCCGTCAAGTTCGGATAAATCCAGCGATTTTGCACCCATAAGCTCAGAACCGCCCATCACAACCGTCATTGTCATATCCAGGGAAAATTCTTTTACATCCGCCGTTACCTCTACATATTCCGGTATGGAAACGTCGTCGGAAAAATCACGGTCTTTTACACGCAGGCTTTCTTTTAAGCCCGGCATGGCGACGCCGAATACCATATTTTTATCGCCGTTTGTGACGACCTTGCCGTTTGTTACCGTTACGTTGGTAAAGCTGTCGTCCAAAAGCATTCCGGACGCTACGGTAAACGGCACGTAGATATCGCCTTTTTTCTCATGGTTGGTATAGTCAAAACGGATGGTCACCCGGCCGCTTTTGCCTGCCAGTTCGTCGGCGGACACTTCTTTGCCGTCCAGGTAATACGTTATTTTTTCCGTAACCGGCGCCTGCTTGTTTGTTTTTCCCTGATAATAAATATCGCTGCCTTTTGCGTTCCAGTTTAATACCGATCCCGTCTGCTCAAATGTTTCGGTTCCTTTGACGTTTTCGATCTCCGTTAAATCCGACGCGTCCTCTAATAGTTCTTTGCCCTCCGGATTTTTGAGCCATTCGCTTACGATGGTCTGTTCTGGCTTTCCGGTCGGATCGGCAATGATATAAACGGTTTCTTCTTTGCCGACCGGCCGGGCGTCGGAAGCGGTTTCTTCTTTTATCAAATCCGCCAGGGCGAGATCGCCGCCGTCTTCTTTTTGTTCCTGTTCCCCGGATTTGGCGTTGTTCTGCAAATCCGGATCTTCCGCTTTTTCCTGCGCAACGGCAGGGGCGCATCCCGGTTCGCTTTTGGCGGCGTATACGCGGCAGGCGGTGGAAGCGCCGCCTGTAACGGCTATAATAAGGACTCCGGCAATGACGCGGATCGCGTACTTGTTTTGAAAGGTTGCTTTTAATTTTTCTAATTTCATAATGATTTCCTCCTGAACATATATTTTGATTGATTTTTATTGCAAATGGTTAAGCTTTTACATCGTTTGACATGGCAATTCTTTTCGGACGCCTGTTTTTGGACTCCTTACTGCGAAAACCCGCGCTGCTGCGGATAATGACGCCGTCGAATACCATAAACATTGCCGGCAGCGCCAGCGCCACCACAAACAAACTGATGACGGCCCCTCTTGCCAGCAGGGTACAGAGGGAACTTATCATATCAATACTGGAATACAAGCCGACGCCAAACGTCGCCGCAAAGAAGCTGAGCGCACTGACGAACACCGACTGCAGGGAGCTTGTGAGCGCCGCCGTAACCGCTTCTTTTTTGTCTGCGCCGCGGCTGCGTTCCCGTTTATATTTATTGGTCATCAGGATTGCATAATCTACGGTCGCGCCCAGCTGGATGGTTCCGATTACAATTGATGCGATAAACGGCAGCACCGTTTTTGTATAATACGGGATTCCCATATTGATAAAAATCCCGAATTCAATGACCAAAACCAGAATGACCGGCAGGGAAACCGATTTTAACACCGCCGCGATAATTAAGAAAATCAATACGATGGAAACGACGCTGACTACCTTAAAGTCCCGGTCGGTAATCGTAATCAAATCCTGCGTGCAGGGCGCTTCCCCAATCAGCATTGCCGTGGGATCATAGTGTTTGATAATTTTGCGGATGGCGTCGCACTGTGCGTTTACCTCGTCCGTCCCGGTCTTATATTCCGACATGACATAAATCATCTGATACGTGCCGTTGTCTAATAACTCCCGGATATGCTCCGGCGCCAGTTCATCCGGTACAAGCGGCCCCGTTACGGCGTCTAACCCAAGCGCCAGCTTTACGCCCTTTACCTGCTGCAACTCTTTTTCCATCCGGTACGCTTCTTTTTCGGAAAGGCCGCTGTCGGCCAAAATCACATGGGTTGCGCCCATATCAAACCGGGATTCGAGGGTATTGCCCGCCTCCACGCTTTCCAGGTGCTCCGGCAGCGTGCCGACCAGATCGTAATATACCTCATTGTGATTCTGCGCATAGTACATCGGCCCGATCAGCAGGGCAAACAGCGCCAGAAACACCGGATAATGCCGGACAATCAACGCCCCTATTTTTCCGACGTCCGGAATGAAGGGCTTATGCTTTGTCCGTTCCAGCCATTTATCCATCACAAGTATCATTGACGGCAGAATCGTAACACAGCCGAGTACGCCAAACACAACGCCCTTAGCCATGACAATTCCCAGATCCTTCCCAAGCGTAAACGTCATAAAGCACATGGCAAGGAACCCCGCGACCGTCGTAATCGAACTGCCCACGACAGAGGACACCGTCTGCGAAATCGCATGCGCCATGGCGCGCTGTTTATCCCCCGGATACTGTTTTTGATTCTCCCCGTAGCTGTGCCACAGGAAAATGGAATAATCCATCGTAACCGCAAGCTGCAGTACCGCCGCAAGCGCCTGGGTGATAAAGGAAATCTCGCCTGCAATCCGGTTTGTACCCAGGTTATACAGAATCGCCATCCCGATGCTCAAAAGGAACACCAGCGGGATCAGGTAAGAATCCATTGTCAGCGCCAGCACCAGCGCGGATAAAAGCGCCGCAAGCGCCACATAAACAAGCGCCTCGCTGTTGCAGATTTTTTTGATATCCAGCACAACCGCCGACATGCCGCTAAGCAGGCAGTTCCGATCCGTTAAGCCGCGGATTTCTGAAATCGCGTCTAACGTCTCGTCCGCCGACATCGACGTATCAAACGTTACAATCAAAAGGGAGCTTCCCGTCTCCGCATTCTGCAGCGTCTCTTTGATATCCCCCGGAAGCAAATCCATCGGGACGGACAAATCCGCGATTGAGCCGTACCAGATGACGTCCTTCACATGGGCAACTTCTTTCAGTTCCCCTTCCAGGGTACTGATTTCCCGGTTCTGCATTCCGGACACCACGCACAGCGAAAACGCTCCCGTGCCAAACTCTTCTAACAAAATATCCTGCCCCTGCATCGTCTCAATGTCCCCGGGAAGATAGGAGAGGATGTCGTAATTGATCCTGGTGTGCAGGTATCCCCATACAGCAGGGATTAGCAGCAGAACGCTCAGGATTAAAATCGGTATACGGAATGCCACTACTTTTTTACCTAATTGATTCATATTCCCACCTCATCTCTTTTCTTATTTTTTACAAGACGCAGTATATAAAAAAAGACTGCATATTGGAATATGCAATCTTTGCGGTTTGTTGAAGCTGCTATACAGATGTTTTGATTTGTATTGGAGCGGGGGACGGTTCAACAAAATTGTTTTAAAAAACTGCCGAACCGTCCCTCCCCTTTATTGGTTTGCACCATCTAAGGCCTGCTGCATTTCCTGCGTATACTTCCTGCTGTAAATCGTTCCAATCAATGCCTGAGCCTGACCGTAGAGCGCGTCCTTCCTGCTCTGGTAATCGCCGGCTCCGGGATCGAGCGCGTTCATCTGGCCGATTACGGCCTGAATCTGTTTGCCGACTTCCCTGTCCCTGCGGTAATCCGCTACCGTATAGCCCTCCGAAAGCACCTCGTCATCTGCGCGGCCCGGCAGAAACTCTTCCCCCGCGTACGCGTCCGAATCACTGCCCCCGTCCATGTTCTGAAACGATCCGCTTTCATAGCCGTAGGCGTCTAACAGATACTGCATGGATTCTTTCCAGACAGAAGCCGGATACGTCGCCCCATACAAATTACTAAGCGTTTTCGGCGTGTCGTACCCTACCCATACGGCCACGGTAAAATACGGCGTCATGCCGCAGAACCACCCGTCTTTGCTGTCGTTGGTCGTACCTGTTTTTCCGGCCGCTTCCACCTTAGAAGCAGATGCCCAGCGCATAGAAGACGCCGTCCCCCTGCTTATTACGCCTTTTAAAATATCCACCATTTTATCGGCAGCTTCCGCCGAATAAACTTCCGTATCCAGAGGTTCTGTGTACCGTTCGTCCCCGTCCAGATCCAGAATTGAAGTAATACAGCTTGTTTCCCGGTAAAAACCATGGTTCGCAAGCGCCGCATATGCCCCGGCCATCTGCTCTGTCGTCGCTCCGTGCGTCAGGCCTCCCAGAGACGCCGACAGCGTTTCATCCTCCGGAACAATCTTATCAAAATGCATCGTTTTAATAAAAGACAGCCCGTATCTTGCCCCAATATCGTTAAAAAGCTGATAGGCGCAGCCATTTTTACTCTGTTCCACCGCGCTGCGCAGCGAATATTTGCTTCCGGTCATCGTTGAGACTGTTTTGCTCTTTTTGGCGGCCGATACGTCAATATTGTTTAACATGGAATTATCCGTATAACCCTGCATCAGAGCCGGCGCATAAACCACAAGCGGTTTTATCGTGCTTCCCGGCTGCCTGGGGCTTTGGTAAGCCCGGTTTAACGTATACATATTCAAAAACCCTTCCTGGGAACGCCCGCCGACCACGGCGATCACTTTCCCGGTCGCATTGTCAATCGCCGTCAGCGCCCCCTGGAAATCATACATCCCGGACGCCCCGATCGACACGTCCATGTTTAACCCATTGTCAATCACCGACTGCAGAGCGTTTTGAGCCGCGCTGTCTAATGAAGTATATATTTTATAACCTCCCGTATAAATCCTGTCGCGGACGTCGGAATACCAGGTATCGTATTCCTTCTGGTAATTTTCATACGCTTCTTTGCTGTCAAAATCATATTGGAACAAAAATCCCTCCTGCCCCATCATATATCTGACCGCGCAGTGCAGCGCGTACGTCGTCTGGTAACCGTTGACGCGATCCGAACTGCTTTTTTTCTGGCCCGTAACCGTAATTTCTTCGGCAAGCGCTTCTGACAGCTGCGCGTCCGAAATAAACCCGCATTCAAACATATCCTGCAGAATTTTATCGCGGCGTTCCAACGCGCGCTCTGGCTGCGTATATGGATTGTAGTATGTGGGGCGGTTGGGAATAGCGCAAAGATACGCCGCCTGGGACAGCGTCAAATCTGCGGCGGAAATCCCGAAATATGCCTGCGCCGCCGCCTCGATCCCATAAATATTATTGGCGAAACAGCAGTTATTGACATAAAATTCCATAATCTGCTTTTTGGTATATTTCCGGGTCAGTTCCGTAGCAATCATAATTTCTTTTATTTTGCGTTCAATGGAGACCTCGTTCGTCAGATAAATCTTCCTCGCAAGCTGCTGCGTAATCGTACTTGCGCCGTGAATGACTTCCCCGCCGCTTTTCAGATAAGTAAACGCAACGCGGAAAATCCCTTTCAAATCGTATCCGCGGTTGCTGAAAAAGTTGCGGTCTTCTACCGCAATAAACGCGTTTATGGCGTTCTGCGGAATCTTTTCATACCGCAGGTAAATATTTTTTTCCGAAGCCGACAGTTCTGCAATTTTATTTCCATCCTTATCATAGATATAGGATATATTAGACGGGCGAAAATCCCTGCCGCTGCTCTCTTTTACCTTCTGTTTCGCTTCTCTCTGCCACTCGTTTATATCTCCGCTGTACCTGAAAAAAACAAACCCTGTAATCCCAAGCAAAACAAGCATCAGAACAAAAAACGAAATCTTTACGCTTCTTCCAAAGACATGCCGTTTTTTCTTCGTATGCTTTTTCTTTGCCGGTTTCTTCGAGGTTTGTTTTCCCTTTGCCTGTTTCTTAGCCGTCTGTTTTCCCTTCGTCTGTTTTTGGGTTGTCTGTTTCTTTGCCGCCTGTTTTGTTTTTTCCGTCAAATCCATCACCTTCCAGCCATTGTGCTTGACTCCCCTTACATCCCCCTGTTTTATTACTGCGGAAACAACACCTCCTCCATGGAACATTTCATAATATAGTCATAAATTTCCACCAATTCTTTTGCCGTGATTGCAAATCCGCTCTGAATCCATACAATCACCACCGAACACATAGACTGCGCATAATACTCGGCAATCCGCTCTGTCGTAAGCCACTTAAATTTGCGGATTACATCTGTTTTTTTCTGATCCATAATCTCCAAAAGAACCTGCTTGACACAATTCCTGGCAATCATCTCAAATGAAAACTGCCCTTCCAAACGCACTGCCTGCATATAAAACCCGCGTTCCTTCCCAATATTGGTAAACAGCAGCAAAAGAGCCTCGTTTATCATCTGGTTCTCAAGCAGCGGGCGGATTGGCCCTAGCAGTTCCGTATGTATAATCCGCTCTAAAAGCTCATATTTATCCTGGAAATGGTTATAAAACGTGGGCCTTATCACACCCGCCTTGTCTGTAATCTCTTTTATTGTAATCTTTTCAATCGGATCGTGCAATGCAAGTTCTTTAAAACTACTAATCAGTAAACGATCCACATCCTGTTTCGCCTGCACCGTATCCATTCCCCCTTACCTGCGTTCCAATATCATACTGTCTAAATTATTCATAATCCGTTTCAGGAAAAACAAAGCCATCACAAACGCCACAATTTCGGCAATCGGAAACGAGAACCATACCGCCGTCAGATTCCCGGTCAAAGAAAGCAGATACGCCATTGGGATTAAAACCACAAGCTGGCGGATCACCGACAAAAGCAGGCTGTACTTCCCTTTTCCAAGCCCCTGGAACACGCCGCTTCCCACTATGGAAATCCCAGCAAACACATAGCTTACGGATAAAATCCGAAGCGCCGGGACGCCGATAACCAGCATCTGCCCGGAAGCGTTAAACAACTGCAAAAGCTGCGCCGGGATCACTTCCGCCGTCAAAAGCCCCGCCGCCATAATGATAACCCCGACTACCATACTGCTTTTCATAGCCTTGACAATCCGTTCCTTATACCCTGCGCCGAAATTATAAGCCACAATCGGAATCAACCCGTTATTCATTCCGAACATCGGCATAAAAATAAAACTCTGCAGCTTAAAATACACGCCGAACACCGCCGCTGCGGTCGAGGTAAACGAAAGCAGAATCCGGTTCATAAAAAAAGTCATAACCGAACCGATCGACTGCATCAGTATCGCAGGCACAGCCTCCCCGTAAATATGCCTTAACGTAACCGGATCCGGCCGCATCCCGCGGACCGACAGGCGGATTTCATGGTTCACCTTCTGATTATAAATAAACCCAAACACCATCGCCACAATCTGCCCAAGGACCGTGGCCGCCGCCGCACCCGCAATCCCCATTTTCGGAAACCCGAACAGCCCAAAAATCAAAATCGGGTCAAACACCAGGTTAATCACGGCGCCTGTCGTCTGCGTAATCATCGTACACACCGTACGCCCGGTCGCCTGCAAAAGACGCTCGGAGCAAAACTGCCCATACATCCCAAAACTAAACGCCGTACAGATAAAAAGATATATTTTCCCATACGCAATAATCTCCGGTATGTCCGTCTGCACCCTAAAATAAGTTTCCGAAAACAAAAGCCCTATCACCAAAAACAGCAGATAATTGCAGACGGCCAGAAAAACAGAGTTATTTGCCGCCTTATCCACTTCATCAAACCGTTTTTCTCCCAGCCGTTTTGACAAAAGCGCGTTTACGCCCACGCCGGTCCCGGCCGCCACCGCTATCATAAAGTTCTGCATCGGGAATGCCAGCGAAACAGCCGTCAGCGCATACTCGTCAATCTGGGCCACAAAAATACTGTCCACAATATTGTAAAGCGCCTGCACCAGCATTGAAACAACCATTGGCAGTGATATATTAACCAGCAGCTGATTTACCGGCATCGTTCCCATTTTATTCTCTGTCTGTGCTCCCATTTTCCATGTTCCTCTCTAATCGTATGATTCGTCAAACTCCACCATTACAAAATATCCCTTCGGCGTTTCCTCAATCCCCACGACTTTACCTTCCGCCGACTTTAACCGTTCGCCCGCCGCATAATTAGCGGACATGGCAAAAGCCTTCCCCAAAGTATAATAATAAGAGCCGGGGAGTTTTCCTTCCGTCACCGGAAGGACATCCCCCACCTCCAAAAGCCCCATACGCTCCATTTTAAATTCCATGCGCCTCATACACTACAAGTCCCTTTCCTCTACGGCCTCCGACTCAATCGCGTCCCACTCCTGCAGCCCGCGCTTTACAGAAGCGGCCGTCTTCTGCACGCGGCTAATCACCCAAAGAAGAGAAATCCCGTCGTACAAAAGCGCCACGCCTACCAGCGTAAGCGTTATAGAAATTATCCCAAAACAGTCCACAATACACGCTGCTCCAAGCCCCATGCCAATCAGGGCCATAATAAGAAGCGACCGCCACCGCAGGTACCCGCCGCGTTTCGCTTCAAGCGCATACCGGAACGCCTGCAGCCCATGCACAAACAACACCACGCCAATTCCAATCAAAAGCATGCTCTGGATACTGCCCGGCTTCAAAAAAATCCAGATCCCAATCACAAAAAGCACCAGACCCAGCGGCAAATTCAGCCTGTGTTTCGTTTCCGACTCCATAATATAACTAATCACACGCACAGCCCCCAGCAAAGCAATCACAACCGCAATCGCCTGGCAGGCAATCGTAGTAACCCGGACCGGCCACAAGATCAAAACAACCCCAAACGTAATACATGCCGCCGCGCTTACAATCGCGTCTATCTTCATGCGCTTCATTAAGTCCCTCATAACACAACTTCCTCCTTCCGTACGAAAAACAAGCTCCCTCTCTGCGGCGGATATCCGCCGCGCCTCAAAATTAATCGTTCTCTTCTACCAGAACCGACGGGAGCGCAATCTCACTGTACTGCGTCGAAATCATTTTCCCTCTTGAAACTCTCGAATAAATCCCCGCAAACGCCCCGTCATACACAAACAGCCCCGTCAGGTTCGAAACCTCCAAAAACTCTGCGTCCGCCCCTTTTGAAAAATCAATATTTTTAGTAAGATACGGCACGCAAAACTCCTGCGCCAAATATCCCCCGACGCGGTGCGCATCCACAATTTCTTTCCATTCAGCATCCGAGGCATATTCCACGCCTGCAAAAACCCCCTTTGATCCGTATGAATCTAAGGGCTTTAAAATCCATCCGTCCTTATTCCCAATAATATCCTGATACGGCAGATAATCCTCCGTCATCAGCGCGGTATACGGCACATGCGCTTTCACATAAGCGTCCTCTTCCTCCGTCAGAAACGCCCGCGTCGCCGGATGGTGCAAAATCCGGTACAAAACCTTATTGTGCGCAATCTGCGTAACAAAATCCCCAACCAAGCACACGGCTTCGTCTTTTACTGCACGGATAAAATCCGCCGCTTCGTCCATGTGCTTCATAATATCTCCCGTGACCGCCCGCCGGTAAATCAGATCAATCGGCTGGTTCTGCGCCCCATACAAACGCCCGTTCTCATAACGGAGATCCCGAATTTCACAGATTTCACAGGAAGCGCCCATCCTGCGGTAACTCTCGGCAAAAATTTCAAATTCATTATTCGTCGCGCTCTCCATAAAATCCACAATCGCCACATGGGGATGAGCGCACGCCCCTTTCGTTTCCCGATAAATCCCAAGCGACGTTTTGGCCCAGGAATCGAACAGTTCAAAGGTGCAAAGCCGATATCTTCCGGACAGCTGCCGATACGCCCTTGTAAGCTTTAATCCATGGTTTAATTCCCGGTCTTCATTCATGGCGCTTGAACCGTCCGTATTAAATTCACAGAATTTAAAATCCTTTGTCTTTTCATTATAGAAAATGTCGATCCTTGCGATCGGTATATTGCTTTCATAACGGGGTTTACGCAAAATCAACTCATCTAATTCCGCCGGAAACCCAAACAGCCTCCGGTAAGACGCGTCCTCCCTGTAACGCTTTATTACTTTGTCAAAAATACCGTAAAGCGTTTGAACCAAGTTTTCAAAAATACGAATATCTTCCGTTGTAAACAACTTCGGAACATACAGCGTGCTTACGCACCTGCCGTGGTATTTGGCGGTTGAACCGTTGATATAGCTGATTTCTTCTTGCGCGCTTTCTGCATGCGCGGCTTTGTCCTTTGCAATCATTTCACAATATATCTGATTTAAATATTCTGTCTGCAGCATAAGATTTCCTTTTCTTATTTAAATTTGCCGTTTCACGGCCTGTGGTTAGGATATGTTGGATTACGGATTAGTATAACAGATATTTAAAATAGAGAAAAGGATATTTTTCATCTAAAACGCCAAACCAATCCGATAAACCAAAAATGTGACCGCCCAGGCAACCCCAAGCTGGAACAAGGCCGTCGCTCCTGTAAACGCCCAGCTTCCCGATTCCTTACGCACCGTCGCCAGCGCAGCCGCACACGGGATATAAAGCAGGCAGAACACCATCAGGCAAAACGCGTTCAACGGCCCAAACCCAATCTGCGCCAGCACGTCGGCAAAATGTTTCATCCCGGCCGGCGAATTGGCATTTACAATCCCAAACAGCACCGCGCAGCTTGACACAACGACTTCCTTTGCCGATATGCCCGCAATCAGCGCGACCGTAATCTGCCAAAAACCAAGTCCCACCGGGGCAAAAACAGGAACCAGCCATTTGCCGAGCATCGCCCCAAAACCTGCGGACATATCCGGATCATATCCCTGCGGCCCAAAATTTAACAGCGCCCATATCAAAAGCGTCGCCAGAAAAATCGTCGTCCCTGCTTTTCCCAGATAATCCTTTACTTTATCCCATACATAAATTCCAACCGTCCGCAAATCCGGCATCTTATACTCAGGCAGTTCAATCAGAAGATAATTGGGCGTCGCCTTTTTATCCAGCAGATGCAGCGCCAAGGATACGGCAATCGCTACCGCTATGCCGATCAAATACATGGAATACGCCGCAAGCATAGCATGTTTCCCAAAAAACATTTCCGAAAACAATATATAAATCGTCAGGCGGGCGTTGCAGCTCATAAACGGCGTCACAAGCATTACCTTATAGCGGTCGCGCTTGCTCTCAAGCGCACGGGAAGCCATAAGCGCGGGAACCGTACAGCCAAAGCCCAAAAGCATTGGGATAAACGCCTTGCCGGACAGCCCAAGCCGGCTCATAACCCCTTCCATAACATATGCCACACGAGCCATATAGCCGCTGTCCTCCAAAAACGCCAGCGCCAAAAACAAAATAACAATATTCGGCAGAAACGTAACGATCGTACCAACGCCGCCCACAACCCCGTCGATCACAAGCGACTCCATAATTTCCCCGGCATTGACTGCCGAAAGCCCTCGGATAAGCGCTCCGCAGATCCAGTCAATGCCCAGTTCAAAATACCCTTTGACCCAGTCCCCAATGGCAAACGTCAAAAAGAAAACCACCGCCATAATTCCCAAAAAAACCGGAATCCCCCAAAACGGATGCGTAAGCACACCGTCCACACGCTCCGTAAACCGATCCTGCCGCTGCTTATGGAGCAGCGATTCGTCTATAATTTCCCCGATAAAATCATACTTTTCATTGATAATCCGGCTCTGGTCCGCTTTTTTGATTATCCCGCCCAAATCCACAGGACATTTTTCTGACACCTCCGTATCCTGCTCCAAAAGCTTAATCGCATGCCAGCGGTAATTGGAAAGTCCCGGATAATTTTGCCGTAAAGCGGCTATAATACGGTCAATTTTATCCTCTATGTCATCCGAATACACCATGGCAAACTCCGTATGATGGTCGTGCACATGGCGCGCCTCATTCTTGTGCTGGTGAACCAGGCGATCCGGAGCGTTTTTATCCTTGTGGTGCGCAGCCGCATGCAAAAGCGAATCCAGCCCCGTGCGTTTCCTGGCGCAAACAGGGATTACCGGAATCCCGAGCATTTCCGGCAGACGGTGCATGTCGATTTCCATCCCGCGTTTTTCCACAATATCCATCATATTTAAAGCCAGCACCACCGGTTTTCCAAGTTCCAATAGCTGCAGCGTCAGATACAGGCTGCGTTCCAAAGCGGAAGCGTCCGCAACGTTAATAATCACATCCACCTCGCCGCTTAATATAAACTGCCGGGAAACCGTTTCTTCCATCGTATATGAAGTCAGGCTGTATGTACCGGGTAAATCCACCAGGCGGATATTCAAATCATGCTCCTTTATCGCGCCCTCCACCTTTTCCACCGTAACGCCAGGCCAGTTGGCAACTTTTAAGTTTGCCCCGGTATACGCGTTAAACAGCGTCGTTTTTCCGCAGTTTGGATTTCCGATAAATCCAATCGTCAGATTTTCTTTCACTTTATTCACCCTGCTTTCCTTACGGTAATATTTTTGGTCATATTATACCCCAAAGCAAAACGGCTTCCGCGCAGTTTAATAATCATAATCCCTTTTCCTTTGCGGTTTAAGACGGAAATTTCCGTGTCCTTAGTCATGCCGAGCGATTCTAAGCGCTGTTCCATAAAGAAGGGCAGATTGAGTTTTTCTACAATACAGTTCTCGCCTTTTTTTATATCTTTTAAAAGCATATGGTTTATGCCTCCTTTTTTTGTAGGTAACAAAGGTATTATACTCCTGCTCTCCAAAATGGGCAAGGGTGGGTTTGGTATGTCGGGAGTGAAGGGGTGCGGAGGGTACGCCAGGGAGAGGAGGCGGGAGAGGGGCGGATTTTGTGTCTGCGTTCATGGATCAAGGGCTTCTAAACGGTTCTGGTTATTGTTCTATACGGACGAAACCGCCCTTATATGCGCCGTCCATGGCGCATAAGGGCTTTGGCGGACGTCCTGTCCGCCAATTCCTGATTGCGGATGAACCGTTAAGAAGCCCTAAATCCAATCACAAGGACACAAATCTGCCCCTCCCCCGCCTCCTCTCCCTGGCTGCGTTTTCGCAAGACTGACATAAAAACGCACGGTTAAAGTGTATGTATGAAGGTGGAGCGTTATTCTGTCTTTACTGCGATCTGTATGTTGCTGTAGTCGTAATCTACTTCGTCCAGAATGCGGGTCGTTAATATCCGCAGTAAGGTCTCTGCGTCATAGTGCGTTTCTACGAAAAGAGCCTCTTTTATTTTTACCGGACTGCGCATTTTACCGGTCTCACTGCCCAGCAATACCCGGTTTCGTCCTAGTCACGGTTTTTTACTTTTGTCAATCCATTTATATCCTTTTCACCCAGGAATCAGCAGTGTCTGACCGGTAAATATTTCATCTCCGGTTAAACCGTTCAATCGCTTGATGGCGTCTACTGTAGTGCCAAATCTTTTTGCCAGCGACCAGAGTGTATCCCCGGATACTATAGTATAAGAAGAAACCGCATTCTGTGATGTGGGTATTTTCAGCTTCTGGCCTATTTGCAGCAGATCTCCGGTCAGGCCGTTTTGCCGTTTGATGGCGTCTACTGTGGTCCCAAACCTTCTGGCCAGCGACCAGAGCGTATCTCCGGATACTACGGTATATTCTATGATACCCGGTTCCGGCTTTGGAAGCGGTATATTCTGCTGGATTCCCTGGTATACGTCATAGAGTGATTTCCAGGTTTGCGCGCCTACAATACCGTCCGGGGTCAGCTGCATCAGACGCTGGAATGCCGTTACGGCATCTTTTGTATCCTTTCCGAAAATACCGTCCTGCGCTACGGCCGGCACATTGGGATAGTATTCAGATATAACGTCTAAAAGATACTGTAACGTAATAACGTCCTGTCCGCGGCTTCCCTGCCGCAGAACGCTCTCCGGCGGCACGGTTCCAATTCCTAATGTATTGCCTTCGCTGTCGAGTTCCGCAAGCCTGGCCACAGCGGTATAGATACTGGATATTTTGTACCAGGTGCTTTTTCCTACAATGCCGTCCGCCGTCAGGTTGAAAATTTTCTGGAAACGGGTTACGGCATCCTTGGTGCTTTTGCCAAACTGCCCCGCCGGATCTGTAATAGAAGGGATGGCGGGATAATTTTTCCGGATCCGGTTCAGGTAAGTCTGGATGATTTCCACATCCAGCCCGCGGCTTCCCTGCCGCAGCGCGGATCCCGGATAGGAGGACAATATGCCGCTTATCGCGGACGCCTCTGCAATTTCTATGTCTTTCGGATAGTAAGAACGCAGGATTTTAAGCGGCGTGAGCCCCTGTTCAGCCAGCGTTACCGTTCCCCACTGGGACAGGCCGCCGCAGGTAACTGTCGTTCCGTTGCAGAATGAAGTAAAATACGGGGCAATCTGCCCGGATCTGCGGACGTATTCGTTAAAAATATTGTCTACAATCCGGCTGATGGATTCATAAATCGGACGGCCGTAGACAAAATACTGATCGTACGCCGTACTGTTTGTAATATCAAAATTGTAGCCGCGGCTTCGGTACCACTCCGTGTAAACCCGGTTCAGCGCAAATGTTATGATGGCGTATATATTTGCTTTTAAAGACGCCTTGGGCCAGGTGGGGTAAATTTCACTGCTTGCCACATTTTTTATATAGTCCGTAAAAGACACCTGGACGTTGGAGGCAGAAGAGGAAGGCGAACCCAAATGCACCGTAATGGGATTTGGAATGATAACCTGGCGCAGTACGTAAAACGCGTCCGGCCCTTCCTGAAAACGCGGTTCTGACATGGAAACCGCGGGAGCCCCAATGTGGATTTCCGTCAGGGAGGGGCTGCGTTTTGTACGCTGCATAGGGATAAGCGTCAGCGGCAAAATCGCTGTTTCCCCGTCAAAAATAGGAATTTCCGAAACAGAAACCGAATCAAACCCGTCTGCCTGCGCGAGTACCTGATATCCCGCAAACGGCATGCCGGTATAATACGGATTCAAAGAAAAACTCTTATCCGCCGTTTCCAGCGGAACCTTCCCTGTTTCCCCGTTTTCGTCTGTTTTAAGGTAATAGACGCCGTTTCCCAAAGGATCCAAAACTTCTACCTGCACGCCCTCCACCGGAATGGCATCGTGAGCCGTCCGTGCCTGTACAACAAGATAACCGATAGCCATGAACAAAAATCTCCTTTTATCCTATACCGTTAATTTATGAAAAGAAAGCCGGATCGGTTACAAAAAAACAGCAGCCGGGCTGCAAACCTGGCTGCTGTCCTGTTGATACATATTAAACTGAAATTCCTCTGCTTACAGGCGTCTTTTCCGCCGGAGACTGGTAATAACGGATAACCCGTATTTTTGCCCAGTCCGGCTTTTGCTGCGCCGTCTGAACCGATTCGTTTTTATTCTCATGCCGCTGTCCGTCCGCCGCGGTCTGCGCCGGAGACGGATTTGTTTTCTGAAGCCCGTCTGCCAGCGCTTTTAAAGCAAACGTCTGCCAGATGGAACCGGACAGCGGATTCATATAAGCATAGCCGGAACTAATTCCGTTTCCGCTTCCAAACAAAGCGCCCGACTGCGCATTTAAAAGCGCATAGTTCAGATAGTCGGAAAAACTGTTTCCGTTTTTGGTATTTACAGTATTCTGGCGGCTTCTGAGATTTTCCGCCGCAAACATAGAATCCACAATACCGTTTACATTTCCTATCATATGCGCCTCCTATCCCCAGAAGTCATACATACTTTTTGCAAAAGCATTGTAAAATTCTTTTCCGGTATTGCTGTAGCCGCTTAAATAACCGGTATCCCATGCCGCCGCATTTTCCGCCACGCGCCCGCTGACATAGTTTATTTTATCAGAAAATCCGGATGCGTTTCCAAATGCCGCTTCTAAGTTTTCCACATCGGCGTTTTTTAATGTGTCTTTCTGGACGTTTAAGCTTCCGTCCTTATTCCTCGTAATGCCGACCGCCTTAAGAACCCCGGACTGTTCCGCCGTATAGCTTTGCAGTTCCTGTAAATAAAACTTATTTAAAGAAGAATCGGATTCCTTTAAATATTTTAACGTTTTATTGTAAGATTCCGCCAGCTTCTCCACATTCGATACAATTTCCGACGTATCCCCGGTTTTTTTCGCCTTTTCAAACAGAGAATTTTCTCCGTCAGCCGATAATTTCGCGGCAATATCCTGTAAAGACTGTGCAGAAGCTTCCAACTGCTTGTTGTGTTTTTTACCCAGGCCCTGCAGTGCGGAATTAGCCTTGCCGGTATTGCCAAGTGAAGAAAGCAGCGTGTTTCCCGTCACAGCGCTGCTGCCCATATAGTCCAGTAAAGTGTTCTGATGGATTGGGAGGCCGCTTTTCACCGCCGCCCGCGCTATCATCTGATTTGTAATTCGCATAGAATCCCTCCTGTTCATTTTTTCTGTCACAAAAGGTATCGGTGCAAAGGACGTCAAATTCCAGCGGTTTGTAATCAACGGGCATATTTATGTCATGAACTTAGGTTCAAATTCTTTCTGTATTATTTTTCCTCATATCCTTCCAAAAACGAATGCTTTACGCCGTCCTTTTTATAAGCTATTACCGTATCCAGATTTACATTTTCCACACTTTTAAAAATATTCCCTTCGACAAAAGGGTTTGTAAGTTTCATCTGCCGGATCAGTTCCTTTACCTCCAGCCGTTTCGAAGAAGTTTCTATGCTGCAGTCCTCACAGTTTTCAGTAAATTTACAAGCGCACTGCAAAAAACGAAGCCCATTATAATCCCGCCACGCCTGAATATCTTCTTCCCGGATCAAATACATCGGCCTTATTAATTCCATCCCGGGGAAATTGGCACTGTGCAGCTTAGGCATCATGGTCTGCATCTGCGCGCCGTAAAGCATCCCCATCAAAATCGTTTCAATCACATCGTCATAATGATGCCCGAGAGCAATTTTATTACAGCCCAATTCCTTAGCAAAATGGTAAAGATGCCCCCTGCGCATTCTTGCGCAAAGGTAACAGGGCGATTTCTCAATGTGGTAAACGGCGCTGAAAATATCCGATTCATAAATAGAAACCGGAACGCCAAGCCACGCCGCATTTTCCTCAATAGCTGCGCGGTTTGCCGGACTATACCCCGGATCCATAACCAGAAATTTAACGTCAAAATCAAATTTATTATGCAGCTTTAACTCCTGGAACAGTTTTGCCATCAGCATAGAATCTTTCCCGCCGGAAATGCAGACGGCAATCCGATCTTTCTTCCGGATCAGATCATATTGGTTCAGCGCTTTCGTAAATTTCCTCCAGATAGATTTCCGGAACCTTTTACGTATACTCTGTTCAATTTCTTCGCAACTGTTTTTATCTCTCATCTGATTCTCCTCACATAGAAAAAGCCCCCGCCTTGCGGCAAAGGACTCAATATTATTTGTATTTTAACAAGCTGCAAACAGAAAGTCAAGACCAGGAAATCCGGCCCCTTTGCCGCAGGCAAACTTTAAAAGGGCCGGATTCTGTAACAGGGATTGTGTTCCGTACCGTCAAAGGGAGGCTTTCCCCCTGCTTCAATCCAAAAAATCCTTATCTACTTCCGGATTATCTGCGTATTTTTAGATACTCCTTTTTTTTGCAGCAGCTTTTTGTATGTTGGCATTTTTTTTGCCGGCACTTTAAACTCCGCCCATTTATGAAGCCCTGCAAACGCTTTTGCTCCAACACTTTTTACGGTCAGTTGACTGGTTTTTATCGTAACCTTCCTCAAAGAACTACAGTTATAAAATGCTGCCGCACCGATCTTTTTAATATTTTTTCCAATCGTTACTGTCTTTAAGCTTTTGCATCCTTTCAAAGCAGATTTTGCAATTGAAGTCACTTTATAGGAAATACCGTTTATTTTCACGCTTTCCGGTATTTTTAAGGATTTTAACTTTTTACTGAACGGGGCTTTGAACTCTGCTTCCATTCCGGTTTTGGTTACAATATAAACATTACCCTTGCCGTCTTTTAATTTTGTTCCCTTTTTCGGAAATGACTCTACAGGATTTTGTATGGCTCCACCGGAATTATCTATACCCGAATTTGAAGAACCGCCAGGATTATTTGGCTCTGCCGGCTTATCCGGATCCACCGGTTTGTCCGGATTCACCGGCTTATCCGGATCTACGGGTTTGTCTGGATCCACGGGTTTATCCGGATCCACCGGTTTGTCCGGATCCACTGGCTTATCCGGATCCACGGGTTTATCCGGATCCACGGGTTTATCTGGATCTACGGGCTTATCCGGATCCACAGGTTTGTCTGGATCTACCGGCTTATCCGGATCCACGGGCTTATCTGGATCTACGGGTTTGTCTGGATCCACGGGTTTGTCTGGATCTACCGGCTTATCCGGATCCACGGGTTTGTCTGGATCCACGGGTTTATCCGGATCCACTGGCTTATCCGGATTCACCGGTATTTTCTCCCCATAAGCAATGGTAACCCCACAGTCGCTGCACTGCGTATCTCCCGTATACCCTTCCTCCGTCGCCGTAGGTTCTTTTTCTCCCACCACAACCGTATTCACATGATTTTCCGGATTGAGCGGCAAACGCTCGCTTTTACCTGTATCTCTATATTCCGTACCGTCTACGGAAACGCTTGCAATGATTTCCCTTAATCCCTCCAACGTACAGGTGGCATCTGTTATCTTGGTTTCTACAGTACAAGCCTGCGGATTTACCGTATGTCCCGGCGTATCCTCTCCGCACCCCGCGCGCCTGCATACCATCGCAGCCGTACAGGACTGCAGATCCTGCGCCCAGCGGAACGAAACCTCATAATCATGCCCAAGGGCTTCCGTATACGTTGTCCTGATATTCGTCTTTATTACGCCGTCCAGTGTCGTAGTCGCTGTAAATACGTCCCGTCCCTGCTGTGTGCACGACGCCTGCACGGTTTCTTTTTTTACCGTACAATTCATCCTCTGGACATGGCCGCTGTTATTCCGGCAGGTATAGGTTGCGGTACAACTCATATTGTCTTTGCCCCAGGCAAATACCGGGGAAAGCCAGGTATGTCCCTGTTCCGCGGTAATGGTGACGGACGCCGTATTGCCGCATGCGTCTGTAGCTTCCACCGTATGCTGCTGCCCGTCGCCGGCTATCGTATATTTGCCCCCGGACGGCGTCAGTGCCGTTTCATTATCCGTCACCGATACCAGGGAAAGATCCGCCGCCGTAAACTGCACTGCGCCGCAGTATTTCGCCCCGTCCGCTATACCGGACAACTCCGGCGGCGTCCGGTCAATCAGGATGCCGTCTGTAGAAGCATAGGAGAGATTCCCCGACCGATCCTGCGCTTTCACATAAACTAAAAACTTGCCGTCCGGGTTTAAGCGCAGCGCCGTTTTATATTCCGTCCAGGAAACGCCGCGAAGCTGCGCCGGCGTCAGAGCCTTATCTGAAATATAATAATACGCTTTATCCAGACGGTTTACCGTACCGCCGTTTGGAAGCGCCTCTTCGTCCCTCGCCGTAACGGTTACCGTCTGCGTTTCCCTGAAACACAGCGAAAAGGTAGGCTGGCTGACGGTTTCACTCCAGAGATGATCTCCCATTGTAATTTCAACTTCCGGGTTTTTCGTGTCTGTCAGCCTGCTTCCGGGTTCAGGGCGCGTGTCTTTCTGGCCGCAGCCGTTGCCGCAGTCCGCCGTCTTTGTTCCGTCCGCTTCGTATGTCGCGTCCTGGTTGGATACGTATTGCGTAAAACGATGGCCTGTTGCGGGGATGGTTTCCGACGCTGTCATAACCTGGCCGCAGCGCGCGCAGTGAGACCCTTGCGTCCTGCCGCTTTCGGTACAGGTCGGCTCCACAGCTTCATCCGCCGTTTCATCATGCCCCAGCGCTTCCGCCCCGTCCACCTGGTAGGATTTGCCGCAGTAAATACACCGGTATGTCGTATAGCCTGCTTCGGTACAGGTCGGCTCATTTGTTTCCTGCTCATATTGATGCGTATGCTCTTCCCAGAAAAGCCTGCCGCCAAACTGTTCCCCGACATAGCGCGCCCAGGATGTATCGGTTACCGGATAAAATACCGATGCCGTTACCCCCGTAAATGCGTCCTGTGCAATAGAAGACGGAGCCGTACCGGAAAACACAACTTCATCCAAGGCGGTACAGCCATTGAATGCTAGATTTCCCACCTGCTCTAAATTTCTGGGCAAAATAACGCTGTTCAAACGGCTGCAGCCGTAAAATGTGCCGTAATGCAGCTTCCCGCCCCTGATTTCCACGTGCTTGAGCGCGTCCGGAATGTAATAGGTAGCGCTGGCTGTGGAATAATACTGCTTCACCGCCGTACCGCCGCTATAACTTACGCTGCCGAACACAAACCCAAAAAGCGTCCGCAAAGAAGCTTTCGCCTGATTGCCGCTTGCTCCCGCGTACGGCAGGGAAACGCGCTCTAAACCGCTGCAGCCCGAAAAAGCCGCGCTGCCGATTTCTGTAACCGAATCGGGCACGCTTAGGTTTGTCATGCCGCTGCAGTTTTTAAATGCATATGTTCCAATCAATGTGACTTTTTCCGGAATTACCAGGTTGCCTAAAGACGTGCAGCCGCTGAATGTATAAGGTTCAATTGCGGTCAGGCTTTCCGGAACCGAAAACCCGGTTAATTTGGCGCAGTTTTGGAAAGCGTACGCCCCTATGGACGTCACTTTGTCCGGAACGGTAACGGCAGCCAAATTGACGCAATCCATAAATGCATAACTTCCAATAGATGTCACATTCTCAGGAATTACAAGCTTCGTCAGCCCCTGGCAGTTGCGGAATGCATGGCTTTCAATTTCCGCCGCCCCCTGCGGAAGCGTAATCTTCTCTAAGCGGCTGCAGTTAAAAAATGATCCATACCGCACGCTGCCGCCTGTAACGGTTACGTTCTTAAGGGAATCCGGAATATAATATGTAACCGCGCTGCTTGAAAAATACTGCTTGGTGGCCGTTGCGCCCAAAAAGCTTTCCTTACCAAAAATAAACCCGAACAGCGTCTGCGCAGAAGCCGCAGGCAAATCCGCCTTTAACCCTATAAACGGCAGCGTCATACGCTCTAACGCGCCGCAGCCGCTAAACGCCGACGACTGAATTTCCGTAACCGTTTCCGGCACCGTTATTTCCTTTAAGCTGCCGCAGCCCATAAACGCGTTCGCACCGATTCCAAGCAGGCCGTCGTAAAGCGACACGCTGCCCAGCTTCGAACATCCGTGAAACACATATGCGCCGATACGTTCAACCGATGCCGGAATAACCGCTTCCGTCAGCCCCAAACAGCCGGAAAACGCCTTTGCACCGATTGACGTCACGCTTTCCGGTATCGAAAACCTCTGCAGGCCGGTACATCCATAAAACGCGCTGTCCGCAATTTCCGTAACCTGATCGGCAGACGTCAGTAAAATCTTTGTTAAATTTTTACAGCCGTAAAAAGCGCCGTAAAGAATTTTTCCTCCTGTAATTTCGGCCTCGGACAATGCATCCGGAATATAATAGGTACTTACCGTTCCCGCGGCGCTGTACTGCTTTGTAGCCGTAGCCCCGGAAAACGCTTCCGTTCCGAAAATATAACCAAACAACGTCTCCGCAGAAGCCGTTCCCGCTTCAGACGAACCGCCCACAAACGGAAGTTTGACGCGCAAAATCCCGCTGCACCCGGAAAAAGCCCCGCTTCCGATAGAAGTTACACTGTCCGGCGCCGTAATTTCCGACAATCCGGAGCAGCCCAAAAACGCTCCCTTACCGATGGATTCCAGGCCTTCCGGCAAAACAACGGACGTAAGTTTCTTACAGCCGGAAAACGCTTCGTCCCCGATTGCAGTTAAAGTCGCCGGAAGCGCAACCTGTTCCAATAAAACGCATCCCTGAAAGGCTCCTTTCCCAATCGTTTCCACTCCGCCTGCAAACGTAACCGTCCGCAAAGCCTCGCAGCCGGAAAACAAACCGTCTGAAATTTGTGTTATTTTACCCGGAAGCAGCACTTCCGTGATTCCCGTGCACTCTTGAAACGCCCCCGTTCCGACCGACGTCATGGTTTCCGGCAGCGTCACGCGCAAAATGCCCGTACATCCGGCAAACGCTTCGTTTCCAATTGATACAATATGCTCCGGCAAATCCACTGCCGCAAGCTTCGTACACCCGGAAAACGCTTCGTTTTCAATCCTTGTCATCTGTTGTGGGAACGTAAAATTCTCTAACCCGGTACAACCCGAAAACGCCCCTGCGCCAATACTTTGCAGGCCTTCCGGCAGCACGATATCATTCAGCAGCACACATCCCGAAAACGCGCCCGCCCCGATTGACGTCACGCTGTCCGAAAGCGTAATTTCAGCCAGCTTTACGCAGCCCCGGAATGTATTTGGGGAAACCGCCGTAAGCGTTTCCGGCAAAACCGCTTCCAAAAGCCCCTCGCAAGCGCCGAACACCCCGCTGCCCATCCGCGTAACGCCTGCTTCTAACGTAACTTTTGTAAGCCTCGCGCAGTGATCAAATGCGCCGTCAAACAAAACGCCTCCCGTAACCGTCACTTCTGTCAGGGCATCTGGCAGAATGTACCCGCAATGCCCTTTATCGGTAAAATACTGCGTCACAACCGTTCCGCCTTCATAAGCCGTCGTCCCGAATATATAACCGAACAGCGTTTCCTCCGAAGCCTTTTCTTTTTCTCTGTCCGCCCCAACAAACGGCACCGTGATACGGCTCAGGCCGCTGCAGCCGGAAAACGCCCCGATACCGAAGCTTTTTACCGACTCCGGAACCGCAACTTCCTTTAAACCCACGCAGTTTTGAAACGCCAGCGTCTCTATGGTTTCCGTTGCGGCCGAAAACGTGACCTGCGTAAGCCCTCTGCACCCGGCAAATGCGCCTTTGCCAACTGCCGTTACCGTATCCGGCATAACAACCTGCTTCATGCCGGAGCACCCCTGGAACATATAATCCGCAAGAACCTTAATTCCCTCCGGGAACACCGCCTGTTCCAAAGACGTACATCCGTCAAACATATTTGCCCCAACGGCTTCCACGCCCTGTCCAAGTATAACGGACGCAAGCGCCGTACAGCCGGAAAACATATGGCTTCCCATCTGTTTTATCACAGCCTGTACGGATACTTCCTCCAGCTTTGTACAGCCGGAAAACAGGTTCTGTCCCAATTCAAACGTCCCCTGTTCCAAGCGCACGCTTTTTAGGGATTCGCATTCCGAAAAAGCAAAATCTCCCACAGAAACTTTACCGGAACCCAAAAATTCAACCGATCCAATGCCAGATTTAAAAAACGCGTGATCCCCTATCTCCGTAACCGATACGCCAAGCGTTATTCCGGAAAGCCCCGTACATCCCGAAAAGGCCGATTTTCCAATCCGGCGGATGCTCTCCGGCAAAGAAACCGCGCGGACCGCAGTACAGTTTGCAAACGCAAAGTCCCCAATCCCGGTTACTCCGTCCTCCACGGCCAGTTCCGTAATTGCCCCTGCGTTTGCGGCCCACGGCGCGGCGCCGGACGCATAATCCGCCATAGTCCCGCTTCCGTAAATCCGCAGCTTCCTGCCGCCAAGCAGTTCCCACTTCAGGTTCTCCCCGCAGCTGCCGCGTGAAAACGCTATATTGGAATCATCAATCCCGGTATTATCAAACGCGCCCTTTCCGATACTCGTCACACTTTCCGGAATCGTAATATTCCCAAGGCTTACACATCCGCTAAACGCCGAAACGCCAATGCTGATAAGCCCGTCCGGCAGCGTAACCTGCGACAAGCCGGAACATTCCGCAAACGCAAACGCGCCGATTCCCGTCACCTTAGAAGGTACCCGAAACTCCGTCAGGCTGCCGCACCTGTAAAACGCATAAGTGCCAATCGCCTTCACGCTCTCCGGAAGCGCGCACTGGCTTAACTTCGTACAGTAATTAAACGCATACGACCCGATACTCGTCACATTCCCGTCAAACACCACCGACGATATCCTCGTACGCTGCTTAAACCAGGGCACGCTTCCCGCATCCGTAAAGTTCGTCATATCTCCGTCCCCGGTAATGGTAAGTACGCCATTATTTGACAGAGTATACGTCAAATTCGCCCCGCACTCCCCAAAATCCTGATCATCCGCCGCTTGTACCTGTCCGCCGTTTAGCGCCGTCAGCAGAACCGCAAAAACGCAAATCATCAGCATCCGCTTCCATCTCCTCATGTTCTCCACATCCCTTTCTTTCATAAAAATAAGAAATAGCGCTGTTTTGGATAAAAAAAACGCCTGTACCCAAAAGAACCTTTTATCAATCCTTTGAGTTCAGACGCTATCCTTAGCTAACTTTTATTTATATCGGAGCATTTCCACCCCGCCACAACAAAGTTCACACTTTTTTCACAATTTCCTTCCTGCAATACGACCGTCGCTTCCTCCTGTCTCTGTTTAGCAAGCGCAAGTCCCTTTTTCACAAATCCGCCGCCAAACTCTTCCCGTACCCGGTACGCATACCGTTTCTTCGGATTTGTAAACTTCTCGGTTTCAAACTCCAGGACGCCCGTCACCTCGTCCCCAAATCCCCGGTAAAATTCCCGCATCTCTTCCAGCACGCAAAGCGCCGCGTCCACCACCGGGCAAACCGTCCCGTCCGGCATCACAATCTTGACTGTCTTTAGATCATAATGCGCCGCATTCTTAAAATTCTGCACCGCCTGCACCTGCGCATATTTCGGAAATTCCTGCCTGTTCCGGCATAAAAGCCACACCAGAAAATACTGCGCAAACAGCACGTCCCTTACGTCTACCCCAACAAACGTAAACGGGTTTAAATCAAACATCCGCAGTTCAATATGATCCACGCCTTTTTCACGGAGCGCAGAAAGGTTATTCTCTCCCGCAGGCTTTAACCGGATCGGATAATAAAGCTCCGCAGGCGTCCGCAAAAGCCCGTCGTCCACAAACTGTTTCATACTGTCCGCATACCGTCTGATATCCGTATAATCCAAAATCGGCGCAAAGTAATTCCAGTACCCCAGTTCGCTGCAGCGGATTGACGAAAGCCCGGTAAACGTATCTTCGTCATACCGCTTTTTTTCCACAAAGGAGCCGTCCAACAGCGGGCTTGCCGCCGTAGCCGCCACCAAAAGCCATCCGTATACCGCCGCCTGCTCCGCCAAAACAACATAAAGCCGGTTTTTATATTCCGCAAAATCCCGCCCGCCGCTCAGTGCAAAATCCGCCAGAAGCAATTCCTCGTCAAAAGAGTAATTCACATGGATGCCGGAAAACGTCATCTTGTACCTGCCGTACCGATCCGACAAATACTCCCGGTAGCCTGTTTTCGCCGCCTGCGCGCCGTAAAAGCGGGCAATCGGGATATCTTCTTCGTTGCGGATATACGGCGGGTTGGAAAACGGCCAGAGATATTCGCGTTTTGTAAGCCCTTTTAAAACGGCCTGCAGCTTGCGGTAATACAGACCCAAAAGTTCCACGGCTTCCTGTGCACTCTGCGCTGCCGGAGTATTGATTTCCGTCTGGTTTTCAGAAAAATCGCGGACAATATGGGGATCTTTTGGAAACGGATGTCTGGTATGCGCCAGATAACCGTCTCCCGTAATCCGCAGGCTTTCTTTTTCCAGTCCAAAACGTCCCTTTAAAAGCCTGGAACGGACATTTTCGTTTTCCGTATGCAGCATGTCATGCACTCCTCTCGGTCTTAGTTTGCCCAAATAGCGGATTGCTACTCCTCCAAAATTACAGCCCTTCCACATCCACTCCAGCCAAAAGTTTATTTTTATACAAATGCGCGTCGCCTTCTTCCAGCAGATAAACACGGTACAAAAGCACGCGCATACGCTCCCCGACCTCTACCGGCCTCCGCTCTAACGAGCGGTTCGTCGTCAGGTACACGCCGTTTACAAAAAGCGTCAGTTCCAGATAGCTTCCCCGAAACGCAATTCCCGTGATTTCGCCTTCCTCGGAAAACGGCATCAGGCTCTTAAACTTCCGGTTGTCGCTCTTAAAGCACTCCACAAATTCCGGACGGATAATGACCTGACAGCCTTCCTTTAACTCTTCAAACCCGCCGAACCCGCGGAATGCGTCCAGCACCACAGACGTCCCGATAAACTGCGACACAAACGAAGTCTTCGGTCTTTTGTAAATTTCAATCGGCGTCCCTATCTGCTCAATCCTGCCTTCATTTACAATAATAATTTCATCCGCCACTTCCACGGCCTCATCCTGATCGTGCGTGACAAAAATGCTCGTAATGCCGACCTTTGCAATCATCTGCTTTAACCACGCCCGCAGTTCCTTGCGCACCTTCGCGTCAATCGCCGCAAACGGCTCGTCCAGCAAAAGCAGCTGGGGATTCGGCGCCAATGCCCTTGCAAACGCCACTCTCTGCCGCTGCCCGCCGGAAAGCTGATCCGGGTAGCGTTTTTCCATCCCTTCTAACCCCACCAGGCGTATCAGCTCCTCCACGCGCGCCGCAATCTCCTGTTTCGGCTTTTTTTGCACTTCAAGCCCGAACGCAATATTCTGCTGTACGGTCATATACCGAAACAGCGCGTAATTCTGGAACACAAACCCGATGCCGCGCTTACCGGCCGGGATATCGTTCACCACGGTTCCCTCGATTACCAAATCGCCGCTGTCCTGCGTCTCAAGCCCTGCGATCATGCGCAGAATCGTCGTCTTCCCGCTTCCGCTCGGCCCAAGCAGCGCGACCAATTTTCCTTTTTCGATGCCAAAATTAATATCCTTCGCCGCCTCATAATCCCCGAAATTTTTATTGATATGCTTCATTTCCACATACATCTGCCGTTCCCTCCCTATGCTTCCCGTTTTCCACGGTATTCCACAATCTGTTTTACGATTAAAATCACAATCGACAAAAGCACCAGAAGCGAAGACACCGCAAACGCCTGCGTAATCGATTCCGCGCTGCCCGCCATATAAAGCGCGTCAATTTCAAGCGGCAGCGTAAACGTCTTTCCTCTTGCCTTAGAAACGGCATATACCGCGCCAAATTCCCCAAACGCCCTTGCCGCGCACAAAATCACGCCGTACAAAAGCGCCCACTTAATATGCGGAAACGTCACCCTGCGGAATACGGTAAAGCCCTTTGCGCCCATCATAACAGCCGCTTCCTCTTCCGAACTGCCCTGCGCCTGCATCACCGGGATCAGCTCCCGCGACACAAACGGAAACGTTACAAAAATCGTCGCCAGCACGACGCCCGGCACGGAAAACACAAACGAAATATCCGTCCCCAGCAGTTCATTGAGCCAATCTATCAACGGGGAAGCCCATCCCATCCTCCCGAACGTCATAATATACGCAAGCCCTGCAATAACCGGAGAAATAGAAAACGGGATATCAATCAGCGTCGATAATACCTGCTTGCCCCGAAATTCAAATTTTGTCAGAAGCCAGGACGCGCATAACCCAAAAAACGTATTGACCAATACGGCAGCCGTCATAGCAATCAAAGTCACCCTCAATGCGGACAGAGTATTTTTTGCAGTAATGGCAGACGCGTATACTGCAAATCCGTCTTTTAAGGATCGGTAAATCACCTCGCCCAGCGGAAATACCAGCATAATAAAAAAGAACAGGATGCCGCTGGCCAACAGCAGGCCGGGAATCCATCCGCGCCTGCGCGGTTTTTGTTGTTTTACCTGAGAATGTGCCTTTGTTTCCATAATTCTCCTTTCCCTTACCCTTTCGTCCTGCGTCCGGCCGCTATCTGCACGATGCTGACCAATAACAGCAGCACAAACGACACCACCAAAAGCACCAGCGCAATCGCCGCCGCCCCTTCATAGTCCACGCTTCCGGAATTTAACTTCTGCATAATGATATAAGAAACCACCTGCGTCCCCGCTTTTTCGCTGTTTCCGGATATGTAAATGACGCTTCCGTACTCCCCGATCCCGCGCGCCAGCGCCAGCCCGAACCCGGTTAATAGCGCAGGCGTAAGCTCCGGCAAAATGACCCGACGAAACGTATACATCCGGCTTGCCCCCAGCATCTCGCTTGCCTCCTCCAGGCTCTCCGGCAGCTTTTCCAGCACCGGCTGCAGCGCCCGCACGACAAACGGGATTCCGATAAACACCATGGCAATCACAATCCCCACCTTAGAATACGACGCCTTGATCCCCATTTTCTGCAGGAACTGTCCCAAGACGCCCTGATCCGAATACATCCGCGAAAGCGTAATGCCCGCAACCGAAGTCGGCAGCGCAAACGGCAGTTCAATCATTGCGTCCATCAGCCGCCTGCCTGGAAAATCATACCGCACTAAAATCCACGCCAGATTCAGCCCGAACACACAGTTTATCACCGCCGCCAAAAACGCGCACCCCGTGCTGGTCAAAAACGCCTGCCGCACATTCGGGCGCGCAATCAGTTCCCAGAACTCACTGAGTGATAAACGGAACGAATAGGTCAAAATAGACGCCAGGGGAATTAAGATCAACAGTGAAAGCATCGCCACCGTAATTCCCATCGTCATCCCAAACCCGGGCAAAACCCGCTTGCCCTGCTGTTTTTTTCCCGCCATAAATATTTTTGCCTCCCCGCGTTACTGGTTATAAATTTCATCAAAGATTGTATCGTCCGCAAAAAAATCCGCATACGCCTGATCCCAGCCGCCAAAATCGTCAATCGTACACAGCTTTACACTCAAATCAAACACATCGCCAAATTCCTGCAAAACCGCTTCGTCCGTCGGCCGGTAAAAATTCTCTCCCGCCAGCCGCTGCGCCTCCTGCGTATATAAAAACGACAAATACTCCTTTGCCGCCTCCTGCGTACCGTTCTTGTCCGCATTTTCATCGACAACTGCAACCGAAGGCTCCGCCTGGATACTAATGCTTGGCGTCACAAGCTCAAATTCGTCCGGATACTCCTGCATCGCCAGAAGCGCCTCGTTTTCCCACGCAACCAGAACGTCGCCCTGCCCGTTTTCCACAAACGTCGTCGTCGCGCCCCTTGCGCCGGAATCCATAACCAGCACGTTATCATACAGGCTTGCCGCAAAATCCTTCATTTTGGCCTCGTCCCCGCCGAATTTCTGATCTGCATAATACCAGGCCGCCAGGAAATTCCAGCACGCGCCGCCGGACGATTTCGGATCGGGCGTTATCACCTCAACCCCTTCCTTTATCAGATCGTCCCAGTCGGAAATCCCCTTTTCATTTCCGTTCCGAACCAGAAAAACAATCGTCGAAGTATACGGCGCGCTGTTTCCTTCAAATTCCTCCAGCCACCCGGGCTCAATTAAGCCCGCTTCTTCAATCAGCGTAATATCATGCGCCAGCGCCAGCGTAACCACGTCCGCCTCATTCCCCTCGATCACGGAACGCGCCTGCGAACCGGAACCGCCGTGCGACTGCGTCACCTCAACTGCCTTTCCGGTTTCCTCCTCATAATGCTCGGCAAATATCCGATTGTATGCCTCATAAAACTCCCTGGTCGGATCATAAGAAACATTAGTCAGCGTAACCGTATCGCTGTCTCCTTCCGCATCCTTATTCCCGCACCCGGCCAAACAACCGCCCAGCAAAACAGCAGCCATAACCGACGCCGTCCATTTCTTCAAACACTCTTTTCTCATCTTAAAATCCCTTTCTTTCTATAAAATAACAATCATTCCCGTCATCTGCACCTTCCGCTTAGTATAGATTACATCTGCCGGAACATATTTTTCAAACACAGTCTAACACTACAGCGAACGATACGTCTATAAATCATTCCTATATAGCGCCAACGCAAAAAAGTTATGGCAAAGAGCCGCACCCATCCGAAAGATTTGAGAAGCAAAAGTCACTTATCGTGCAAGCCTGCCAAAACCGCATTCCCTGTGCTCTGGGTGACGGAACTTTTCCAACATTGTCCGCCATAATACAAATCATCCGCACCAAACGAAAACGTTTGCTCTTTTTCATTGACACATCCGTTTTATTTTGTTACATTGTATATTACGCAAATATTATTACCTGATTTTACAACTATTTACAACCCCTATATTACGCAAACGTTTGTCCTTATTACAAAAAATGAAAGGAGAACACATGTCCTTAAAACAAATTGCCGCCATAGCGGGCGCCTCCGTCTCCACGGTATCCCGTGTTTTAAACAATACTTCCTCCTCCTGCGCCTCCAAAGAACTGCAGGACAAAATATGGGCCGCCGCCAGGGAAATCGGCTACCAGCCCAACCAGGCCGCAAGGGCGTTAAAAAAAGGCTCCGGCGAAACGGTAAAACTGCCGCGCATTGCCGTCGTCATGGCTCGCGTCACTGCCGAAGAGGATCCCTTTTTCTCCGAACTGTTCCGCAGCCTGGAAACCGAACTTTTAAAACAGGGCGCCGTCATAGACGATATGGTGCACGCAGAGGACATCTGCCAGAAGAAGCTATCTTCTGCAAACGGCATCCTTATTATGGGCAGATGCTCCCATACGCTGCTCTCGCAAATTCTGCTGCAGAATAAAAATATTGCCGGCATCTGGCGTAACACGATGGATTTCGACATTGACGAAGTCGTCTGCGACGGCCGGAAAGCCGCGGAACTAGCAATGAACCACCTGCTTTCTCTCGGGCACCAAAAAATCGCCTACATCGGCGACTGTTCTTACGAAAGCCGTTATGTAGGCTACTGCAATGTCCTGTTTCAAAATAAAATACCGATGGATTATAACCTGATCAAACAGACAAACCAGACGAAAGATGAAACCGACGCGGTTTTTGAAGAACTGTTTTTAGCCAAACAGGCGGGAAAAGCAGATTTTTCCGCGATTTTCTGCGCAAACGACAATACTGCTATCCGTGTATTAGAACTGCTTGGGCGGCAGAAAGCAAGCGTACGGCGTTCTGTTTCCGTTATTTCAATCGACGATATTGCAGACGCGCAAAACACGAAGCCTTATCTGACTACAATCCATATTCCGCACCGGGAAATGGCGCATATGGCGGTAATGCTTTTGCTTGACCGCATTGCCAAAGGGCATGTTTCCCCTGTGCGGATTGAATTTCCATGCAGGATTGTTTACCGGGACAGTTGTTACCCCTATCAAAACAGAAACACGCTCTAGGCTATAATAAGGGATAGGATCGCTTGGAAAAGAGAAAAAAGCCCGGAACCCTCAATTTCTAAGGATTCCGGCGCCCCTGCCAAGAATCGATGCGACAGGATTTGAACCTGCGGCCTCTGCGTCCC
>OFGX01000370.1_pt1 | contig 36330 bp, 34 predicted proteins | sample 1521831 | NCBI WGS metagenome assembly OFGX01 (sample SAMEA3504080, study PRJEB24116) | mouse gut metagenome | biome: mouse gut; feature: mouse-associated habitat; material: faeces | place: Denmark | collected 2011 | reverse complement strand
TGTCGAAGCGACTTTACCCTTTAGTGCTGTCGCGCAGCGACTTAAAATAGGAGGATATTACAATGGAAAGACATGCAGTTGCAATGCGGATTCAGCCTGGCTGCTTCAATGCTTACAGGCAGAAATTAGGAGAGGCATGGAAGCCTCTGGTGGAAGTTCTTGACCGAATCGGCATACGGAATTTCAGCCTTTGGAATATTGGGGACAAGGTATTCGGCTACTGTGAGACACCGGACGGCGTAACCATATCGGAAAAGGACTGGGAGGATTTTCACAAGCTGGAGAAAATCATGGGGGACACCTTTTCCTGGATCTCCACCCCGGGAGAACCTATGCGCCTGATGTATGAAGACTTCGGCGTTGTCCGGGAAAATAAAGAGCTGATACGCCACCGTGTATTTGTAACAAAGCTAAAGCCGGGAATGCAGGAGGAATACAAGCTGCGCCACGACAGACTGGCTGAAGCAAGAAACGGAAAAGTCACCCAGGGCCCCGACAGCAACTTTTCCATCTGGAATGCCGGAGACTATATTTTCGGATACAACGAGATCGACATTACAATGGAAACCGAGGAAACCGAAGAAAGCCGTCAGAACACCATTGCCTGGGAGACAAGGATGCTGGAGATCATGAGCTGGTACACCGACGACGTGGACTGGATCACAGGGCTTCATCATAAGCATATTCAGCGGATAGGATATCACAATTAAACGCTGAAACTTACAGGAAATGGTTTCATATGTCAGAACTACAAATGATGAAAGAATATGCCTGGGCTTCAGTATCCGGGTAAATTCTTTCATCATTTTTCTTTTTCATGCATCGCCAACTCATTCACCTTTTAGTTCAGCCTCTCCGCCGCCGTCTCAATAAACATATAACCAGGGTTATTGACTTTACATCAATGTATATGATAGGATTGAGCAGATATAATGACAGCGAAAGGAAAGAGAGGAAAACCCATGATAAAAGTAATCGCAAGCGATCTGGACGGAACCTTATTCGGAAGTGACAGCAAAATAGCCCCTGAGACACTGGCGGCCGTCAAACGGGCCTGTAAAGCAGGAATCCGTTTTATCATCACCACCGGAAGAAATTACCGCGGCGTGATGAAGGAACTGGAGGGTGTGGATCTGACGTGCGATTATATCCTGTCCAGCGGCGCTGAGGTTCGCAACAGCAGGCAGGAGATCGTAAGCCAGGTTCCCATAAGCATGGAGCTGTGCGGTGAGGTTTATGATATTCTGCAAAAGTATCCCGTATCCGTTATATTCGGCACAGATGAGTATGATTATCAGATTGGTACTTACGAAGAAATAGAAAAACAGACCGTATCACGTTTGAACTCCTATTTTTCCCAACTCAGCATAAGTGAGCTTCAAAAGGCCCAAATGTTTGACCAGCGGATGGATACCACAAAAGTAGTAAAGGATTTTCAGGAGCTAAAGGATGCCGGAGTGCCGGTGTACAAGCTTTTCCTCTTTTCCGACGACAGGGAAATGCTCGCTCAAATTGACAAGGAGCTCGCAGAGCATAACGGTATTGCCGTTTCCTCCTCCTTTCCGACCAACCTGGAGATTACGGACATCCGTGCTCAGAAGGGGCCGGTTCTGAAAGCATACATCGAGTCACTGGGCTACCGGACGGAGGAGGTCATGGCCTTCGGCGACAGCCGCAACGACGAATCCATGCTGTCCATGGACTTTGGAGCAACCATTGCTATGGAAAATGCGGATTCGGCTCTCAAAAAAGCCGCAAAATACATTACAAAGTCCAATGTGGAGTTAGGGGTGGCCTATATCATTGAGGAGCTGTTAAAGCGATCCTATCCTGGCATTTAGCCTTTCCGGGCCAGGCAATCCCATCTGTGCATTTTTTTCCATATCCGCAAAAGGGTTTGTTTTGCGGATTTTTTTTGTTTATCGCCATTGCAGCACAAATAATCTGAATGATGCGCTCTATTTTAGGACTCGTCAGATTCCTGCACTCCTGTTTTGTGATTTTCTGATAATATAAAAATTGTGATTTATAACTATTGCTGTTGATTTCCCAAAAAGCCGGGAGGATGGCAGGTTATGCAGAAAATATGGCACCCTGGGTGCGATCCTCTTGTGAAACGCTCCCTTTCGGATATAATAAATCTCAACGATTGAACCCAAGGAGGTGAAGCCTTGAATATTGAAATACATGTGGATGACCAGGCAGAGGATTTGAACATTTCTATCACATGCCGCCAGCTGACCCCCGATGTGGAAAAGATCCTGGCAACTCTGCGGATGATGGACCATCAACTGACAGCAAAAAAGGATGACGAAATTCATTTCCTGGATATTGCGCAGATTGTATACATCGAGAGCGTGGACAGAAAATGCTTCATCTATACCCGGGATGAAGTATACGAATCCGATTTCCGCCTGTATGAACTGGAGCAGCAATTGGAAGAATACGGCTTTTTCCGCGTGAGCAAGTCCTTCCTCATCCACCTTAAGAGCATCCGCACCCTAAAGGCGGACATCAACCGAAGGATCCGCATTACCATGACAGGCGGCGAGCAGATTATCGCCTCCAGACAGTATGCGGAGGAATTGAAAAAAAGATTAGGAGTGAAATAAAATGGAAGAGAAGAGAAGTATCTTAGATTATCTGGCACAGGTATTATTGATATTTGGGTTTACAATGGCAGTGATCAATCTGTTCTGCCTTACATTTGGAGCTTCCGCAAAGGGATTTTCCGCAATGTTTGCCCTTGGAAATGAAGGGATTCCGGTGGAGGTTGTTTTTCAGTTTTTCATGATAGCCATTTTCATTGTGGCTCTCCGCTTTGTATTTTTTACGGACGCCCTGATCCGGAAAATGGCGCCCTGGCTGCGGATTCTGTGTATGATGACAGGAATCGTTATCATAATAGCCGTATTTGTAGCAGTATTCCACTGGTTTCCGGTCACCATGTGGCAGCCCTGGGGAATGTTTCTTCTCTGCTTTGGAATCTCCGCTTTGGGCGGGTATCTGGTAACGGTTAAAAAAGAAAAGGAAGAGAACAGACGGATGGCAGAAGCATTGGAACGGCTGAAGGCGAAGGAAGAAAGCCCCGGAAGCCTGTTTTAGCGAGGGACTTCCAAGTACTGCTAAAACTTTAGCCACAAGATTTCACCGGGCAGTAAGATTCGAAATCGCTGCCCGGTGAATTTGATTTATAATATTAACCGCACATTGTAATTACATAAATAATACTTTTCTGAATTGTAATAATTTGGATAGTTTTTTGCAGGAGGGTATGTTATAATCGGACTAGTACAGTTTTGGATAAGCAGGGTTGCATTCATTGGCAGATTGCATTTCGGGAGGATAAGATGAAGGATGTATTTATTACAAAGCTAATTTTAGAAAAGGTCAGAAATCTAAGCCGGATTGAGATTCCTCTGTCAAGCGAGAATAGAAAACATCTGATTTTCACAGGTAAAAACGGAAGTGGAAAGACAACCATACTGGACGGGCTGGCCTGGTATTTAAATCAGCTTGCGCTCACCAATAAATTAGTATGTAATGAAAATGTTCTGTTAGCTGAGAGAAAGTTATTAAAGACATTAGAAAAACAAGGTAAACCGGAAGAAATTTTAAAACAGAAAAAGGAAGTAGAGAAATATGAACAAATAGTTGAAGAAATAAAAAATGGATTTACAGTCGAATTAAACTGTCCGTATGATGAGATACACCCGTCATTTGAAGCCGGTGAATTTCTTATTGCTTACTATACGGCGGAGCGGGTTTTCATGGCTGAGATACCGAAGCACGTGGAGAAGGTGGAGCTGAAAGAGAATTATTCCATCTATGAAAATCCTCGAAAGGATTTTGTAAAATACCTTCTGGATTTGAAAATGACTCAGGCATTGTCACAGACCGGTGGAAAGCAGGAAAAGGCAGAAGGCATCCGGCAATGGTTTGATAGTTTTGAATCCCTTTTACGGAATCTTTTCGAAAATGAACATCTCAAACTGGAATTTGATGAAGAAACTTTCCGGTTCAGTATCAAAGAGCCGGAAAAGGAGGAATATGATTTTAATACCCTGTCCAGCGGCTACGCAGCGGCGTTAGACATTGTGGTAGACCTGATGATGCGCATGGAAAAGCAGACAGGGCGGAAATTTCAATACAATATGTCAGGGATTGTTTTGATCGATGAGATAGAGACACACCTTCATTTGGAACTCCAGAAAAAGATCCTGGGACTTTTAACCACCCTGTTTCCAAATATTCAGTTCATTGTTACCACTCATTCGCCTTTTATCTTAAACAGTCTGGAGCAAGTGGTGATTTATGATCTGGAGCAGCATTTATTAGTGAAAAATGGTTTGACAGATATTCCCTATGACGGAATCGTAGAAGGATACTTCAAAGCAGATGTATTGTCTGATAAATTAAAGGAGAAATTTGGACGTTATCAGGAATTGGTCAAGAAAGCGCATTTAACCGACGACGACTTTGAAGAAATTGCAAACCTGGAAATGTTTCTGGATGAAATTCCGGATTATCTTGCATTAGGAATCACAACAGAATATCAGCAGTTGAAGCTGGAGCTTTCTAACAGGGAGGATATTCATGGTTAAGATAGAGAGATCCTTTCCGGCGCCGGTTTCTCTTGCGGCAGAAGCCGGCAAAAACAATGGAAGTTATGAAAAACCGGATGTTGTAGCGAGGCTGATAAAGGATTTCCATAATAAATGCTACATTTGTGAATTAAAGAATCTGCAGGACCCGCAGGTGGAGCATTTACTCCCTCATAAAAACGGAAAATACCGGGAAAGAAAATTTGACTGGAATAATTTGTTCTGGGCCTGCGGACACTGCAATGGTGTAAAAAATCAGAAGAAATATGACGCAGGCATTTTAGACTGCTGCAAAATTGATCCGGAACAGAAAATTATATTTCGTTTAAAGCAGAACAATATTGAACTGCTTTCCCAAATGGCAGCTCCGGATGAGGAGACAGTGCGCACGATAGAACTTATAAGAGAAGTTTTCAACCTAAAGAATACAGGACTTCGTGTGTATAAAAGCGATATGCGTCTAAAAGAGCTTCAAAAAGAAATGAATCTTCTTTTTGATAATCTGGAAAAGTTGAAGGAAAATCCAAAGTCCGAGCTTGTTCTGCGAAAGCTAAAAGCTTTGCTAAGAAGAGAAGCTGCATTTGCTGCCTTTAAAAGATGCTATGAAAAGAGCACCTTTCCGATTACCCGGAACTGAGGCCGTTGATTTTTTAACTTTCCCTTGCCTTTTTTGGCCAAATGTAGTAAAATACACCAAAACACATATATATCCGCTATAAGGGAGTAGTTGGCGGCCTGCATATTGCAGAAGCAGGACGTAACAAGATCAACATCATGGCCGCAAGACCTGGTTTTGTTTGAAACGACGAGACTTATCTACAGAAAAAACTGTGGGTAAGTCTTTCTTTTTTACAGCAGAGAGAACCAGGAAACAGCAAATCCCCCTTACAACACACAAATCAATTTACAAACACAGACACATCGGCCGGAAATTGATTGATCTTAACATGTACCGGCATGGATATTACAGGACGAAAATGGAGGAATGAACTATGAGCTTACCGGAACTGTTTATACTGGCCGTGGGCCTGTCTATGGATGCTTTCGCCGTATCCATCTGCAAGGGCCTGTGCGTCCCCAAAGCAGGCTTGCGCGAATGCGGCACAGCCGGAATCTACTTCGGAGGCTTCCAGGCCCTTATGCCCTTGCTCGGCTACCTGCTCGGCGTCCGGTTCAAAGAATACATCACCAGTATCGATCACTGGATAGCTTTCATCCTTCTAGGCATCATCGGCATCAACATGATCCGGGAAGCCCGAAGCGCCGAAGAGGAGTGTGAGGTCTGTTCCGCCGAGGGCAGTCAGAACCCCTTCTCCTTCAAAGCCATGCTGCCCCTTGCCATAGCCACCAGCATAGACGCCCTGGCCGTAGGCGTAACCCTCGCCTTTCTCCAAGCAGCGATCCTTCCGGCTATCACTTTTATCGGAACAGTCACCTTTGCAATCTCCGCCGCAGGCATCCGCATCGGAAACATTTTCGGCAGCAAATGGAAATCAAAGGCAGAGCTTGCAGGAGGAATCATCCTCATTTGCATGGGAATAAAAATTTTATTGGAACATTTGGGAATAATAAGGTAAAACAGAACCAGAATGGAGGACGCAATACATGAACAGCCACAGTCAAACCATAGAAGAACTTCAGCAGCAGCTAAAAACCACCCCCGAAGGCTTAAGCAGCGCCGAAGCCCAAAACCGCCTGAAAGAATACGGCGAAAACCGTCTGAAAGAAGCTAAGAAACAATCCCTCCTGATAAAATTCCTGGAGCAGTTCAGGGATGTGATGGTGCTGATCCTCTTAGCCGCAGCCGCCGTATCCTTTTTCGTGGCACTGTCCGAGCATGACAGCTCCGCTTTCTTCGAACCCATACTTATCCTGCTGATCGTCGTATTAAACGCCGTCATGGGCGTCGTTCAGGAAAACAAAGCCGAGCGCTCCCTGGAGGCATTGATGCGCATGGCCGCTCCCCACGCCCGGGTACTCCGTGACGGCCAGGAGCAGCTCATAGACGCCGCCATGCTCGTCCCCGGCGACGTTATCAAACTGGAAGCAGGAGACTTCGTCCCCGCAGATGCAAGGCTTATCACCTCATCCGGTCTCAAATCCGAGGAATCCGCCCTCACAGGAGAATCTCTTCCGGCAGAAAAAGACGCCGCAGCCCTCCTGAATGCGGACGCCCCCTTAGGAGATCGAACCAACTGCATCTACTCCGGCTGCAGCATCGTCTACGGAACAGCCGAAGCCATCATAACCGAAACCGGCATGAACACCCAGATGGGCAAAATCGCCGGCATGCTGGAAGGGGAGAGCGAAGTCAGAACACCTCTGCAGCAAAAGCTTGCCGAATTGGGAAAATACATGGGAGCCTTAGCCCTCGTTATCTGCGCCGTCATCTTCCTTATGGGACTTGCCGGCGGCATGCCGGTGATGGAAATCTTTATGACCGCCGTATCCTTAGCCGTATCCGCCATCCCCGAGGGACTTCCGGTAATCGTAACCATCGTCCTCTCCATCGGCGTAGAACGCATGGCAAAGCGAAACGCCATCGTAAAAAAACTCCCGGCCGTCGAAACCTTAGGATCCACCTCCGTCATCTGCTCCGACAAAACAGGCACCCTGACCCAGAACAAAATGACCTTAACCCAGGCATATGCCGACGGTGAAAGCGAAACCGAAGCCATCACCGCCGAAAACACCCCGAAGGTCCGCCGCCTGCTCTTATACGGCGCCCTCTGCAGCAACGGCTCCCTCCGTTTCGAGGAAGAAAGAGAAATCCACATCGGAGATCCCACGGAAACAAGCATCCTGTCCGCAGCCCGCAAAAACGGCATTTACCAGGAAGAAATCAATGCCCGGCATCCCCGCACAGGAGAGCTGCCCTTTGACTCCGACCGAAAGCTCATGACCACCATCCACACCATAGACGGAAAAATCGTGGCCATCACAAAGGGCGCCTTCGACATGCTGAAAGACCGCTGCATCCGGGGCGATCTGGAAAAAGCTTCCGCCGTCACAGGCCAGATGAGCGCCCAGGCCCTCCGCGTCCTGGCCATAGCCTGCCGCACACTGGACAAAATCCCGGAAGACCTGACAAGCGAAGACCTGGAACAAAACCTGACCTTCTTAGGACTGGTCGGCATGATCGATCCCCCCAGAGAAGAAGCAAAACAGGCCGTAGCCACCTGCAAACAGGCCGGAATCCGCCCCATCATGATCACCGGCGACCACGTAATTACCGCCTCCGCCATAGCAAAGCAGCTCGGCATCCTGTCAGAAGGCCAGGAAGCTATCACCGGCACAGATCTAAAAGCCCTCTCCGAAGAAGCCTTCGACAAAAAACTGGAACAAATATCCGTCTACGCCCGAGTCACCCCCGAAGACAAAATCCGCGTAGTCAAGGCCTGGCAGAAAAAAGGCCGCATCGTCTCCATGACCGGCGACGGCGTCAACGACGCCCCGGCCCTCAAAGCCGCCGACATCGGCTGCGCAATGGGAATCACCGGCACCGACGTAGCCAAAGGAGCCGCCGACATGACCCTCCAGGACGACAACTTTGCCACCATCGTAGCCGCCGTCCGGGAAGGCCGGGGAATCTACAACAACATCCGCAAAACCGTAGGCTTCCTCCTGGGAACCAACATCGGCGAAGTCCTCCTGGTATTCAGCTCCATGCTGCTTTTCAAAGCCGCCCCCTTACTATCCATGCAGCTGCTCTGGATCAACCTGGTCACCGACAGCCTCCCGGCCATTGCCCTGGGCATGGAACCGGTAGAAGACAGCGTCATGAACGCACCCCCAAGACCAAAAACCGAGGGAATCTTCGCCCACGGCCTGGGAATCCAAGTCATCCTCCAGGGAATCATGTTCGGCCTCCTGTCCCTAGCCGCCTTCTACATCGGCAGCAACTCCTCCGGCGGCCTGAAAGCCGGCCGCACAATGGCCTTCCTGGTTCTCGGCTACAGCCAGATCCTCCACGCCTACAACATGCGATCCGCCCGCTCCCTCCTAAAAACCGGCGTCTTCACCAACAAAAACCTAAACCTGGCAGCCCTAACCTCCCTAACCCTCATGACCAGCGTACTATTCATCCCGCCCCTAACCCAAATATTCGGCCTGACCACCCTCACCCTCAGCATGTACGGAACCGGCCTCACCCTAGCCCTCTTCCCCCTAGCCGCCCTAGAACTGGCAAAAGCCCTTGGCCTCATAGCCAAATAAAAAATAAAGGTAATAAAAAAAGAAGAATCCCCAATGGCAGCTACACATAAAACAGCATCAACCAACAAGCTGAACCAGAGCAGCCGCCATACAGGATGCAAAAAATAGCAAGCATTTATAAAAATCAAATAACAAAAAACCACTTACAATTACAAAACCACCCCACCCACCCCCAAAAACCAGGGAAGGTCACAAAATGGGGCGGCGCGCTTTTCCGATATCAGGTGTCCGGCTGTTCGCGCACACGCTGTCTGATATGAACGAACATTACCAAGAAACCAAAACCCCCTAAAAAAACCACCAAGGTAATGTCCGTTCAGAGCAGACAGCGTGTACGCGAACCGTCCGAACACAGATATGGAAAAGCGCGCCGCCCCATTTTGTGACCGTACCGTCCGTTTTTTTCACCCCCCTTTTTTTCACAAACCCCTTGATCATTTGACAAAAAATTGATAAAATGGTAACCGGCATGAAATGGTTTAGAATTATCATATAAAAATGGAGGGCTGAAAATGAGTACTACAGCACAAACCTTGGCAGGTAAGAGAATCGAGAGCTTACTTGACGAGAACAGTTTTGTTGAAATCGGCGGCATGGTAACCGCCAGAAGCACCGACTTCAACATGCAGCAGACAGAAACACCGTCCGACGGCGTCATCACCGGATACGGCGTCATAGACGGCAATCTCGTGTATGTCTACAGCCAGGACGCATCCGTACTGAACGGAACCCTGGGCGAGATGCATGCAAAAAAGATCACCAAGCTCTATGACATGGCCTGCAAAATGGGCGCCCCCGTCATCGGTCTGATTGACTGTGCCGGTGTCCGTCTCCAGGAAGCCACAGACGCATTAAACGGCTTCGGCGAGATCTACTTAAAGCAGACCCTGGCATCCGGCGTAGTTCCCCAGATAGCAGCCGTATTCGGAACCTGCGGCGGCGGACTGGCCGTAGTACCGGGCTTGGCTGATTTCACATTTATGGAGGAGAAAAAAGCAAAGCTTTTCGTAAACTCCCCCAACGCCATCGAAGGAAATGAGATCTCCAAGTGCAACAGCGCATCCGCAGCATTCCAGGCAGAAGAGGCCGGAAACGTAGACGTAGTAGGAGACGAAGCAGGCATCCTTGCCCAGATTCGCGAGCTTGTAACCATGCTCCCGGCCAACAACGAGGACGACGCCTCCTACGAGGAATGTTCCGACGATCTGAACCGCGTATGCGAAGATCTGGGAAATGTAGAGTACTCCGCACCCTACATACTTTCCAGTATTTCCGACGGAAATGTATTCTTTGAAACGAAAAAGGACTATGCAAAGGACATCGTAACCGGCCTTATCAAGCTCAACGGCGTAACCGTAGGCGCAGTTGCCAACAACGACGTAGAGCTGACAGCCAGAGGAGCGCAGAAAGCAGCGGACTTCATTAACTTCTGCGACGCCTTCAACATCCCGGTGCTGTCCCTCACCAACGTAAAGGGCTACAAGGCAAACATGTGCACCGAGCGCAGCATTGCAAAAGCTATGGCCAGACTCACCTATGCCTTTGCCAACGCCACCGTTCCCAAGGTAAATGTCATCGCAGGAGCAGCCTACGGCAGCGCCTACGTATCCATGAACAGCAAGGGAATCGGCGCAGATATGGTATATGCATGGACAGGCTCCCAGATTGGAATGATGGATGCCAAGCTTGCGGCAAAGATCATGTACGCAGAGGCGGACGCAGCCACCCAGCAGGAAAAGGCTTCCCAGTACGCAGCCCTTCAGTCAAGCCCCGAAGCGGCGGCAAAGAGAGGCTACGTAGACAGCATTATCGAGCCAAAGGACACCAGAAAATATGTCATTGGCGCATTTGAGATGTTATTCACAAAGAGAGAAGATCGCCCGGACAGAAAACACGGAACGGTTTAAGAGAGGTGAATAATATGAGAAGAAACATGAAAAAAATAATCAGCCTTCTGGCGCTGCTGGTTTGCGTCATGTCCCTGGCCGGCTGTGCCGAGAGAGAGACGCTTCCCAAGGAGGACATGTACAAGGCCAATTCCGACAAATATGTTGCATTGCTGACCTCCCAGACCGAAGAAGAGCTGAATGAGCAGATTGCCTATCTGGAAGACAATTTTGAGGACTTTGAGCAGGAGATAGCTCTGTATCCCTATCTTATGGGTTCGGGAAGCAAGTTTGACTTCACGGCGGACGCATACTTGGCCCTTTTCAAATCCTACGTAAGCAACATGGATGAATTCGGCGCCTATGTAGGTGTAAAGGAATATGAGGGCGGCGTGGAAAAGGACGGCGAAGTTACTTACGACGTAGTCTATGAGTTTGAGAAGCATGATATGCGTCTTTCCCTGGTGTACGACAGCCATGATATTATCACCACGGTAACGGCAGATCCCATCTACAGCACCGGAGAGATTTTACAGAAGGCAGGCATGAATACACTCCTTGGCATGGGCGTCGTATTTGCAGTACTGATTCTTATCAGCCTGATTATTTCCTGCTTCAACTTCATACCGGCTATTGAGAGAAAGTTCAGCAAGAAGAAAGCAGCAGAAAAGAAGGCGGCAGCACCGGCAGTCGCCGCGGCACCGGCGCCTGCTCCGGCAGCACCGGCAGAGACGGCAGTTACCGATGATCTGGAGCTTGTGGCAGTTATTACGGCGGCAGTTGCGGCAGCTAGGGGAACCGCCTCTGCGGACGGCTTTGTCGTGCGTTCCATCAAGCGCAGAAGCAGCCGGAAACGGTAAAGAGCATAAACAAAAACAGTGAATCGTTACAAACATTCAAATTTTTAGGAGGAATCAATAAGATGAAAAATTATACAATCACCGTAAACGGCGTGGCATATGATGTAACCGTAGAAGAAGGCGGCGCAGGAAGCGGCTGTAGCTTCCATTAAGGGGGGCAATGAATAGGTTCACCACGATTTTCTGGGATGTGGACGATACGCTCCTGGATTTTGCGTATTCCCAAAGGCATGCCCTTTCGGAATGCTTCCGCTCTATCGGCAGGGAAATGACGGAGGCGGAGCTTGCGCTGTATACACAGATCAATGATGACTACTGGAAGCGCCTCGAGCTGGGGGAAGTGACGAAGGAACAGTTGCTGACGGGACGCTTTCTTTTGCTGTTCGAAAAGCTGGGAATAGAGGGCGTGGACGTGGAGGGCTTCCGGGCCGGATACCAGGCCGGTCTGGGGAGCACCTTCTCTTTCCTGGACGATTCCCTGGCCATCTGCAGGAGTCTGCGGGGAAGAGTGAGGCAGTACGTCATCACCAACGGGGTCACCTCCACCCAGAGGAGCAAGCTGAAGCTTTCGGGGCTGTCGGAGGTCATGGACGGCGTCTTCATCTCCGAGGAGATCGGAAGCCCCAAACCGCAGAGGCAGTTTTTCGACCATTGCCTGTCCCATGTGGAAGAGAAGGACAAGTCCCGGATCCTGATTGTAGGGGACAGCCTGACCAGCGACATCAAGGGCGGGGTACAGGCCGGGATTCCCACCTGCTGGTATCGGAGAGGCGCAGGGACCATGGACGAAGTCCTGGGGGCGGGCTGCAGGCCGGACTACGAAATCAGCGACTTACATAAGATATATGACATTTTGGGCCTGCCGCAGTGACTGCTCACTACGGCAGAATTTGTATGTAGCCTGCATGGCAGGGCGTGAAAGCCGCCATGGCCAAGCGCCCTGCTTTAGAGACGACAGAGAGTAGATGACAGAAAATAGACGAAAAATAGACGACAGAAAGGACATGGAAAGATATGGCCAGAGCGTCGGGGCAGAAGCTGAAGCTGCTGTACATTGTTAAATTTTTGTCAGAGAACACGGACGAGCATCATCCCGCCAGCACGGCGGACATCATCGCCCATCTGGAGGCCAACGGCATCCACTCCGAGCGCAAGAGCGTCTACGATGATATCGAAAAGCTGTGCGACTTCGGCTACGATATCGTCCAGGTCCACAGCCGTCTGGGCGGCGGCTATTACATGGCGGGCAGGGAGTTCGAGCTGGCGGAGCTGAAGCTCCTGGTGGACGCAGTGCAGTCCTCTCGCTTCCTGACCACCAGGAAGTCCCGGAGCCTGATCAAGAAGTTGGAGCAGATGGCGGGGAAGCATGATGCCGGGAAGCTGCAGCGCCAGGTGTACGTGGCCGGGCGCATCAAGACAGAGAACGAGAGCGTCTACTACAGCATCGACAATATCCACAGAGCCATCCAGGAGAACCGCCAGATTTCCTTCCAGTATCTGGACTGGAACATGAGAAAGGAGCTGGTGCCCAGGGTCAACAGCCTGCGGAAAGTGAGCCCCTGGGCGCTGATTTGGCAGGACGAGAATTATTATCTGGCGGCTTACGACAGCGGGGACGGACACATGAAGCATTACCGCGTGGACAAGATGGGGAAGGTGGAGGTATGCCGGGAGGCCCGGGAGGGCGTGGACCAGTTCGCCAAGGTGGACCTGGCGGCCTACACAAACCAGATTTTCGGCATGTACGGCGGGGAGGAGCAGATGGTGACGCTGCAGTTCCCCAACCGCCTGGTGGGCGTGGTGCTGGACCGCTTCGGGAGAGAGGCGGACATCCGCCAGATGCCGGAGGGGACGTTCCGGGTGCGGGCGAAGGTGACGGTCAGCGGCCAGTTCTTCGGCTGGCGGGCATCGGGAAGGACGCCGCCATCGTGAGCCCCGAGCCGGTCAAAGAGCAGTATAGGAAGTGGCTGGCAGATATCGTCGATTCTATGCCGGATTGTACTTAAGGAACTGTCGGAAAATAACTGCTGTAGCTTCTGTAGGGAAAACTTATGCCTTTCCCGGCAGATGCCCTGCGCACCAGTAAAAAAACGGACAGTCAGAAAAAGCTTAACTGTTCATAGTCCGTGCTGCGATTCAGCGGGCATGGTATTTTTCGGAGGAGCGAATCTGTCCTTTCGTTGTCCAGAATCCATTCTTTTACTTCCGCTTCGTCCAGCAGCAATGGCATACGGTCATGGACAGGCCGCATGGAGCTGTTTGCGGCAGTGGTCAGGATGACAAAGCGCTCATCATCGCCATAATGTCTACAGCATCCTGCCATAAAGAGTGTCTTTCGGCTTTCCTTTTGAAAAATATATTTGGTTTTCTGGCGGTTCCATTCATAGAAAGCCGTTGCCGGGACGACGATGCGCCTGTGCCGGATGCCTTCCCGGAAAAGATTTTTTTCGGCAGCAGACTCGCATCTTGCATTGAAGACCAGCCCTTTTCCCTGTCCCGGTTGCATAGGGAAGCCCCAACGCAACCAGATGCAGCTGATTCCGCCGTTTTCTGCTGCCAGAACAGGGGCTTTGTCCGCAGGGTGAATGTCGGTGCTGCAGATTTGCCTTAAGGCGGCAGTGTTTTGGTGCAGCGTTTCCTCCGTCTGCCTTATCAGTATTTCGATTTCCTTTGCTGTCCCATCATCTATATGATAACGGCTGCACATACGCATTGCCTCCCTCTGCCTACAATCATCTGTTCCCGCTCTTACAGACAGTACAGTATTCCCTACCTTATGCAATCATAGCATTGTATCTATATTTTGTCAAAAGTGTTGATTTGATTCATAAATCTGAGAATCGATTCAAAAAGTCAAGCCCTGTGCTCCAATCCCTGTTATAATGGAACCACGATATCGAAAGGGGGCGTGATTTGGGATGCGTCGTGTGGAGCTGCTGCTGACATCGCTGGAATATATTGAAGGGCATCTTCGGGATGACATCAAGACGGAGGATGTGGCGGCCGCATGCTTCTGTTCCAAATCCACCCTGGAAAAAATGTTTCGCTGTGTAAACTGTATATCCGTCCATGACTACATCGTCCGCAGAAGGATGATGCAGGCGGCCAGGCTCCTGGCCGGAAGCCCGGAGAGGACGATTCTGGACATTGCGCTGGAATACGGATACAGCACACACGAATCCTTTGCGCGCGCGTTCAGGCAGGTATGGAACTGTAAACCCTCAGAATTTCGGAAAATGAAATATGAGCTGTATCCGAGGCTTCGGATACCGACGGAGAATGGAGGTCAAGACAATATGGGCAACAGGCATGTGGATATCAGCGAGCTTTATGATCTGTTCCAGGAGAGGAAGGACTGCTATTTTGTCTGCTGTGATATCAAAGAGATGATACGAATAAATGAGATTTCCCACAAGACGGGGGACCTGGCCATAATCGAGGCCATGGACCGCATGAGCGCCGCAGCGGGAGAGGGAGACGTGGTGTTCCGCATTGGCGGGGATGAATTCTGCATCCTGACGGACAGCAGAGAGGAAGCCTATGCGGAGAATATTGCGGAGGCGATTCGGGCAAGGAACGGGGAGACATTCTCCGGCGGGGACGGAGAGGTCGCGCTGTCCCTGCATACCACGGCTGTCAGGCTGGAGCAGAAGCGCGTCTGCTACGATGAACTGTACGCGGGGCTGCATGAAGCGATGCGCGAGGCAATCCTGGCGGGTAAATGATGTATGTGGGTGCGTTGGCTTGCTGATTTCTGGAAGAGATGCTAATTTGATAATCTAATCTGAAAAATCCGTTCCGTGTTGTGGGGCGGATTTTTTGTGTGGTGCGCCTGGCGGCGTAAATCTTTATGTGTGGACCCCAAAACATCTGTTTTTTAGACGGAATCTTAGTAATTACAAGGCTTTGGCGCATTGAGTACATATTGCAATATATACTCAATGCGATTTTGGCTTAAATACAGGCTTTCAGGGTATTTTTCGTTTATTTGAGTATAGATTATCCGACTTTCAGGGTGTGAAATAAGTGGATTCGCCTGGTGAGGGGTGGATTCAGGAACAGACGACTTTGTTTAGGGAACGTAATCTTTTTTCATGTGCGCCAAAAAGTGTACTTTTTGGGGCTGTCCAAACGTCCAACAAATTATCCCTATTTTAATACAACTTGGGCATAAAATCAAGAGTGAAGTTATATTTTTTTTGGTAAATATGCCCATCTTCTGGATGCACACCAAAAAGTACACTTTTTGCGACAGGGGAGGGAAGGAGATGGCCGCTGAGCTGTACCCGCATAACGAGCAGGCGTACCGGAAAGCTGTACATATGATGCAGGAGCGCGGGGCGCCGCCCTGATTCACCCCACCGGCACGGGGAAGTCCTACATCGCCTTCAAGCTGGCGGAGGAGCACCCCGGCGAGGGGATTGTCTGGCTCGCCCCTAGCAAGTACATCTTCTGTTCCCGGAAGGAGAACTACCTGGCGGCAGGGGGAGACGCTGTCGGGCATCACCTTCCTGACCTATGCGAAGCTGATGTACAGGATGATGGATTCTGACGACCTGGAGGAGGAGCCGGAAGGCCTGGATCGACCTGTATTTGGATGGCACGGAAGAGCCGGGAGCGGTGGGCCAGTGCCGCCAGGAAGGACGAGGAGCTGGATGCCATCGGCATGCGCTGGGGCGGCGGAGCCTGGGAGGCCAGGTACCGACTGGCGGAGCGGTACTATCGGGAGCATGGGGATCTTAGGGTGCCCAGACCTATGTGGCCGAGGCGGACGGCGGCAGGGTGTGGCTTGGGAGGTGGCTGGCGGATTAGAGGAGGAAGCGGAACAGTCCGGAAGGGAGGCGCACCCTGACAGCGGAGCAGGAGCGGCGTACAATTGGGATGGAGTGGTGAAAGGGCCGGACGTGGATTGTGTCACGGAGGAGGGATGCCATTAATTATGACTGTCGGATACAAAGCAGATGTATATCTTGTAGGAAGCAAGGGCATTGGACAATATGGGGGATACGAATCATTTGTCCAGAAGCTTTTGGAATACCATGAAAAAAATAAAGAAGTCAGATATCATGTCGCCTGTAAGAAAAATGGAGATGGATGCATGGACGTCTCCAAGCTGCGAGGGGCATCGAATGTGATAGACAATCGGTTCACTTATTGTGGTGCTGACTGTTTCCTGATTGGTGTCCCGACTTGGCTTAGAGCTGCCCAGGCCATCTTCTATGACATAGCTGCCCTAAGAGAATGCTGTAGGCATATAAGGACTAATGGTGTGCGGCACCCGATAGTCTACATTATGGCTTGCCGTATTGGCCCGTTCATGCATGGATATGTGAAGGAAATCCATAAGGCAGGAGGGAAAGTATATTTGAACCCAGATGGCCATGAATGGAAAAGATCCAAGTGGTCAGCTCCTGTCAGACGATATTGGAAGGAATCTGAGAGGATGATGGTGCGGCATGCGGATTTGGTTATCTGTGACAGCGTCAACATAGAGAAGTACATCCAGACTGAATATAGGCGATACAATCCAGCAACTACCTTCATTGCATACGGTGCAGAGATAAGGCCGAGCGTCCTTACGGATGATGCCCCTGAATTCGTTGGCTGGCAAAAGAGGCATGGGCTATCTGTAGCATATTTTACAGTTGTAGGGCGCTGTGTGCCCGAAAATAATCTAGAAACGATAATCCGGGAATTTATGAAAAGCAGGACGAACAAGGATTTGGCAATCATCACAACCGATAATGATAGTATGCTGCGGGAGCTGGAAGAAAAGCTCCATTATAGTAGAGATAAGCGCATTAAGTTTGTCGGTACGGTTTATGACCAAGAACTGCTCAAGAAAATCAGAGAAAAGAGTTGTGGATACTTCCATGGCCATTCGGTTGGCGGAACCAACCCTTCCCTGTTGGAGGCATTAGGGAGCACGAAGCTGAACATGCTTTTGGATGTATGCTTTAACCGGGAGGTTGCTGAAGACGCTGCGCTATATTGGAATAAAGAGGATGGAAACCTGGCTGCATTAATTGACAGGGTGGATTCCATGAGCAATAAAGAAATCGAGGAATTGGGAAACAAGGCAAAGGTTAGGGTATCTAATGCTTATAGCTGGGAGCGCATTTCATCACGGTACTTAGATGTTTTTACGGTATAAAAGTAGTGGATGCGCACTCTTGCGCACAAATAAGTCTGTGGCTTTCAGCCTTTCCTCATTCTATTCCTGTTTTTAACTGTTGTGTTAGCTGGACGCTACATGGTTGATGGGCACAGCATATAGACATTGACAAAAGAAAGCGTTCAATGGCTGGAAGATAGGGGTAAAGCAAATTATGAAGGTTTTATTTGTTGACCAGATTGCAAAAGTAAATTATAAGTACAGCTTCTCCTTAGCGAATGCGCTTGAGGCCGTTGGAGCCAATGTGGCGCTTGTGATGGATCAAAAAGAAGAGGATGCTGGGTGCGGGTGTGAAAAATACAGATGGTTCAATACCGATGAAAAAAATATCAAGAAAAGCAGAAAATTTTTAAATTACATAAGCTCGTACAAGAAAATAAAAAGGGAGATTGAGCAAGGGGAATATCAGGTACTACATATACAATGGCTGATTTTTTCTCCAGTTGATTATTATTATTTGCATAAGATTAAAAAGAAGACAGGCATAAAGATTGTAGTAACGATACATGATATATTGCCGTTCAATCAAAAGTTTTATGATTACAGATGCCATAAGAAAATTTATGATTTGGCAGATGAAATCATAGTACAAGCTGATAACAACATAGAGCGATTTGATGAATTATTCCCGCGGATGGCAGGAAAAGAGGTTATGATTCCGCATGGTCATTTTTTAGATTATGCAGAACGCATCGACAAAAATACTGCCAGAAATCATCTGGATCTTTTGCATGATGAAAAGATTGTATTGTTTTTCGGACAGATTAAAAAGGTAAAGGGCGTCGGGGTTCTGCTAAATGCTTTTGCCCAAATAAAGGATGAGAATCCGAATGTGCTACTGGTTATTGCCGGGAGCGTCTGGAAAGACGACTTCTCCCAATACCAGGAGATTATCGACCAGAAAGGAATGGGAAAAGCGGTTAGGACAGATATCAGGTACATCCCGGATGAGGAGATAAAGTATTACTATTCTGCCGCAGATTTCTGCGTACTTCCGTATTTGGATGTCTACCAAAGCGGGGTGGTGCAGCTGTCATATGCATATAAAAAGCCGGTTGTGGCAACGAGGCTGGGCGCATTTAAGGAGGTTGTCCTTGAGGGCAGGTCTGGGTTCATGTGCGAGCCTGGCGATGTAGACAGCTTGAGGGAGGCTTTGCAGAAGGCATTGGATTCATACGGCAGATATGATGAAATGGGTCAGGCGGGCTATGACTATATAAGAGAGAAATTCTCATGGACTGAAATCGCAAAGAAGATAGTCGAATTATATCAAAAAGTTGTATGAAATGGAAGACTTAGTAATTAAAATCTGGTGATTTGAGGTTCGGGAGTCAGATAGCAATTTGGAGGAGTATCAGATGGAAAATAGAATGTCCAAAAAGCAATTGTTAATATTTTGTTCTTTTGTAATTATTACGTTTAGTAATGCAAAGTTTTTCATCAACAGAGAATTAGATGATCCGGTTGCATATTTGGGATATTTATTATTGTTATGTGGCATTATCACGAGTTACCTTAAGCTGCCAAATGCATATAAGATTGGCATCAATATAAACCTTGCTATAACATTTCCTTTTTTTTCGATAGGAATATTGCTTCAGCCAATGGGTTTAAGTTTGAAAATAAGGCTTCTTCTGACAATGTTAATTATAGCTTTATCAGCATTAGCATCAGATGGATTAATGCAGTCTTTCGAAGATATGCGGATTGGTGCCTATGGGCTTTTGACAGGTGAAATGTTAGTATTACTGCTATCGTTGTTCACTAAGACGAGAGTGTTTTCTAATGTGGATGAGCCAATGGGATTATTGGCGCTGGGGTTTGATGCCGGCATGAGCCATAAAAATTATTTTGCAATGATATTAATGGCTAGTTTTAGTGTAGTGTATATGTATAGAAAATATGCACAGAAAAAGCTTGTAGACTTAATTGTTCTATTTATGGAGGGATTCTTGCTTTTTTTGAGTCATGCAAGAGCAGTATGGTTGTTGACGATAATGTTTTTGTTAATTATGTTTATGGATAAGATTAAAGTGAACATAAAACTCAATAAATTATTGATGCTAATTGGATTTTCTGTTTTTTTTGTAGCAACTATAGTAGCAGTGTTATGGATTTATCAAAATGTTTTGAAACGAAGCGGAACATATGTTTCTCGAATCAGCGGATTTACGAGCTATTGGTTTATGTACTGCGAGAATGATACATTCCATAGGATTTTTGGCAATGCAGCAACTTTTTTTGGAACAGATAATTATTCTGATAATTTCCGTAAGCTTATGAATTATGATGGCGCAGTTGATATGGCAATTCTCAATATACTTATAAAAAACGGGCTTATAGGATTGGTTGGATATTTTTTTGTTTTTGGGCGTATTATCAAACAGGCTATACAAACTAACTCGAGGAACCTTAGGGTTTGTAGTTTTGCAATTGTGTTACCAATGATTGTTTCTATGTTTTCGGAGAATTGTGTATCAACAATATCACTTTCGTATGCGCCATTTTGCTATACTGTTTTGGCATCACTGTATTGGCAGATGAATTTTAAGGTAGATGATGTTATAGTTTGTAATGATAAACTGTGGAGAAGTATATAAAAGTACCTGCGTTCTTTCAATAATTTCATGGAGACGGGGAGTCGTTTAAAAATTCTGGATTTGACTGATCGAATGCTTTCAAGAGACTGACGGACATCCTTTTTCTACATTCTGAAAGACATGTACTCGCACCAACTGATTGCTTCCAATACCTGTAGGTCACGCTCTGCGAGAAAAAAAGCGATGATTATTTAGGTAAATAACAACAGTACATTACACTAGGGGATTGCATTAAGTGCAGTAGCTATGACGCTATATGTCTGCAATGTTGCTGTAACCACATTTATACTTAATCATTTGATGAGATTAAAAAATGGTTTACGAATTTGAAGCTATTAGGAAATGGTATTTCAATTTTAACGTGATGTTTTGAATGTTTTTTCGGAAATCTCAATTTCGATTATGAGGACAAAATCTGCTTTATATTTGTTGGAAGCGCTCAACAAGAAAAAATTTATCTGAAAGAGGGAGAAACTCGCTTATAGAGAATAATAATCTGTAATGCTGTTTAAAAAGCTAGAGAAATCATGGCATTCTAAAAATATATGCAATAGGAGAATGTAAAACCAAGAGTTTCAGTGTAGGGAGAGATAATGAAGGTTGCGATTATTCTTGTCAATTATAATGGAGCAAAGGATACAATTGAATGTCTCATTAGTTTAAGCGCATGTTCTTATAAAGGTGTTGCCATTATCGTCGTTGACAATTGCAGCACAGATGATTCCATTCCTCAATTGTTGTCAGTCCAGAAACAGCTTGGATTTGTTTTGTTAAAGTCATCAGAAAACAAGGGGTTTTCAGCGGGAAATAATATCGGAATCCGATACGCACTAAATAGCAATGCGGATTATGTACTTTTATTAAATAATGATACTTTGGTTGAATCCAATTTTTTGGAAAAATTAATAAATGGTTTTGAGGGAAACCCTAAATGCGGAGTGACTATAGGAAAAATATATTATGAAAACAAACGTGATACAATATGGTATGCAGGAGGCTCCCTGAACCTAAGAACAGCTCGGACAGAGCATTGGAGCTATGGTGAAAAAGACAAAATGTCAAAAGCGCATCCCCAAAAAGTCACATTTGCGACAGGGTGTTGCCTATGTCTATCAAGAACCTTAATTGAGACTATAGGACTTCTAGATGAAAGATATTTTCTATACGAGGAGGATGCGGAATACTGTTTTAGAATCTTACAGGCTGGGTATGAGATAATATATATACCAGATGCAATTATCTATCATAAGGTAAGCTCAAGTACAGGGGTGACATCTGCAAAGACCCAGTTTTATACAATGCGCAATAAATATCTTATGATTCAGCAACACTTCAAGGGAATAAATAAAATATATGCATATTCATACTCTACAGTCCAGATGTTATATCGTTGCTTAAAAGGCGAATTAAAATTTTGCTATTATTTTGCTGCACTAAAAGCATTCGTTCATCATGAAACAGGTCACGCAAGTGCCGACAAAATCATATAATTAGCACAACGGAGCATAACCAGATTTGAGTAAATTATTAGTAAAAATGGAGAGTTCAAATGTACAAGTTAGCATTTGTGATTGTTACATATAACAGGAGCACCATGGTATCAAGTTTGCTAAAGAAAGCAGCGAATCAGTGGAAACAATATGATAGTGCTGCTTATATTATGGATGGTAGCGAAGATTTAAAAACGAAAGAAGCAGTTGAATCCTTGGCATTAAGCAATGTAGTTTATAAATCTTTTCCAGGAACATCAATTCTTTATAGGCTGATAGAGGGATGCGCCATTGCTGATGCAAAGTACATTTGCATATGTGGAGATTCTGTCACTCCGGTTTTTAAGAATTATGGCCAATTGTTTAGTGCATTGGATAAGGATTACGATTTAATTGACTTCACTTACCGAGACCCCCAAAAGATATGTCAAAAAGAATATAAATCAATAGTAGAAATGTATAAAGAGCTGACATGGGATATGACACATATGGGAAATGTGTTTTTTAGAAAAGAATCCTATAAATTATTTAGCAGTGAAGAATATTACAAAAAATATGGAACAGATTTGTTTGCTCAAAATGCTATATATTTTGACTGTTTTAAAAATGAGTCATTTTATGGATATTTTGAAGCAACACCGATTATTTCGGTATATACAAAAAGCGATAAGAAAAGCTGGTACGACAGAACAATAGAAGTTGGATGTTATGGATGGTATGACTATGTAGCTAATTCATCTGATAAATATGAGTTATGTAAAAAAGAAGTAATGCTTAGCCATGGTACATATAGCAACCTTCGTTTTGATAGATTATACTCTTTTCTTATTCTCAGGGCTAAGGGAATCTTTGACTATACGATTTATAAGAAGTATGAACCCTATATGGCTTATACAGTTGCAGCCAATTTGCACATTGTGAAAATAATATCTTTACTGCCGCAGAAAGCATTATATATTTTTTATAAATTTGCACATACTATTAAGAGCATATATAGAAGGAATAATGACAGGGAAAAGATGGGGAAGGGGGATTAGATATGTTAAAAAATACAGTTTACAATATTGTGAAGACATTATCTACTATGGTGTTCCCATTAATTACATTTCCTTATATTGCTAGAGTTTTAGGTGTAGAAAACCTTGGTAAAATAAATTTTGGCAATTCCATTGTTAACTATTTTTCTCTTATTGCTACTTTAGGCATTGTGGTTTATGCGATTAGAGAATGTTCCAAAGTTCGCGATGATAAAGAAACACTCAGCGAAATAGCAAGTCAAATTTTCTCGATTAATTTATGTATGACTGTTGTTTCATATATAATATTAGGGTTCCTTTTATATTTTGGAAAATCCTTAGAGTCCTATCGGACACTTATTATTATACAAAGTACAATTATTGTTCTTACCACATTAGGTGCTGACTGGATTAACACAGTATTAGAGGACTTTAAATACATTACATACCGGACGCTTTTCTTTCAGCTCTTTTCATTAGTTGCGATGCTTATTTTTGTTAGGCATACAAAGGATTATCTGATTTATGCGGCCATCATGACAATTGCTTCAGGTGGTGGGAATATTTGTAACATAATCTATAGGAGAAAATACTGCAAAATTGTATTCACTTTAAAAATGTCTATGATAAGACATTTTATACCTATTATTACCATGTTTGCTTTGGTTTTATCGCAGACGGTTTTTACAAATCTTGATATGACTATGATAGGTTTGTTTCGAGGAGATGTGGAGGTGGGACTATATAGTATAGCAATGAAAATATATAATGTAACAAATACCACAGTTGCGTCGATAGTATACGTTGTACTGCCTCAATTATCAACATATTATAAAACATATGACTACATAAACATAAATAAAATTTTATCATATTCTTTAAACTATATCATTCTGCTGGGACTTCCCTTGATTACTGGGTTAAATGTTATGGCGAAGGAAATAGTTATTATTATTGGAGGAAAGGAGTATGTTGATGCTGCTATAACACTGAGGATACTTACAGCGGCATTGCTCTTTTCGCTTATAGGCGGCTTTATTGGAAATATAATATTTATGTCTTCTGGAAGAGAAAAAATAGCTCTAATGGCTAGCGTTGTAGCAGCATTGGCCAATGGGATATCTAATCTTATGCTTATTCCGAAATTTGGTTATAATGCGGCTGCAATGACAACGGTGTTAGCAGAGTTAATAAGTGTTATTGTGCTAGTAGGTAAAGTTGAGAAAAAGATAAAAACAAAAAGTATATGGAGTATGCTTAAATGTCCAGCAATTGGGAGCGTAAGTATAGGATTGATTTGTATAAGCCTAAAATACATGATAAGGATATTTTGGCTTAAAACTGTTTTATGCATAATTTGTAGCATTATTGTTTATGGTTTGACGCTTATAATTGGTAAAGACGAATTTGCTCTAAATGCGATTGCTCCCATCAAGGAGAAAATTAAGAGATTCAAGAGGATAGAATGACATGAAAGTAGTATTATTGGCCGGAGGCTTCGGCACAAGGATATCGGAGGAGTCGGCATTCAAGCCGAAGCCTCTTGTAGAAATCGGTGACAGGCCCATCCTGTGGCATATCATGAAGGAATATGGATACTATGGCCACAATGAGTTCATCATCTGTGCGGGATATAAACAGCAAGCGTTGAAAGAGTGGTTCGCGAATTATTTCCTGGACAGCAGTGACGTGACATTTGACTATAGGGACAAAAATGATGCGAGGACCGTTCACGAGTGCCATGCAGAGCCATGGAAGGTTACGGTCGTCGATACGGGGCTCCGCACCATGACCGGAGGACGAATCAGGCGTGTCCGAAAATATGTGGGAAATGAGCCCTTCCTTATGACTTATGGGGACGGTGTCTGCGATGTGGACATTGACAAGCTCATTGGATTTCACAAAGGACATGGAAAGATTGCAACGCTGACAGCCGTCATGCAGGATCAGTCCAAGGGAGTGCTGGATATCGGCGGCGACAATGCAGTCAAAGCATTCCGGGAAAAGAAAAACAGCGATGGCGCTCCGATTAATGCCGGGTATATGGTCTTGAACCCGGAAATCTTCGACTACATAGAAGACGACAATACGGTGTTTGAGAGAGAGCCGCTGGAACGATTGGCGCAAGAGGGACAACTGATGTCCTATATGCACAAAGGGTTCTGGCAGTGCATGGACAATGTGCGTGAAAAGGCCATGCTGGACAAGCTGTTGGAGAGCGGCAGAGCGCCGTGGAAGAAGTGGGAAGACTGAAGCGCTTCCAGAAAAGGGAAGGGACTATGGATTTAAGTTTTTATAGAGAGAAGAAGGTGCTGATAACCGGCCATACAGGATTCAAGGGTTCCTGGATGAGCGTGGTATTGGCCAATGCAGGTGCTGAGGTGATTGGATATTCGACTTGCAGCAGAACAGAGACAAGGCTGTTCGACCTCTGCGGAATCAAGGGCCAAATCACTCATATCCAAGGTGATGTAAGGGATTTGAATTACTTGCTGGAGGTGTTCGGGACATATCAGCCGGAAATCGTAATCCATATGGCCGCTCAGCCAATCGTGCGCGACAGCTATAAAGATCCGGTGGGTACATACAGTACAAATGTCTTAGGGACTGTGAATATCTGCGAAGCGGTGAGGCAGACGGAAAGCGTCAGGTCCTTCCTCAATGTTACGACTGACAAAGTCTATGAGAACAGGGAATGGGAATGGGGCTACAGGGAGAACGAGCCCCTGGACGGCTACGACCCCTACAGCAATTCCAAATCCTGTTCGGAGCTTGTGACCCACAGCTATAAGAGCTCCTTTTATACGGATGGACGGGTGGCGGTCTCCACGGCCCGTGCCGGAAATGTCATCGGCGGAGGCGACTTTGCCAGTGACCGTATCATACCGGACTGCATCAGGGCCGCGATGAAAGGGGAGGAGATTATTGTGCGCAATCCATTTTCCACCCGTCCCTATCAGCATGTATTGGATCCTGTGGCTGCATATCTGATGATTGCGGCGAAACAATATGAAGCTCCTGATTATGCATCCTGGTACAACGTAGGTCCAGATGACAGGAATTGCTTCCGAACAGGCGATTTGGTCGACCTGTTCGTGAAGCACTGGGGCGGGGGGCTCAGATGGATCGACAAATATGATGGCGGCCCCCATGAGGCGGGTTTCCTGAAACTGGACTGTTCCAAGCTGAAGGCTGCCTTTGGATGGAAGCCCCATTGGGACATTGAGACGGCAATAGAGAAAGTCGTCGAGTGGAGCAAGGCATGGATGGCAGGGGAAGATGTAAGGCCTGTCATGGATAGGCAGATAGAAGAATTCTTACAGACGGAGGTATGGATAGATGGCTGACTGGAAAAACGAAGCGGAGGCCCGGGCGCAGATAAAGGCTATGGTTGCTGACTATTATCATGAGTTCAAGGAAAAGAAGGAAGGGTTCAAGCCCGGAGACCGAATCTCCTATGCATCCAGGGTGTTCGATGAAAAAGAGATGCAGGCGCTTACCGATGCCGCGCTTGACTTCTGGCTGACCACAGGGCGGTTCTCTGATGAGTTCGAAAAGCGGTTCGCGGAGTGGATTGGCGTGAAGCATGCACATCTTGTGAACTCAGGCTCCTCCGCCAACCTGATCGCCTTCATGGCCCTGACGGCTCCGGAGCTTGGTGAGCGCCAGATTAGGCCTGGTGACGAGGTCATCACGGTTGCCTGCGGGTTCCCCACCACGGTCACCCCTGTGCTCAATTATGGGGCGGTACCTGTATTCGTCGATGTCACCGTACCGCAGTACAACATAGATGTGGCGAAGCTGGAAGGCGCCCTGAGCGGGAAGACAAAAGCCGTCATGATTGCCCACACCCTTGGAAATCCCTTTGATTTAAAAGCGGTCAAGGCGTTCTGCGATGAGCATGGCCTTTGGCTCGTGGAGGACAACTGCGATGCGCTGGGGACGAAATATACGATTGACGGGGAAGAGAGGTTCACAGGGACCTGGGGGGACATCGGCACGTCCAGCTTCTATCCTCCGCACCATATGACCATGGGGGAAGGCGGCTGCGTATATACGGACAATCCTCTTCTCCACCGCCTTATCCTCTCGTTCCGTGATTGGGGACGCGACTGCATATGTCCGTCCGGCAAGGACAACTTCTGCGGCCACCGATTTGACGTCCGGCATGGCGAGCTTCCCGTCGGATATGACCACAAGTATGTCTACAGCCATTTCGGCTACAACCTCAAAGTGACGGACATGCAGGCGGCTGTGGGCTGTGAGCAGCTGAAGAAGTTTCCGGGCTTTATAGAGAGGAGAAGGCATAATTGGGACAGGCTGCATCAGGCCTTGGAAAAGGTGCAGGACAAAATAATTCTTCCGGAACCTGCGGAAAACAGCATTCCTTCCTGGTTCGGCTTCCTGATTTCGGTCCGTCCGGGGAGTGGATTGGAAAGGAACCGGATCACCGGATATTTAGAGGGCCATAATATTCAGACCAGGCTGCTCTTTTCCGGGAACCTTATCAAGCATCCCTGTTTCGACCAGATCAGAGGGACAGGGGCTTACAGAGTGGCTGGAGATTTGGCCGTCACGGATTTTATAATGAACAACACATTCTGGATCGGCGTGTATCCCGGGATGACGGACGCGATGATCGATTACATGGCAGAAGTCATTGCCGAGGCAGTGCGATAAGCTGGAGGGGTTCCTATGAAACTGAAAGTTTATGGGCATAGGGGTATCAGAAAAGCCGAGATTTTGCCATACAGTGTGCAAAAATCTGCCGGGACAGGCGGAGCAAGCGGAGGCATGGAGACATGATGACACAAAAAGGGCATAGGCTCAATAATTCTGTACATAGAGACAAAAGGAAGGCTGCAGCCGACTTCATCGTTGAATATCTGATCCATAAGGGGATTACGGACGTGTTCGGCTATCCGGGCGGCATGGTCACGTATCTGATGGATTCGTTCTCCCGCCACTCGGACTGCATTTCTGCCCATGTCACTTACCATGAGCAGGGAGCGGCCTTCGCGGCATGCGGATATGCCCAGGCAAGCGGCAAGGCCGGCGTGGCGTATGCGACCTCCGGCCCAGGCGCCACAAACCTCATTACAGGTATCTGCAACGCATATTTCGACTCCATCCCTACCCTATTCATTACAGGCCAGGTCAATGCAAATGAGGCAAAGGGAGGGTACGGCGTGAGGCAGCGTGGCTTTCAGGAGACGGATATCGTCTCCATGGTGAAGCCTGTGACCAAGTATGCGGTATATGTTGAAAAAGTGGGATCGCTGCCGGGCGAGCTGGAAAAGGCATACAGCATGGCCACTACCGGCCGCAAGGGGCCCGTGCTCCTGGATATCCCGATGAATGTGTTCCGGGAACAGGTGGAGGTATCAGGGGCAACGGCACAGGAGCAAGAGGCGCCAAGGGACATCGCGGATGTCGTCGAGTCTGCATCCGCAGCCGTCCGTCATTCTGTTTCCCCCGTCCTCCTCATTGGCGCCGGGGTGAAGGCTGCCGGCTGTGAAGAGGGGGTCCGGAAGGCTGCGAAGAGGCTGGGGATTCCGGTGGTTTCATCGATGATTGCTTTTGACGTCATGCAGGACGATCCGCATTACTATGGCTTCATCGGAGCGTATGGAACAAGGGCGGCCAACTTTATTGCCGCGAAGAGCGACCTGGTCATCTCCGTTGGATCCCGCATGGATATCAGGCAGGTCGGTTTCCATAGAGAAGGGTTCGCCCCAGATGCGAAGATTATCCGATTCGATGTAGACCCCGGAGAGCTGGACTATCCTGTGCACGCCAATGAGGCACAATTTTGCATGGACATGGAGAGTACAGTCAGGGTGCTGGAAGCCCTGGAGGGCGGCAGGGATTACGGGGCATGGATCTCGGTATGCGATGAAATCCGCAGGCTGCTCTCCGCAATCGACAAGGACAGTGCCGGCAGGATGATGGAGAGCGTGGGGGAAGGGATTCCGGAAGATGCGGTGATCACGACGGATGTAGGCCAGAACCAAGTGTGGGTGGCTCAGGCGCTCAAGGTAAAGTCCGGCCAGAAGGTGCTGTTTTCCGGCGGGCATGGCGCTATGGGATATTCGCTTCCCGCGGCGATTGGCGCTTGCTACGGAAGCGGGAAGAAGCCGGTTTACTGCATTACTGGAGATGGCGGCCTGCAGATGAATATTCAGGAGCTTCAGTTCATTGCAAGGGAGCATCTGCCAATCAAAATCGTCGTCCTGAACAACAATGCCCTTGGCATGATACGCCATTTCCAGGAGATGTATTTTGACGGGAGATACTTCCAGACGAGACCGGAGGGCGGATATGTGGCGCCGGATTTTGCACGGATTGCGGAAGCATATGGGATCAGGAGCAAAAGGGTCGAGGCTGACAGGATGGAGGGCTATGCCCTGACAGATGATGCTCCGGAGCTTTTGGAGGTCCTCATCCATGGAGACACATATGTGCTTCCAAAACTGGAATTTGGGAAGCCCAATCAGGATCAGGAGCCATTGATTGACAGGGATTTATATGAAAGGATTATGAAGATGCAGCCTGGTGCCTGAAATTCGTAGGAGATATTGGCCGGGCAGTGGGCCGGATATATTGAGCTGCTCATGGACGAAAAAACAGACATTCAAAAATGATATAAAAATGAAGAAGGGGAGTGACGCAGTGAAAAAAATCGTCATCACGGGAGCGACCAGCATGCTCGGAACCGCCCTGACGGAAGTCGCGGTCAGGGAAGGTACGGAAGTATATGCGATTGTCAGGCCGGACACAAAAAGGATGGGCAGGCTTGTTCCCTCGCCTCTTGTACACCCGATCAAGGGCTCATTGGAGAATTTGGCTGAGATTGAGGGATTGCCCGCAGACTGTGATGTCTTCTATCACTTTGCCTGGGCGGGGACAGGCAGGGAGGCAAGGGATGAACCGCTGATTCATGAAAGGAATATCAGATATACTCTGGAAGCGGTGGAGCTTGCGGAGAAGGCAGGGTGCCGTCGGTTTGTCGGTGCAGGCTCCCAGGCCGAGTATGGCCCTGTTGACGGGGTGATTGACGAGGAGACAAGACATAATCCGGTGACCTCGTATGGGGTGGCGAAATATGCAGCGGGGATCATGGGCAGGAAGCTATGCGGCAAGAAGGGCATGGACCATGTCTGGGGCAGGGTCTTCAGCGTATATGGGCCTCATGACAATGAGGGGACGATGCTGGAATATGCCATCGCATGTTTCGGAAAGGGAGAAGCCGCACAGTTCTCGTCTGCAACCCAATCATGGAATTACCTCTATGAGAGCGATGCCGGAGAGATGTTCTATGCATTCGGCGAGGACAGGGTGCCATCCGGGACATGGCTTGTTGCGAATCCGGAATCCAGGCCTTTAAGGGAGTACATCGATGTCCTTATGAAGGTCTATGGCCCTGGGGCGAAAGCGGAGTTTGCCGTTCCGACGTCGGTACAGGCTCCGGGACTGAAGGTGGATGCGGAGAAGACGATGGAGGCAATCAATTACAGGCCGAGGACAAGCTTTGAAGAAGGCATCTGCAAGATGATTCGGGCAAAGGCTTTCGAAAATTCGGGGGGGTACCGCTTGAAATAATTGTCTTTGTGCCCAATCTCTTCTTTGAGAGGAGGTGGGCGGCATGAAGGACGATATCGTTCTGCAGGACATGAAGGACATTTATGGAAGAAATATAGAATGGGATCAGTTCCGGGACAAGACCGTGCTGGTGACGGGCCCGAACGGAATGTTGGCATCTTATGTGATGTATCTGTTGATTTTTCTCAATGAAGAAAAACATTTCAACATTCATGTCATCGCGATGGCCAGGTCGGCGGAGCGGTTCGTTGCCAGGTTTGGGGAGTACGGCAATGCGCGGTACATTACTTTAGTGACAGATCCCATCCATGGGCCAATCCATATTGACGGTGAAGTCGACTATATCATCCATGCGGCGAGCCTGGCCAGCCCCCAATACTATGATGTATGCCCCGTGGACGTGCTGAGCCCGAATGTCATTGGGACCTACTATCTGCTACGGCTTGCGGCCAAGAAGAAGGCGAAGGGCTTCCTGATGTTCAGCACAGGGGACGTCTACGGCGCTCTTCGAGGGGTAGAGTATGTCACGGAGAAGGATATGGGTATCGTGGATCCGTTGGACATCCATAGCTGTTACAGCGAAAGCAAGAGGATGGCGGAAACGATGTGCTATTCCTTTATGCACCAGTACGGAGTGCCTGTAAGGATGCTGAGGATTTGGCACACCTATGCGCCCACCATGGATATCGATAAGGATCCAAGAGTGTTCGCTTCATTCATGAAGAACATTGTGAACGGCCAGGATATTGAAATCAAAAGCGATGGGACAGGAAAAAGGACGTTCTGCTATGCTGCCGATGCCATCGCGGGGCTGTTCACGGTGCTGACGAAAGGCAAGGACGGCGAAGCGTATAATGTGTGCAATACGGATCAGTTCGTCTCTGTCCGGCAATTGGCGGAGATGCTGGCGGCCCTGCGGCAGGACGTGGGAATCAAGGTGACATGGAAGCAACGTCCTGCAGATGAGCATTATACCGAGAACACAGCAATCGGAGCAATCGCGCCCAGCAATGAGAAGCTGAAAGGGCTCGGGTGGGAACCGAAGTATTCCATTTTAGAGGGGTTCCGGCGGGTACTTGAATACCAGATGCAGAGATAGGAGCCGAAAAAGCAGCAGAAGCAGCTGCGTTAGGACGGGTAGGGGCGTTAGATTAAGTGTGGCACCCTATGATTGGAACAAGGAGGAGTACTATGGGCAAAAAAGTGTTCACTGAAGAAGAAATGGAGATGCTGCGGAACAATCCTTATACATATTCAGTCACGCCATCCACCCTGTACTTCACAAAGGAATTCAAGGAGCTTTTCTGGCAAGAGTACCAGAAAGGGGAGGTCCCTCGCCAGATTCTCAGTAAGTACGGCTATCCGGCAGACGTGCTTGGCAAAAAGCGAATCTGGGGGATTGCCCATAACATAAAGGACCAATATTATAGCGAAGAAGGGCTCCGCGAGGGCTCCCTGAAAAGGGGCGCTTTTGCCAACAATAGCAATGAAACCACAGAGGAGGCTGTCCGACAGCTCCAGGAGGAAGTCCGGCAGCTCAGACAGGAGATAGAACGCATGAAAAAGGTTTCCTCTGCCCAATGAGCGCTTTTCCCCTCAAATGCGAATCCATATTTTCTGATTCGCCCTGCGGGAATTCCCTTTGTCTTAAGCAGGGCGACATACTACATGCGGTCAATCTGTTCCAGGTCTCCTGGCCGGCAAGTCAAAAATATTTGTGCTTTTACACGAATCCTGATATAATGAGGGTGGAAGTTGCACACAGATAGCAAGGCTTTTGATAAGGGAGGAAATAGGTTGTTCTTTGCGAAAGGCCTATGAAAATAGCGCGATCAGGACAGAACAGGAGTTTAAGGAGGTGATGGAACATGTGCTATCTGATAGCGAAAAAATCTGAGAGTACAGGATGTATTGCATTACAGACAGTCCACGGCCAGCACCTGGTAGATTTGAAAAAGGAACTGCTTCAAAAAGCCGGCTATGATGATATCCAGCTTGTGACAATCAGCCGTCCGTCGGCTTATGGAGAATATGAACCATATCATTTTGTGGATACAGAAGAGGAATTCGAGCAGGCAGTCATAGAGATAGCGAAGTAAGCTTTATGAATAAGGAAGAACCGAATTCCTTTGATCCATAGGATTATTTTGAAAAAAGCACTTCTTGGTTTTATCAGAGATTAAACGAAAATATCGTTCATGGTAAGGCTGCTACGTTTACAGATGAAGAATTAAATATTCTGAAGGATGCACTTAAGGATGTGGCATCTAAATAAAATAAGGTTACCATTATGTTTTCTTGAAAAAACTAATCTAATTGGATTTCATCAGTACGATTTATTATGATTGATGCAACATATTCTTTGCTTATTATATGTTTAGTTATTCTTTTGACAATAGGGGGAATTATATACTATGTAGCTTCTAGAATGTACCATAGGAGAATTTATTTGCCAAGTGAGGTGCTCATGGATGCTAGCCATATACCTGATGTTATTAAAGTTTTGAGAAAGATGATTATGCTTCCCCATAAAAATATTATTCTAGATTTTTCTAATGTTACAGATATATCAAAAGAGGGATATATGATTATCATGGCACAAGGGGAAAAGGCCTTTTATAAAGGGAAAACTATTTATTTAAGATCTATTCCTCTTCGAAGAAAGAAAGTTGCCTATGTTGTTTTAGGTAAGAATGACAGGCATAAGACTTACCATGACTATGCTAAACTTTCAAAAGATGATCATAACCCTTTCTTTCAAAGTTCTCATATAAATCCGATAGTAACTCTTGGTATAGAGAAAGAATTGAAAAGGATTGGGATAAAAGATTATTATGAGTTTAATTCTTTGGTAACAGAATTGTTGGGAAATGCCATAGAACATGGAATTGCTCGACTAAACATAAACTGGTGGATGTATCATTATAAAGATAGTACTTCTAAAACTATCACTTTTGTTTTTGTAGATATGGGCATTGGCATTATTGATTCTTATAAAAAAGCAGGTTTACCTTCATCATATAACAAGAAAAGTGATGTCGATATCTTATTAGATGCATTGGATGGAAGATTAGGTTCTTCAACGAGACAGCCTAATAGGGGAAGAGGAATGCCTCAGTTAAAACATATGGTAGAAAAAAAACTGGATATCAAACTTTGCATTAACAACAAATACTGTATCTTTGCGTTATATAAATAATGCATTTGTACCAATGCGGCATTCGAATTTCGTAGGAACCTATTATTCATGGACTATTAATAAGGAGAATTATTTAATATGGAAACAACGATCAATATAGCAAAAGAATTTAGCCCTGTTCTAGGAGGAAGGTGGGAAAGATTAGGACCACATTCTGGTGAAAAATTTTATAGAGATAAGTTGTTGCCTGCTTATCTCAATGTGTCAGAGGGGAATGGTAAGGTTGTTATAGAGTTAGATGGCACAAAGGGATATCCTAGTTCTTTTCTTGATCAGTCTTTTGGAGAGCTGGCACGTAATTATGGTGCGGAAAAAGTTCGTAATGCTATTATTTTTAAAACGAGCGTGTTTCAATGGGTTGTTGATTATATCAATCAGGAGATATGGGACAAAACAAAGTAGCTATTATGTTGTTCTTGGTTTGTTTGCTTGTGATTATTGCTCTTCTAACTATTCTGTCTTACGGGCTGTTGCAAACTAAATGGGCATATAATTATGTTGTAGAACCTATAGATGTTATTAATATTGTTGTAACACTGCTAGTTTCTATATTTATAGCATGGTATGTGACTAAGAGACTTTCTGAAGAACGATTCGATAAAGAGTTAGTTATCGCTGATCTGCGAGATATTGAATCTTGCATGAAGAAAACTTTAGAACTTTATGACAGATCTAATAATAATAATGAAATTTTGATTCATTTGAATCAACTTCACATTTTGATTCAACGCTTTCAGCGGACTGTTGATATGGGTGAAATGGATATGCGCGCACTGCAAAATGCATTCTGGAGACTATTTGCTGCTGCTACTGATTATGATTCAGGGAATGATACGGATAGTATTGATATTCCGTCAGTACAACGACATGGAGATGATTTGATAATTGAAGTTAGGCGAATAATAAGAGTCATTAATACAAAATGATATGGCATAAGGAGGGTGTCTTTTCAGACATCCTCCTTTTATATATGGTTGTTACAATGCTTTTGTCAGAGTGAAACAATCGATATCCGGTGCCCAGTTGTAACTATTACCCATGCGAATGGTGTTGTAACCGGCTTTTAGTTCAACGGGAACTGTAATTTCGTGATGGTTATTATCTTCTCCCAAAGAATCTATTCGGGTAATAATGCCGTTGACATCCAGTTCTATTTGGCGTCCTTTACCGTATAAGTAATGGATAGTCATGTTGTAGCGTCCGCCATCTTCGCTGTACACTTCCTTCCATTCGGCATAATTTTCCGGTTGTCCACCCAGAAAACCTACTTTCATTTTGCCGGAAGCTTCTTTGTCATGGGCATAAAGAATACCTTTAGAATTTTTACCTAGGTCGTTGAAAAGAGGCAAGTAAGCCCATTCCGCTTCGTACAAAGTCGGTTCCAGACGTGTTTCGCCTTCCATGCGAAGGAACATGGCACTGTGTGCCGGAAGCGTTTGTTCGAATATGCCGGAGAAGCTGCCTAAATCGCTATGTTTGACGAGATCACGCACTTTTACGTTTCCTCCAAATTCCAGTGAAGAGAACGGGACGGAGAAACTGCATACAGTATCGGAAGGATTGTAGAGAGCCACAGCGCGCACATTGCCACGTTTCTGCTCAATATCTTTCACAAGAACGTAACCTTCATTTTCATGTTGTGCTACGTATGCCTGCAAACCTAGCGGGTCTTGGTTGAGGGCAATCAATTCTTTGTTTTTCAGCAGTTCGAGGGAAGACTCCGGTATGTTTTCCAGGTTGCATCCGATAAGCAAAGGAGAGCTCATGATACACCATAAACCGAAATGAGCTTCTTCCTCTGTCGGGGTAAGACCTTGTCCGCCCACTTTGCTGTTGTTGCGGAATCCGATAACCATCATATCCATGTCATTGTAATGTCCGTTGCCGGCATAGGCAGACAGGTAAAGATTCTTGCCGACTACATATCTTAATGAGCCCCAATGTGCATTAATATCACCACTGATACGCCAAGAGGTTGCTGCGTCTTTAGCCCAAGTGCCCGGGAAGGCCCATCGGCAGATATTGATGGAAATATCTTTGTTCACTTTGTCTATACTGTTTCGGATTGAAGTGTAGCGTTCTTTTTCATTAAGTCCCAGCTCCTCTCCTCCGCAATAGTCAATTTTGATAAAGTCGAAACCCCAGTCGCCAAAGTATAACTGGGCATCTTGCGGTTCATGTCCGTAGATACCTGCTCCTATACCTGCAGTATCATTGTCCCACATGGAACCGCACGTACTATTACCCGCATCGGTATAAAGGCCGGCTTTCATTCCCAGGCTGTGAATATGTTCCGCCACCGGTTTCATACCGTTCGGGAAACGTTTCTCATTTGCAAGCATTATTCCGTTGTCATCGCGTTTTCCGAAATAACCATCGTCAACATTGACATAATGATATCCGACATCTTTCAGACCTTTTTCTACCATCAGGTCAGCCTGGTGTTTGATAATGTCTTCATTGATGTCTACGCGAAACGCATTCCATGAACTCCATCCCATGATAGGAGGATTGATTGCCTTTTCATTTTCTGAAAGAGTGGTTTGAGTTTTTGTGCAACTGATGCACATAAAAGAAGCTATTGCTACTGTAAAGAAATAAATCTTGTTTTTCATGATATAATAGGTTGGTGTTTCTTGCATTGCCGTCCCGATTTCGTCCCGGTGACTAAATAAAAATAAAG
>OFGX01000368.1_pt1 | contig 36372 bp, 34 predicted proteins | sample 1521831 | NCBI WGS metagenome assembly OFGX01 (sample SAMEA3504080, study PRJEB24116) | mouse gut metagenome | biome: mouse gut; feature: mouse-associated habitat; material: faeces | place: Denmark | collected 2011 | reverse complement strand
AATCATCCAGGGTTTTGCCGTCCAGCGTGTCGCGGATAAAGTCCGCCCATATGGAGCGGCTGAAATGGGAATGATATGCCAGCGTGCCGGTGGAATACAGGAAAGTCTGCCTGCAGCCATGGCAGAAGAAACGCTGTTTTTCTTTGGTATGGCCATATTTGATAACATGTGCATGCCCGCAATGAGGACATGCCGGCCTGTCCGGCTGCTGGTTAGCAGAAACGATACCCAGCACAAAGCTGATGATCCTTTCGATATCAGATTCACAAAGGGTTTTGATGCAGTCAAACAGGGTCGCAATTTTATTTTTCATGTGATTATCACCTCGCATTTCATTGGATAATCATATGCTATAACTTTTTGAGTCCCATAAAACGGACTTAAACTGAAACCAACACAGTTATTGACTAACACGATTAAAATAAATCGTTTTCATTTTAATTAGATATATATAAAATTAATCATTGACATACTTATATCATTAATATATAATCAAATAAAAATATTAAATTAGAAAGAGGTAAAACTATGGAAAGCGAAAAAATCCAGACATTCATTAACTACCTTGACCAGCGAACCTCCTCCGTACAGGAAGATACTCTCCGCCTGATAGCGGACAATCGGAGAGACGAGGCCAACTTTGAGAAAATCCGGACGAATATCTTCCAAATCGTCAAGACAATCTTCCAGGCCTCCGTCCGGGTATCACAGGAGGAAAGCGAACGCGTCAGATTCTTAGACACAAAACTCACCTTATTTCAAGAGACCTGGGAAAGCCATCTCACGGAAGCAAAGGAACACGGCGACGACCTGAAGATAGTGCAGGAGCAGACCAGACTGGAAGCCCTGGCCGAGATTCGGGATACTTTTCAAAAGATATGGGGGGAATCATTATGACAGAAGAAAACGCAATCAGAATGTTCAAATGCCTGGCAGACAAGTCCAGGCTGCAGATATTGAAGTCCCTGGCCGTGGAAGATATGTATGTGGAACTGCTGGCGGAGCGGCTGAACCTGACCCCTGCCACGATTTCCTTCCATCTGCGCAAGCTGTCGGAAATCGATGCCGTCAAGTCCTATAAGACCCAGTATTATACCATGTATTCCCTGTGCCAGGACACCTTTGCCGTGAAGATTCTGGATATCCTGAAGGAGCAGTCGGATGAAGCGGATCTTCAGGAGAAGCGGGAACAGGCCTACAGGAAGAAGGTGATAGACGCCTTCTTCGAGTATGGAAAGCTGAAATCCATTCCCGCCCAGCGCAAAAAGGAGAGAATCGTGCTGGAGGAGATTGCAAAGGCCTTCCAGCCTGGCAGAATCTATTCCGAGCGGGAGGTCAACATCCTCATTGCTGATTTCCATGACGATTTCTGCACCATCAGGCGGGATATGATATCCGAGCGGCTCATGGACAGGGACGAGAGGGGGTATTGGCTGATTCCACAATAAAATACCCCGCTGCAAGCACGGCCGCTTGCCCATTGCTCGCGGGAATAAATCGGAATCCCCATCGAGCGTTATAGCTCTAAACGGCAGCTCGATCACGGGAATTTCAGATTCCGACTGAAATCGACCGGACAGCGCTGTTGACAGGAGGCAGGAAGAGATGTAACATAGAGATGCAGTCATCAAAATCCATGACAGGAACGAAGGAGAAAAGGTATGCAAAATATATTACAAATAATCTGGACGATCTTCATTGCGATCATGGGCATCATCATGGCGGTATCTCCCAAATACGTGACAAAGGAGTCCCTGCAAACCAGGGGAAAGCTTCTGTTGATAAGGATTTTGGGAATTTTCGTAACAGTCTGCGCCGTTTTTGCGCTTATCCTGTTATTTTCCGTGTGACAGGAATGAACCACAGCGTTCCCTCCGGGACCGGCGGGGATACCAGGAATCTGTATCTATAGAGCAGGGCCGATTCATTTCATCCAAAACGAAATGAATCGGCCCTTCTTGTATCATTCCTCATCCTACGGCGCTCATAAGCCCCGTATTAAAGCTTGATCCCCTTCAACAGATCCCCCAGAGATGTGCCGATGGACTCCCTGGAGCTGTACTTGGCGGCTGTCTTCTCGTCCACCACATCCTCCGTCTCCGCGGATTCCGCCACGGCCTTCATGCTCAGGCTGATCTTGTTATTGTTGGTGTTCAGCACCTTCACCTTCACGGTATCGCCTACGCTCAGCACCTCGGAAGGAGTCTTGATCCTCTTCTGGCTGATCTGGGACACATGCACCAGGCCGCTCAGGCCCTCTCCCAGATCCACGAAGGCACCATAGGGCATGACGCTCTCCACCTTTCCTTCCAGGACGCTGCCCGGCGCTACCATGGCGATCCTGTGGTTCAGGTTCTCCTTTTCCTTCTCCCTCAATACCTCCTTGGCGGAGAGCACAAGCTTCTTCTTGCCCTTCTCCACGGTGATGACATGGACTTCCAGCTCCCTGCCCACGAAAGTGCTCAGATCCTCCACATAGCTCAGGGACAGATGGGAGGCGGGAATGAAGCCCCGGATGCCCTCCAGGAAAGCCACCACGCCTTTGTTCACGGTCTCGCTGACCTTGACAGTGACGACAGTCTTGTCATCCATATATTTCTGCACCTTGTCCCAGCCAATCACATCCGCCGCTTCCACCTTGGACAGCTGGATATTGCCCGCGCCGTCGTCCTTCTTCACCACCACGGCTTCTATCACGTCGCCCACATGCACATCCTGCAGGATGGAGAAGGAGGGATCCTTGCTCATATCCGCGGCTTTGATCACGCCCGATGCATAATAGTTCAGATCCAGGGTGACGCCCTCTTCGTTCACATCGATGACGGAACCGGAGAGCACATCCCCCTCCTTGATGACCCGGAAGGATGCCTCCAGCTCCTTGCTGTAGTCCTCCATGGTCTCCGTGGTGCCGATTTCCTCTGTCTTCGCTGGTTCTTTCGGGGCAGATTTTTCCTCTTCCTTTACAGGCTCCTTGTTCTCCTCCGCGGGCTGTGCGGCCTCCTCCATTACAGCCTCTTCCTTTGCCTCTCCGGCCGCCGCGGTCTCCTGTTTGATTTCTTCCGCAGCTTCCTTCATGATTTCTTCCATTTTGAAATGTCCTCCTTTTTATCCACAGACTGCCGGGCCGTTTCCCACCCCGGCAGCTTTTACTCCTTGATTAGATTCTACCACGTATTTCCGGTAAATTCCACTGTTTACAGCACTTTTTCAACTGATATTTCACGATTGTCCTGAAATTTCTTCCTCACTGCTTCCCGATTCCAGGATTTCTTCCGATTGATTGGCCTCTACCCCGGACATCTCTTCCTCCGGCCTCTCTTCCATGTCCTCCATGGCATCCTCCGGATTATCGAACTCCTGCTCCCCGTCGGAAATCCTCTCCCTGACCTTGGCAATCTTCGCTATCCTGACGCCCTCCTCCAAATCCATCAGCTTCACACCGGAGGTGATCCTGCTCAAAGTGGAGATGTCCTGCATCCTTATCTGGATGATGATGCCCTCTGTGGTGATCATCATGATCTCATTCTCGTCATTGACGGCCTTGATGCCCACCACGTTTCCGGTCTTCTCGGTGATCTTGTAGCACTTCACGCCCTTGCCGCCTCTGTTCTGTACCGTAAATTCGGTAAGATAAGTACGTTTTCCCATACCATTCTCCGAGGCGATCAGCAGGGAATCCCCCTGGCTCTGGAGCTGCATGCCGATGATCTCGTCCCCGTCTGACAGGTTCATGCCTATGACGCCCATGGAGCTCCTGCCCGTGGCCCGCAGATCCGTCTCCCGGAAGCGGATGCACATGCCAAGCTTTGTCACCAGGAATATCTCACTGTCCTTATCGGTGATCTTCACCTCTATCAGCTCGTCGTCATCCTTCAGGATGATGGCTGTGAGGCCCTTCTTGCGGATGTTGTTGAATTCCATCATGGAGGTCTTCTTCACGATGCCCTTCTTCGTCACCATGAAGAGGTTCTTCTCATTGTCGTACTCCTGGATGGGAATCATGGCCGTAATCTTCTCCTCGGGGGCCAACTGCAGTAGGTTCACGATGGCAGTGCCCCTGGCCGTCCTGCCTGCCTCCGGGATTTCGTATGCTTTCAGACGGTACACCCTTCCCAGGCTGGTGAAGAAATACAGATAATGGTGGGTGGTGGTCATCAGCAGATCCTCGATGTAATCGTCCTCGATGGTCTGCATGCCCTTGATGCCCTTGCCGCCCCGGTTCTGGGCCTTGAAGTTGTCCACGGTCATGCGCTTGATATAGCCCAGATCCGTCAGGGCGATCACCGTGTTCTCCCTGGGCACCAAATCCTCCATGGAGAAGTCCGTCTCGTCATAGCCGATCTTGCTGCGCCTGTCGTCCCCGTATTTGTCGGAAATCTCGATGATCTCCCTGCGGATGACCCCCAGCAGCAATTTCTCGTCCGCCAGGATCATCTTCAGCTCCCGGATGCGGATCTGCAGCTCCTTATGTTCATTCTCAAGCTTCTCACGCTCCAATCCTGTCAGAGCCCGCAGACGCATGTCCACGATGGCCTGGGCCTGTACGTCGGAGAGCTCGAAGCGCTCCATGAGCCTCTCCTTGGCCATCTGGGTGTTCTGGCTGCTGCGGATGATGGATATGACCTCATCTATGAAATCAAGGGCCTTTAAGAGTCCCTGTAAGATATGGTCCCTCTCCTCGGCCTTGTTCAGGTCGTATTTCGTCCTTCTGGTGACCACCTCTTCCTGATGCCGCAGATAGTATCCCAGCATATCCAGAAGGTTCATGACCTTCGGCTGCTGATCCACCAAAGCCAGCATGATGACGCCGAAGGAGTCCTGGAGCTGGGTGTGCTTGTACAATTGGTTCAGGATCACATTGGCATTGGCGTCCTTGCGCAGCTCGATGACCACCCTGACGCCCTCTCTGTTGGACTCGTCCCGGATGTCCGTGATGCCGTCTATCTTTTTCAGCTTCACCAGCTCCGCTATCTTGATGATCAGGTTGGCCTTGTTCACCATGTAGGGAAGCTCCGTGGCGATGATCTGGGTCTTGCCGTTCGCCAGGGTCTCGATATTGGTCACGGCCCGCACCACCACCTTGCCACGGCCTGTCCGGTAGGCCTCATTGCAGCCTCTGGTGCCCAGTATCAGCCCCCCTGTGGGGAAGTCCGGCGCCTTCACGATGGGCAGTATCTCCTCGATGGAGGTTTCCCTGTTCTCCTCCACCTTGTTGTCGATGATCTTCACGATTGCGCTGACGATTTCCCGTAGATTATGAGGCGGTATATTAGTCGCCATGCCCACGGCGATGCCTATGGTCCCGTTCACCAGCAGGTTGGGATAGCGGCTGGGCAGCACCACAGGCTCCTTCTCCGTATCGTCGAAGTTGGGGTCGAAGTCTACAGTGTCCTTGTTGATGTCCGCCAGAAGCTCCATGGAGATCTTGGACAGCCTGGCCTCGGTGTAACGCATGGCGGCGGCGCCGTCCCCGTCCATGGAGCCGAAGTTCCCGTGGCCGTCCACCAGAGGATACCTGGTGGACCATTCCTGGGCCATGTTCACCAGCGCGCCGTAGATGGAGCTGTCCCCGTGGGGATGGTATTTACCCATGGTATCACCGACGATACGGGCGCTCTTCCTGTGGGGCTTGTCAGGGCCGTTGTTGAGCTCGATCATGGAATAGAGCACCCGCCGCTGGACGGGCTTTAGGCCGTCCCTTACATCCGGAAGGGCACGGGATGCAATGACGCTCATGGCGTAGTCAATAAAGAATGACTCCATCCGCTCTTTCAGGTCTACTTCCTGAACCTTGTCATGTTCCGGAGCCTTGTCAAAAATGTCGTCGTTCATCTTTTCCCTCTCTTACTTTGTGCGTTATGTCAGCGATATCAGCCGATGGTGTCGAGATTCTTCACATATTTGGCGTTCTCCTCGATGAATTCCCGCCTGGGCTCCACCTTGTCCCCCATGAGGGTGGTAAAGGTCAGGTCAAGCTCGGACTGCATCTCCTCGTCATAATTCACCCGCAGGAGGATCCTCCTGGCGGGATCCATGGTGGTCTCCCAGAGCTGCTCCGCGTCCATCTCCCCCAGTCCCTTGTAGCGCTGTATCTTGTTGTTCTGATCCCTGCCCACCTCCAGGAGGATGCCGTCCAGCTCCTCGTCGCTGTAGGCGTACCATATCTTCTTGTTCTTCTCAAGCTTGTACAGAGGGGGCTTTGCCAGGTACACATGCCCCTCCCTGATCAAATCCGGCATGAAGCGGTAGATGAAGGTCAGCAGCAAGGTGCTGATATGGGCCCCGTCCACGTCCGCGTCCGTCATCAGGATAATCTTATCGTATCTGAGTTTGGAAATGTCGAAATCATCGTGTATCCCTGTGCCGAAGGCCGTGATCATGGCCCTGATCTCCGCGTTGGCGTATATCTTGTCCAGCCTGGCCTTCTCCACGTTGAGGATCTTGCCCCGCAGGGGCAGGATGGCCTGGGTGGCTCTGGCTCTGGCGGTCTTTGCGCTGCCTCCGGCGGAATCCCCCTCCACGATGTAGATCTCGCAGTTCTTGGGATCCTTGTCGGAACAGTCCGCCAGCTTTCCGGGAAGGGCCATGCCGTCTAAGGCGGTCTTCCTCCTGGTGAGATCCCTGGCCTTCCTGGCGGCCTCCCTGGCCCTCTGTGCCAGGATGGACTTCTCGCAGATGGTCTTAGCAACCGAGGGGTTCAGCTCCAGGAAATAGGTGAGCTGCTCGCTGACGATGCTGTCCACCGCCCCTCTGGCCTCGCTGTTGCCCAGCTTCTGCTTGGTCTGACCCTCGAACTGGGGATCCTCTATCTTCACGCTGATGATGGCCGTGAGCCCCTCCCTGATGTCCTCGCCGGAGAGGTTGGGCTCGCTGTCCTTCAAAAGCTTGGCATTCCTGGCGTAATCGTTGAAGGTCTTCGTGAGGGAGTTGCGGAATCCCTGCAGATGGGTGCCGCCCTCCGGGGTGTTGATATTGTTCACGAAGCTGAACACGCTCTCGTTGAAGGAATCATTGTGCTGGAAGGACACCTCCACGTACACCTGGTTCTTCTGTCCCTCGAAGTACATGATATTTTCATACAAAGGCGTCTTGTTCTTGTTCAGATAGGAGACGAACTCCTTGATGCCGCCCTCATAGCAGAATTCGGCGTATTTCTTTTTCTTCTTTTTCTCTGCCTTCTCCTCCGCCTGGGGTATCTGGGCGCCTTCCTCCCCGCCGGACTGCTCCTCTCTGTCGGCCTGAGCCCGCTGGAGCAGTTCGTTAATCTGGGCGTTCTCGTGGCTGCCGATCTCCTCCCTGTCCTCCCGCTCGTCCCGCAGGATAATCCGCAGACCCTTGGTCAGGAAGGCCATCTCCCGGAGCCTTATCTTCAAAGTGTCGTAATCGAATTCCGTGGTCTCCGTGAAAATGGTATCGTCCGGCCGGAAGGTGATCTTAGATCCTGTCTTCTCCTTCTCACAGGTGCCGATTTCCTTCAGGGGATAGCATACCTTCCCCCGCTCATAGCGCTGCTTGTAGATCTTGCCGTCCTGGCAGATCTCCACCTCCAGCCACTGGGACAGGGCGTTCACCACGGAAGCGCCCACGCCGTGGAGGCCTCCTGAGACCTTGTATCCCCCGCCGCCGAACTTTCCCCCCGCATGGAGGATCGTGAACACCACCTCCACGGCAGGAATCCCCGCCTTATGGTTGATCCCCACGGGAATGCCCCGGCCATTGTCGATGACAGTGACGGAATTTCCCTCGTGGATGGTCACATCTATAGTATCGCACACGCCGGCCAGAGCCTCGTCCACCGCATTGTCCACGATTTCATACACCAGGTGGTGCAGACCTCTGCTGGAAGTGCTGCCGATGTACATGCCGGGACGCTTCCTGACTGCCTCCAGCCCCTCCAGGATCTGGATCTGATCCGCCCCGTACTCACTCTCTACCGCCGTGTTGTTCCTGATTTCTTCACTCATGAATTGTCCGTCCCTCTTTCCATATTCGCTGTCGCGGAGGAAGCATCCCCGGCACCGGCTTCCCTTACACGCCGTTCATGCAGGCGACTGTCCCCTCCGACACCTGATAGACCTTATTTATCTCAAACCTGTGCTTCACGAACTCGTCCAGACCGGTACAGGTGATGATGGTCTGGATGTCTCCGATGCTGCCCAGCAGATAGTTCTGCCTGTTGGAATCCAGCTCCGAGAGCACGTCGTCCAGCAGAAGTATGGGCGCATCTTTTGCAATCTTCTTCACAAGCTCTATCTCCGAAAGCTTCAGGGACAATGCAGCGGTCCTCTGCTGCCCCTGGGAGCCGAACCTCCTGATATCGATATCTCCTATGATAAACGAAAAATCGTCTCTATGCGGCCCAACGGACGTCATCTTCGCCCGGATGTCCCTGTCCTGATTGGCTCTCAGCTTCTCCTCAAAGTCCTCCGCCTCCACGTCAGGCTCATAGTGGACGGCGAGCTCCTCCCTGTCCCCGGAGAGCTTCCTGTGGATGCCGTATATGATTTCGTTGAGCTGCTCCCCGAACAGCTTCCTGCGCTGGATGATTTTGCTGCCGAAGGATGCCAGCTGCATGTCCCAGACGCCAAGGGTCTCCTTTAAGTCCGGGTTCATGTACATGTCCTTCAAGAGCTTGTTGCGCTGGTTGACTATCCTGTTGTAGTGGTTCAGGTTGTAGAGATAGAGGCTGTCAAGCTGGCAGAGCTCCATGTCCACGAACCGTCTGCGCTCCGCAGGGCCGTTCTTGATGATCCCCAGATCCTCCGGGGAGAAGAAGACCACATTGCACAGACCCATCAGGTCTGCCGCTTTCTTGATTTTCTGCCCGTCTATGGCGATGCCCTTGGATTTGGACTTGCGAAGGTGCATGTCCACCCTGGTCTCCACAGCCTCTTTCTCAAGATAGGTCCGTATATGGGCCTCCTCTTTGCCGAATGCCACGATTTCCCTGTCCTTTGCCCCTCTGTGGGACTTGGTGGTGGCCGCCACGAAGATGGCCTCCAGGATATTGGTCTTGCCCTGGGCATTGTCCCCGTACAGGATATTGGTGCCGCGGTCGAACTCCAGGGAAAGGCAGCCGTAATTCCTGTAATCCGCCAGCTCTATCGATTTTATGATCATCTCTGTGCCCGTCTCTACGCTTCTATTTTGACCGTTTCGCCGTTATATTCCACCATATCGCCTTCCACCAGCTTCTTCCCGCGCCTGGTATCCACCTCGCCGTTTACCATGACCAGTCCCTCCTGAATCACAGCCTTGGCATCCGCCCCTGATTCCACCAGGTTCGCCGCCTTCAAGGCCTGCCCCAGCTTAATGTATCCATCCTTCAGATGTACGACTTCCACGTTGCACCCTCCCTGCGCTTATCGCGCCTTTCCTTCAGCTTTCCCCCATCCTCAGCGCCCGTAGTTCGCCACCAGGCTCACGGGAAGTATCAGGTAGATATAGCTCTCCTCCTCGTTCTTGATGAAGCAGGGGGCCTTTGGATTCACCATATAGAGGTCCACCTCCTCGTCGTCGATCACCCGGAGCGCGTCTATCAGGAACTTGGGGTTGAATCCGATCATCAGATCCCTGCCCTGCTTCTCGATGTCGATCTCCTCCTTCATGCTGCCCAAGGCGGAATCGATCTTCAGCTCCATGCCCTCATCCGAGATATTGATGACGATGGGCTTGCGGTCTCCCTCCCTGGTGAGCAGGGTGGCCCTGTCGATACAATTCAGGAGCTCCTTCTTGTTCACCCTCACCTTCGTCTCATAGTCCCCGGAGAGCATCCTGTCGATGCTGAAATACTCCCCTTCGATCAGCCTGGATACGACTACAGTATTGTCGAATTCGAACACGATATGCTTGTCCGTAAAGTATACCGTCAAATCGCTGTCCGCGCCCCCGGGCAGGATCTTGCTCACCTCGTTCAGGGTCTTCCCGGGCACGATGACCTTTCTGTGCTCATAAATCTCCCGGAGCGCAATTTTCCGGATAGAGATGCGGTGTCCGTCCGAGGACACGATCTTCAGCTCGTCGCCGTTTATCTCGAAAAGCTCACCGGTCATCAGCTTGTTGTTGTCATTGTCGGAGATGGAGAATATGGTCTGGCGCACCATTTCCTTTAAGGAGAACTGGCTGATGACGATGCTCTCCTCCTTCTCCACCATGGGCAGATAGGAGAAATCCTCCCCTGACTTCCCCACGATGGTGAACTTCGCCTTCTCACAGGTGATCAAGGTCTTGTAGGAGGCGTCTGTGTCTATGGTGATGAAGCTGTCCGGAAGCTTCCTGACGATTTCCAGGAAAATCTTCGCGTCCAGGGCGATGACGCCGCTCTCCACGATGTCCCCTTCTATAACTGTCTCGATTCCCATATCCATATCGTTGGCCGTCAGGGTGATGATGCCGTTGCTGGCGTCTATCAGGATGCATTCTAGGATGGACATGGTAGTCTTATTTGGAACAGCCCTGGACACGATCTGTACACCGTTCAACAGGTTCGATTTAGAACAGACTAATTTCATATGGATAACTCCTTTCCCGGAACATGGTTCGCAAAACATATAAAAAGATAAAAGGAATTCGTAATAACCTTCTTAATAGCTGTTGATAAGTGCATAACCTCATATATTATACTATTTTTCAGGGAAAAAGGGAATGGATATCTTGCGATTATTTTCAGAATAACCTGAGAAAAACCATCAGGTCATCCACAGCCCTCCAATCCGCTCTCAAACCCGTCCCAAAATATCAACAGTCTGCCCACATGACAATGTGTTTAACATTGAGGATAATTCTTATTAAGAAGCATCCTTCTTGTTTAAAAAAGGATTTATCTTCTTCTCTTCTAAGAAGGATTTATCTTCTTTATGATGATGTCCACCTTATTTTTGATATCCTCATTGACCTCCATCTCCGCGGTGATCTTCTTGACACCGTGCATGATGGTAGTGTGGTCCTTCTTCGACAGGAGCTTTCCGATATCCGCATAGGGAGTGGCCGTCAGCTCCCGGCACAGGTACATCACGATCTGCCTGGGCAGAACGTACTCGGAGTTGCGCTTCTTGGAGGTGATGTCCTCCGGCTTCACCCCGAAATGCTCCGACACGATGTCGATGATTAGGGATGGCGTGACGACCTTGGACTTATCCGGATAGATGATGTCCTTCAGGGCCTCCTCCGCCAGATCCAGGGTCACGTCCACCTTGTTCAGCTTCCCCGCCGCCACGATCTTGTTGAATGCCCCCTCCAGATCGCGGATGTTGGACTTGATATTGGTGGCGATGTATTTGATGATCTCCTCATTGATCTTCAGGCTGCAGGATTCGGCATTCTTCTTCAGAATCGCCATCCTGGTCTCATAGTCCGGGGGCTTGATGTCCGCGATCAGGCCCCAGCCGAAACGGGAGCGGAAGCGTTCATCCAGATTGTCGATGTCCTTGGGCGGCTTGTCCGAGGACAGGACGATTTGCTTCCTGGCGGCGTGGAGCACATTGAAGGTGTGGAAGAACTCCTCCTGTGTGCTCTCCTTTCCGATGATGAACTGCACATCGTCCACCATGAGCACGTCCACTGTCCTGTACTTTTCCCGCAGCTTGGTCATGGAGGCCGCGTTACCGCTTCGGATGGACTCGATGACCTCGTTGGTGAACTCCTCGCTGGTCACGTAGAGCACCTTCTTCTGGGGATTCTGCTCTAGAATGAAATGGCCGATGGAGTGCATCAGGTGGGTCTTGCCCAGGCCGGGCCCGCCGTAGAGATAGAGGGGATTATAGGTGTCCCCCGGGGATTCCGCCGCCGCCAGGGAGGCGGAATGGGCGAAGCTGTTGCTGCCGCCCACCACGAAGGCATCGAATTTGTACTTGGGGTTCAGATGGGCGTTCTCATAGGCGGATCTGCTCTCCTGGACCTCCTTCGCGTCCTTCTCCATGACGAACTTCACGTCATAGTCATGGTCGAACAGCTCCGTTATGGTCACGCGGAAGAAGCTAGCGTATCTGGAGGAGATGTAGTCGAACATATGGGACTGGTTGGCGGGGATGACGATGTTCACCACATCGTTGGCCATGTTCAGGAAAGCCAGCGGCTCCACCCATGTCTTATAGGAAATATCGGTGAGTTCATATTCCCTTTTGATCTTTTCCTTAATGGCAGTCCAGCTGCCTTTGATATCATCCATTTTCTGAATATCCTTTCTGAGCGGATCCCCTTCGGAATCCTGATTTTACCATTGTAATATAGATTCCGGCAGATTTCAAATACTAGTTATGAACATTCCCATGGATAAAGTTATCCACATGGTGTGTATAATTATGTTCATAATTGAGTTATACAGACAGGAATGTGGATAGAAATGTGAATAAGTGGATAACTCACGGAAAACGGGAAAGCGTGGTGTTTGCTGGATCCGGAAGCCGTTTTCACCGCGTATTTCACAGCGGATTCGCACAGGCCCGAAAATTGTCCACATCGAATCCACAGTCTGTGGATAACCTTTTTCAGTATATCTGATGTGGATATCTATGTGGAAAACCTGTCCTAAAAAAATTTTATGAGGAAAAATAATGGTTTTTACTGAATTTTCCTTGACATTGTCCGGATTTTTTTATACAATCAATATGCTATTTTCCTAAAAAACCTTAGAAGAATGAGCAAAAGGAGGTGGCTTTCCATGAAGATGACATATCAGCCCAAAAAGCGTTCACGCAAAAAGGTTCACGGCTTCAGAGCGAGGATGAGCACTCGCGGCGGAAGAAAAGTGTTAGCGGCCAGACGTGCAAAAGGAAGAGCGAGATTGTCCGCTTAGGTCACAGAAATGTGGCCTTTTTCTTTGGAGGATGAGTAAGAATAGGAAGGAATTCCAATGAAATTTTCTGAAAGCCTTAAGAAATATCAGCAGTTCCAGTCCGTTTACAAGTACGGTAAATCGTATGCAAACAAATATCTGGTCATGTATATCATGGAAAATGGCACCGGAAGGAACCGGATTGGAATCAGCGTCAGCAAGAAGGTGGGCAACAGCGTCGTGAGGCATCGGGTCACGAGGCTGGTGCGGGAAAGTTACAGACTGCATGAAGCGGTGTTCGATAGTGGTTTGGACATTGTGGTCGTGGCAAGGAAGGCGGCAGCCCCGGTGGGATACTCTGGAATAGAAGAAGCGCTGCTCCACCTTGGGAAGCTTCATCGTATCATAAAGGTATCATGTTATCTATGAAAAAAATTTTGATTGCCGGTATTCGGTTCTACCAGAAATACCTGTCTCCCATGAAAAGGACGAAATGTCCCTATATCCCTACCTGTTCCCAGTACGGATTGGAGGCCATTGAAAAGCATGGCGCGGTGAAGGGGAGCATTTTGGCCCTCTGGAGGATACTGCGCTGCAATCCCTTTTCAAAGGGAGGCTTCGACCCTGTTCCGTGACCGGCGAGCCTGACTGAGAGGATACTGATAAATGAATCTTATTTTACTGACACAGAGCACCACCCCTGTCATAGGGCAGGTGGCGTGGGTGCTGGGGATGATCATGAACGGGATATTCTATGTCATCGACCTGATAGGGCTCCCGAACATCGGTCTGGCCATCATCCTGTTCACCATCGTGGTGAACCTGTTGATGACGCCCCTGAACATCAAGCAGCAGAAATTCTCCAAGCTCCAGGCGAAGATGAGCCCGGAGCTGCAGGCCATTGAGGCGAAATATAAGGGAAGGTCCGATCAGGATGCCATGATGGCAAAGAACCAGGAAATCCAGATGATCTATGCCAAGTACGGGGTATCCGCTACGGGAAGCTGCGTGCAGCTATTGATTCAGATGCCGATCCTGTTCGCGCTGTACCAGGTCATCTACCGCATGCCGGCCTATGTGACGAAGATAGGGAATACCTTCAAGGTGCTGGCTGACAAGATCATCTCTGTGGACGGCGGAGGCTTCCTGCAGGATTCCGGTGCGGAGACCGTCAACAGGGTGGTGGCCATGTACGGCCAGTCCATGACCAACGGGGATCTGGGCAGCGGCATCATAGACGTGCTGAACAAGCTGTCCTCCGCGGATCTGGCTATGGTGGCGGAGCATTACGACCTGACCCAGCTCACCTATCAGGGGAGGCTGATCATCAGCAATGACACCACCAGGGGCCTGATTGATGTCTACAACAATTTCCTGGGCCTGCATATGGGGGATTCCCCCAGCGACCTGATAAGAAGCGGCATGGCCGTGGGGGCATGGGGAATCGTCATAGGGGCTGTGCTGATTCCGGTCCTGTCGGCAGTTACCCAGTGGATCAACGTGAAGCTGATGCCCCAGCAGCCCAAGAGCGACAACGAGAAGGCCAATTCCATGGCTGCTTCCATGAAGACCATGAACATGATAATGCCTCTGATGTCCGCATGGTTCTGCTTTACCCTGCCTGCGGGCATGGGCCTGTACTGGGTGGCGGGAAGCGTGGTGCGCAGCATCCAGCAGGTGGTCATCAACAAGCATATCGACAAGATGGACTTTGACGAGGTCATCAAGAAGAATTCTGCCAAGAGCGCCAAAAAGATGGAGAAGATCAAGCAGAACCAGGAGCGTATAAACGCTTATGCGAACATGAATACACGTAATATCCAGAGCGGCAAGGGGAATGGGCAGACGGCCAGGCCAAAGGCTGTGAATACAGGCGGGAACGCCGCTTCCGGCAATAATACGCCGCCGAAGGGAAAGAGCATGGCGGACAAGGCTTCCGTGAGCACGAATACGGGAAGCGTCAGCACCGGCAGCGCAAAGCCGGGGAGCATGCTGGAGAAGGCGAACATGGTGAAGGATTACAACGAGAGGAACAATAGGAACTGAACAGTTTTGGAGGAGTAAGGAATGGAAACGGAAAAAAGTTGCCAGGAGTATGTGGAGGTAAGTGCTAAGACTGTAGGTGAGGCGATTACGGAGGCCTGTCGGAAATTCGGCGTCACCAGTGACAAGCTGGACTATCAGATAGTTGAGGAGGGGTCCAGCGGGTTCCTTGGGATCGGATCCAAGCCTGCGATGATCAAGGCTGCGGTGAAGGTGGAGAAGCTGTCCGTGGACGAGATCGCGAAGGGGTTCCTTCGGGATGTGTTCGGGGCCATGAACATGGAAGTGGCGGTGGACGTGCAGTATGAAGAGGAGTCTGGGACGATGAATATCGACCTGGCAGGAGAAGAGATGGGGATCCTGATCGGGAAGCGCGGACAGACGCTGGATTCTCTGCAGTATCTGGTGTCCCTGGTGGTGAATAAGGAATCGGATGAGTACATCAGGGTGAAGGTGGATACGGAGGATTACAGGGCCAGGAGGAAGGAGACGCTGGAGAACCTGGCGAAGAATATCGCTTATAAGGTGAAGAAGACCAGAAGGGCGGTGTCGCTGGAGCCTATGAATCCTTATGAGAGGAGGATCATTCATTCGGCGCTGCAGAATGATAAGTATATTGCTACCCATAGTGAGGGGGATGAGCCGTTTCGGAGGGTGGTTGTCACTTACAGGAGACAATAGCGTTAGTTGGGAAAACCGGATATTGTTGGGATATCCGGTTTTTTGCAGGATGGCTACTTGGTGGTTGCGGCGAAGGGACGGCATCCAGGGGCGGGGGCTGGGCTATGGTGGATTGGGGTTTGAGCGAGCAGGGCTCGGAGTTGGGGGTTGGGATGGATACGATTGCGGCGGTTGTTACGGGGATGACGGATTCGGGGGTTGGGATTGTCAGGATAAGTGGCAGCGGGGCGGTGGAGTTGGGGGATGGGATTTTCAGATCGCCTTCGGGGAGGAGGGTATTGTGGGACGGAGAGAGCCGCAGGATGTATTATGGATTTGTGGTTGATCCGGAGGATGGTGCCGAGATAGATGAGGTTCTGGCTGTGGTGATGCGTGGTCCCAGGAGCTTTACCGGGGAGGATACGGTGGAAATCCAGTGCCATGGGGGCGTGCTGGTGATGCGGAAAGTATTGGAGGCTGCGCTGCAATGCGGGGCCAGGATGGCGGAGCCGGGGGAGTTTACGAAGCGGGCTTTCTTGAACGGAAGGATGGATCTGTCCAGGGCAGAGGCTGTGATGGACGTGATCGGAGCCCAAAATGAGTATGCCCTTGGGGCTTCGGTGGGACAGCTTAAGGGAAAGCTTTCCGGGGAAGTGAAGCGGCTTCGGGAGGAGATTCTTTATGAGGTGGCTTTTATCGAATCTGCCATTGACGATCCGGAGCATTTTGATTTGGAAGGGTATGGGGAAAAGCTGTCTGAGAAGCTGGATCAGGTGATGGGGGATTTGCGGAAGCTGATAGATACGGCGGATGATGGAAGGCTGATGAAGGAAGGCATCCGCACGGTGATTGTGGGGAAGCCCAATGTGGGGAAATCGTCTTTCCTGAATCGTCTCCTGGGGGAGGAGCGGGCGATTGTGACGGACGTGGCCGGGACTACCAGGGACGTGCTTCAGGAGACGCTTCGGCTTGGGGATATCAGCTTAAATGTGGTGGATACCGCGGGAATCCGGGAGACAGAGGATACTGTGGAGAAGATTGGCGTGAAAAAGGCTTATGAATACGCAAGGGAGGCAGAGTTAATCGTATATGTGGCAGACGCTTCGATGGAGTTGGATGAGAATGATAGGGAGATTGTCTCTTTTATTGGGGATAAGAATGTAATCGTGCTATTGAACAAGAGCGACTTGGCAAATGTGGTGACGGAGGAGGATATCAAGGAACTGTTTCGGAATAGCGAAAATACTTCAAATGAAGAAAGCCTAAATGTAGAGTACAGAAATAAATTAGCGGCAAGTATGGAAGATGATAGAGAAAAGATAGGTTTCCATATTGTGCGCACCTCCGTTTTAGAGGGAGAGGGCATGGAGGCATTTGAACGCACTGTAAAAGAGATGTTCTTCCATGGGGAAATCACAAGCAGCAATGAGATAGTCATCACGAACCTGCGGCATAAGGAAGCGCTGGAAGAAGCTTATGGGTCTCTTGAGATGGTGGAGAAGAGCATAGAGGATGGGCTATCGGAGGATTTCTATTCCATCGATTTGATGAATGCCTACGCTTCCCTGGGACGAATCATCGGGGAGGAAGTGGACGACGATTTGGTGGAGGAGATTTTCTCGAAGTTCTGCATGGGGAAATGATTGGCATAATAATTTTATTCATGGCTGAGAATTTTTGATAGAGAGGGTATTTAATGGTGACCCATGGCGGCATGTTGAAGCGTGGCGTGAAATTTACTCCCACACAGCCGGCTGTGATGGGGATGTGGAAGAGATTGAGGGAATCTTTCTGACTGGTATGAAAATGAGAAGTTTTTATCAGTGGAAGAAAGAAGACTTTTGAAATCAGTTTATAAAAGGGGTTTAGAAAGTTAGAATATGACTGAATTTCGGGAAAAAGCAGATGTATGTGTGATAGGAGCCGGGCATGCGGGCTGTGAAGCTGCGCTGGCCTGTGCCAGGCTTGGGCTGGAGACAGTTATTTTTACGGTGTCAGTGGACAGCATCGCCCTGATGCCCTGCAATCCCAATGTGGGCGGCTCCTCCAAGGGGCATCTGGTCAGGGAGCTGGACGCGCTGGGGGGAGAGATGGGCAAGAACATAGACAAGACCTTCATCCAGTCCAAGATGCTGAACCTGTCCAAGGGCCCCGCCGTCCATTCCCTGCGGGCACAGGCGGACAAGGCGGAGTATTCCAGGGCCATGCGGAAAGTGCTGGAGAATCAGGAGCATCTCACCATAAAACAGGCGGAAGTCTGTGAGCTTCTGTGGGAGGACATAAGAGAAGACCGGCAGACAGGCAATCTTTCGAAAAGTGCGGAAGGAGCCGGAAGGAAGCCTGGAAATCCAGAGGGGCGGGATACGTCTTCCAAAGAGACTTCTTCAAGGGATGATTTTTTAATCGAAGAAGAGGAAGGCTTCTGTGAGAATAGAACGGACAGCACAGATAAGCGGAATAAGAATAGATATCTGAAAAAAATAAAAGGCGTCAGGACCTTTACAGGAATGGTCTACGAATGCAAGGCTGTAGTCCTGTGCACGGGGACATACCTGGGCGCCAGATGCCTCTGCGGGGAGTCCATCACCTACACAGGCCCCAACGGCCTCCAGGCTGCCAACCATCTGACCAGGTCCCTGAAAGAGATGGGCATAGAGCTCCGCCGTTTCAAGACAGGCACCCCCGCCAGGATGGACAGGCGCAGTATAGATTTTTCCAAAATGGAAGAGCAGCGGGGGGATGAGAGGATAGTTCCCTTTTCTTTTTCCACAGATCCTGACAGCATACAGAAGGAACAGGTCTCCTGCTGGCTCACCTACACCAATGAAAAGACCCATGAGATCATCCGCGGGAATCTGGACAGATCCCCCATCTATGCGGGCATAATAGAAGGCACAGGGCCAAGGTACTGCCCTTCCATTGAAGACAAGGTTGTAAAATTTTCGGATAAAGAGCGCCATCAGGTCTTCATCGAGCCGGAGGGGCTCCATACCAATGAGATGTACGTGGGCGGTATGTCCTCCTCACTGCCTGAGGATGTGCAGCTTGCCATGTACAGGACGGTTCCCGGGCTGGAGCGCTGCAAAATAGTCCGCAATGCCTATGCCATCGAATATGACTGCATCCACCCGGGACAGCTGGACGCCACGCTGGAATTCCGCGCCGTGAAGGGGCTGTTCAGCGCGGGCCAGTTCAACGGGAGCAGCGGATACGAGGAGGCGGCCTGCCAGGGGCTGGTGGCCGGGGTGAACGCCGCCATGTCCATCCTGGGAAAGGAGCCCCTGACCATAGACCGGTCGGAGGGGTACATCGGCGTACTGATCGACGACCTGGTGACCAAGGACAACAGGGAGCCCTACCGGATGATGACCTCCCGGGCGGAGTACAGGCTGCTCCTGCGCCAGGACAACGCGGATCTGCGGCTGCGGAAGAAGGGGTATGCAGTAGGCCTTATCTCTGAGGAAGCATATCAGGCTCTTCTGGAAAAGGAGAGACTGATAGAAGAGGAGATTGGCCGCCTTAAAGATACCTTTGTGGGAGCAAATAAGGAAATTCAGAATTTTCTGGAAGCCCATGGAAGCTCCGCCCTTAAGACTGCCGCCAGCCTGGCCGAGCTGCTGTGCCGCCCTGAGCTTTCCTACGAAGCATTGGCGGAGATTGACAGGGGCCGAGTCCCGCTTCCCGCGGCGGTGCCGGAGCAGGTGGAGATTGAGATAAAATATGAAGGCTATATCCTGAGACAGAAGCGCCAGGTAGAGCAGTACAGGAAGATGGAGAAGAAGCTCATACCCCGCGACATAGACTACGACCAGGTGCCCTCCCTGCGCCTGGAGGCCAGGCAGCACCTGAAATTCTTCCGCCCGGCCTCCGTGGGACAGGCCTCCAGGATATCCGGCGTATCCCCTGCGGATATCTCTGTGCTGCTGGTCTATCTGGAGCGATACGGCAGAACATGAATTTTCAATATTCCGTATTCTCTAATATAGAATAAAGACAAATTATTTTCAGAGGATAAAAAATATGTAAACTTTCGTTAGGTTTTTTCCATGGGAAGGGCAGGTATGATATAATGTTGGCATTTATAAATACCACAAAATATCTGCTTTCGGAAAAGCAACAAGGAGGTCTTAATAAGCCATGGAGGAAAATGAAAATATCGCATTCGATATTATGCAGGTTGGTTTTCCTACCTCTTTCACGGAAATCAAGGAAATGACCATGCTTTATTCCTGCGCTATGCGGGAAATCTGCACTAAGCTGGAGAACCTGAGCCAGGAGTTCGAACTGAAAGAGGCCAGGAACCCCATCCAACATATCACCCACAGATTGAAGAAGCCTGAAAGCATCCGCAACAAAATGCTGCAGAAGGGCCTCCCTCTGGAATATGAGATCATGCGGGACGAGATCACTGACATCGGCGGCATCCGTGTCGTCTGTTCCTATATCAACGATATCTACGCAATAGCGAATATGTTAAAACAACAGGATGATATATTGACGGTAAGGGAGAAGGACTACATATCCAAGCCGAAGAAAAACGGATACAGAAGCTACCATTTGATTGTGGCCATTCCTGTTTTCCTGTCTTCGGAGAAGCAGATTATCCCCGTGGAAATCCAGATGAGGACCATCGCCATGGATTTCTGGGCCAGCCTGGAGCATCAGCTCCGCTATAAGACGGAGGCGCAGGTGACGGAATCCACAAGGACGAGGCTGACCAATATCGCGGAGGACATCTTCCATGCCGATGTGGAGATGCAGCAGATCTATGATGAAATCAATTCCATGGGCTGACAGGGAAGAGCAAGAAGACAGGAGAGGATATTCATGAAAAACCAGGACAAGACGGAATTATTTGAAATTACTCCGATTCCCAAAGCGGTGCGCCTGATGGCAGTCCCCACGATCATCAGTTCCCTGATAACCATCATCTACAATCTGGCGGACACCTATTTTGTGGGGATGCTGAACGACCCAATCCAGAATGCCGCGGTCACTTTGGTGGCGCCGCTGATGCTTGCCTTCAACGCAGTGAACAATCTCTTTGGTGTCGGCACCAGCAGCATGATGAGCCGCGCCATGGGAAGGCACGATTATCAGACCGTGAAGCGCTGCTCGGCCATGGGGTTCTACTGTACTGTCTTCGCGGCGGCGCTTTTCTCAGGCGCAAGCATTCTGTTCCGCACAGGGCTGCTCCAGATGCTGGGAGCGGAGGAGAGCACCGTAGCCGCCACCAACGGGTATATGCAGTGGACGGTCTGCTGCGGAGCCGTGCCGGCCATCCTGAATGTGGTCATGGCTTACATGGTCCGTTCGGAGGGAGCCACGCTCCATGCCAGCATCGGGACCATCAGCGGATGTGTGCTGAACATGATTTTGGACCCTATCTTCATCCTTCCCTGGGGGCTGGATCTGGGCGCGGCAGGGGCGGGCCTTGCCACTTTCCTGGGGAATACGGCAGCCTGTGTATATTTCTTCGTTTTACTGTTCGTTCGCAGGGAGAAGACTTATGTGTGCATCTCCCCGAAGCTTTTTTCCCTGGACAAGGGCATCTTCCTGGGCATCTGCGGGGTTGGGATACCGGCCTGTATTCAGAATCTGCTGAATGTGACCAGCATGACGCTGCTGAACAATTTTTCCGCCTCCTTCGGGTCGGACGTGGTGGCTTCCATGGGGATCGCCCAGAAGGTGAACATGGTGCCGCTGAATCTGTTCTTCGGCATGTTCCAGGGCATCCTGCCACTGATCGGCTATACCTACGCCAGCGGAAACTACCGCCGCATGAAGGATACGGTGATCTACAGCATGAAACTGGGGATCTGTTCCGTGGCGGTCATTCTGGCGAGCTATCTGGTCTTCGCTGACTCCCTGATTCGGATGTTCATGGACAATGAGGTGATCGTGGCATATGGGTCACATTTCCTGCGTGGCATGTGCCTGCAGCTTCCTTTTATGTGCGTGGACTTTCTGGCGGTGGGTGTGTTCCAGTCCACCGGCATGGGGAGCAAGGCATTGATTTTCGCCATCTTGAGGAAGATTGTCTTCGAGATTCCCGCCCTGTTCCTTCTGAATCGGATATTCCCCCTTTACGGCCTGCCCTACGCGCAGGTGACTTCAGAGGTACTCCTGTCCATCATAGCGGCGGCGGTGCTGATTAGATTGTTCCGGCATATGGAAGGGGAACAGAAGACAGAGATGGATTGACAGAAAGCAAAAAAGATTGCCTGGCTTCCTCTTCGGAAAGGCCAGGCAATCTTTTATTTCCATGAGACTATATCAGTCCAGATTGATCATCTGTGAGGAATGGGCACTATAGTTGGACTGTGAGTTAGACATTGAGGCATATTCTTCCCGGAGGGAGAACTTTGCCACCAGGTTCTTCAGCATGGCAGACTGTTCGGACAGTTCCTGGCTGGCGGCCGCGCTCTGTTCCGCGGTGGCGGAATTGGTCTGTACCACGCTGGATATCTGATCCACGCCCAATGTGACCTGTTCGATGGCACCGGACTGTTCCTTTGCCGCGTTGGCAATCTCATCCACCTTTGTGGAAGCGGCACGAACCTGATCCACTACTTTCACCAGGGACTCCGCTGTGGAGCTTGCTATCTTGGAACCTCTTGATACGGCGTTTACGGAGCTCTCAATAAGCTCTGCGGTATTCTTGGAAGCCACGGAGCTCTTGCTGGCCAGGCTGCGGACTTCCTCCGCCACCACGGCGAATCCTTTGCCTGCCTCGCCTGCCCTGGCTGCCTCTACCGCCGCGTTCAGGGCCAGGATATTGGTCTGGAAAGCGATGTCCTCGATGGTCTTGATGATCTTGCTGATCTCGTTGGAGGAACGTGCGATTTCTTCCATAGCCGTGATCATTTCGCGCATCTGGTCATTGCAGATTTCCGCTTCGTTTCCGGCGGTGCCTGACTGGGTCTTCGCCTCCAGGGCATTGTCGGCGGTGTTCTTGACCTGATGGGAGATATTCGCGATGGTGGAGGCCAGCTCCTCTACGGAAGCAGCCTGCTCCGTTGCGCCCTGTGCCAGCGCCTGGGCCCCGTTGGACACCTGGCCGGAACCGGAAGCCACTTGGTCGGCGCTCTGATTGATCTGGCCCAATGTGATGCTCAGGTCCTTGTTGAGCTTACGGATGGAAAGCAGCAGGTTCTGGAAATGTCCCACGTACCTTTCTTCGGCGTTGGTGCGCACATCGAAATTGCCGTTGGCCATCTCGCTCAACAGCCTGGAAGCGTCGACGACGACGGTCTCCAGGATAAGCGTCATGTTCTTGAAGGATTTCGCCAGGCTGCCCAGTTCATCCTTCGACTCATAGGCGATGGAGATGTCGAAGTTGCCTTCCACGATCTGTCCGGCAGACTTCTCCAGCTCCCTCAGCGGCTTCGTGATAGACCTTGTCAGGTATGTAGAGAGGGCGATGGTAATAAAGAGGGCTATGCCGGCCATGGCCAACTGCAAAATCACCAGATTCTCCTGCATATCCACAGTGCTCAGATAGTTGGTCTCCGCGCTCTGCTCTGCCACGGAGCTGATCTGGATGAGGCTGTTCACCGCTTCCTCCACCAAAGGCTGATATTCGTTCAGAAGCATATCCTGCGCATTCACCATATCGGTTTCGGTTGTGGAGATGATGGTTTCCTGAAGGGCTATGGCCTCCTGTATCTCAGCGGCGAACAAGTTCAGCAGTTCCTGGTCGCCTGTAAAATTTGCCATCAGCCAGGTGGCGTTTTCGGATAGAGAGTTCAGTTCCTTCTGGAGATCGCTCAGGTAAGAGTTCCTCCTGGAGGCATCCTTCTCTATGGTGAGGAAGGAAAGATCCTTTACTATAATCTGTAGTCCGCGGCGCATGCTCATGACTTTATTGGTGATCTGATACTCAACATTGTAGAATTCCGAGTATTTGTCCTCGTTCTCCTGCAGGCCGGCAATGGCGATTGCCACTGTCCCGCAAAAGAGAATAATTACCAACATGAAAGTCAACAGGAGCTTAGATCTGATTTTTAGGTTCTTCATTTTACCCTCCTACATTTCTGCGCAGGCAATGCCGGTTCGCTATATTGTCGAATGTATAGAGAATCGGCATGGTATCTGCGAGTGATCATGAAATATCTTATATGTAGATTATAATAGATTATTGTCAATCTGTCTACTTAATTCCTAAAATATTGGTTTGGAAGAAAGAGGATTTTGACTTGTGGAAGAAGACGGAATATGTTATGGTAAAAGGTGGATGAATCGCTGCAGACAATTTGATTTGGGAGAATGAATCCTATGGATCGGTATGACACGGATATTTTTCGAAAGGATCTGGAGGAATTGGGCATTCCGCTGTCGGAGAGGCAGCTGGAACAGTTCCTCAGATATTATGAGATGCTGGTAGAATGGAACGGGAGGATGAACCTTACGGCCATAACGGCGTACCGGGACGTGCTGAAGAAGCATTTCGTGGACAGCCTGTCTTTGGTGAAGGCCTGCGACGTGAATGGGGCGGAGAACCTGATGGATGTGGGGACAGGGGCGGGATTTCCGGGGCTTGCGCTGAAAATCGCCTTTCCCGGGCTTTCGGTGACGCTGCTGGATTCCCTGAACAAGAGGATTCAGTTCCTGGATGCGGTCATAGAGGAGCTGGGGCTTGAAGGCGTCAGGACGATTCACGGCAGGGCCGAAGATTCCGCGAAGCCGGGAAGATTGCGGGAGTGTTTCGATCTGTGCGTGTCCAGGGCCGTCGCGAACCTCTCTACCTTATCCGAGTACTGCATCCCTTTCGTGAAGAAAGGCGGGTTTTTCATCGCCTATAAATCCGAGAATGCTCTTCCGGAAATCCAGGGGGCGAAGGCCGCCCTTGTGGCATTGGGCGGCAGGGTGGAGGACAGGGTGGAATTCACCCTGCCCCATTCGGACATATACAGGAGCCTGTTCGTCATAAGGAAAGTGGAAAGGACGCCGGCGAGATATCCCAGGAAGGCAGGGCTGCCTTCCAGAGAGCCCTTGTGACAGGGCAAATTAAAACTTTCTATTTTTCCCGATTTCATATATAATAGAAACGTGGTAAATATGAGACATCCTTATTTGCGGGGGGCAGTGCGATGGAAAAGGAAAAGAAATCATTGAAAGGAATCCGGATAAGGACAGCGAACATCGGCATGATGGCGGTGTCATGTGTTTTTTACATATTTCTGATACTGGTCACGTTCCATGCTTCGCAGAGGTATCATATCATGATATCCGCCATGGAGGATTATATCGGCTGTGAGGGGAATGCAGGCCTGGTGCGGGACGGCTCCGATTATCTCACGGAGCAGGTGCGCCTGTATGCGGTGACCATGGACAGGGAATGCATGGACGCCTATTTTGAGGAGGCCTATACGGTCAGGCGCAGGGACACGGCCCTGGAGCAGATGAAAGACTATCATATCAGCAGTGAGGATTACGGATATCTGGAGCAGGCCCTGGAGAATTCCAATCGGCTGATGGAGCGGGAGATATATGCCATGAAGCTGATATCCGTGGCCCAGGGCTATGACATGGACAGCCTGCCTGCCGATGTGAGGGAGATGGAACTGAAGGAGGCTGACGCGGCGCTGGACAGGGAGGAGATGATAGAGAAAGCCCAGGACATGGTCTTCGGGGATGTCTACCGGCAGGAAAAGGAATCCATCAACGGCAATGTGGCCTATTTCCTGGACGCTATTGTGGAGGACACTCTGCAGAATCAGCGGGACAGCGTGCTGAACCTGAAGCGCACCATGACAGAACAGCGGATTCTGATCACCATATTGTTCATAGAGAACATCCTGACCTTTTTCCTGATTATCATTTTGGTGATTAAGCCTCTGAAAATCTATATCAAGAACATAGAAGGACAGAAGAAGCTGAGCGTGTCGGGCTCCTATGAGTTCAAGTACCTGGCGCTCACCTATAACGATATCTATGAGCTGAACGCCACCAATGAGGCCATGCTCAGTTACCGGGCAGAGCACGACGCGCTGACAGGGATCATGAATCGGGGCGCTTTTGACAGGCTGCAGGTATTTCTGAGGGATAAAGACGGCTATCTGGGCCTGATGATCATTGATGTGGATAAGTTCAAACTGGTCAATGACGGATACGGCCATGAGATGGGGGACAGGGTCCTGAAAATGGTGGCGAAGCTTTTGGAGGAGAATTTCCGTGCCACGGACTATCCTGCCAGGATCGGCGGAGATGAATTCGCCGTGATTTTGACGGATGCCATGCCGAAGATACAGGAAGTCATCGCTGAGAAAGTGCGCTTCATGAATGAGGTGCTGCAGAATCCCACGGACGATCTGCCGAAGGTGTCCCTGAGCGTGGGCGTGGCCTTCTCCGAACATGGGTTCGATGAAGATTTATATAAGAAAGCCGATGCCGCCCTTTATGAGGTCAAGGAGAACGGGCGCTGCGGCTGTAGGTTCTATGAGAACATGCAGACAGATAAGAGGGCGGATGAAAATCCGTAGGCAGATTTCCCCTAGAAATTTGGATGATTTCCGGGGGATTTTTGTTCCTTTGGGGAGGATGGTTTCATGATATCGAAGGATTATGAGGCTCTGCGCGGGCTTCTGGAGGAATTCCGCCGGGAAGCCGCCCAGCTGGACGCGCAGATTGACGATACAGCAAGGAAAATCAGGGAGGCGGAGGCCTTTCTGGCGGTCTATACAGATTCCCAGCCGGATGACATCAGGGTTTTTTCTCCCAGAAAAGCGGAAATATTATATAAGGAAGAAATACGGCAAAAGGAAACGGAAAAGTCTGTGTATGAGGAGCGCCGCGGAGAGCTGTCCCAAAAGAGGGAGACCCTGGAGGGAAGGATGACTGCCCTGCAGGACGTCCTGAGCCGCCAGCGGAAGAATGTCTCTTCCCGGGCGGAGGGGGCGAAGAAGCAATATGAGGCTTCGATGGAAGAGCTGGGCGGCCTGGCGGAAAAAATCCTACAGAGCAGCGCATGGATTGAACGGAACCCTGTCCAGGCCAGGCAGGACCTTGCCATCATCGCAAGGCGGCTGAAGGAGGCGGTGGACAGGGTGCGGGATGTCATGGGATAGGAGGATATTTGGCAGATATCAAGGTGATGCTGGCGGACGGGCATGCCCTGGTGAGGGCAGGCGTCAGGAGGCTGTTGGAGGAAGACGAAGAGATAGAAGTGTCGGAAGAGGCCCGGGACGGAATGGAATGCCTGGACAGGATGTGCGCCTTTGCCGGGGGGAATGAGGGATTCCGGATTCTTTTGCTGGAGATTGGGCTGGGGATGACGGACGGGCTCCAGGTGCTTAAGAAGGCGAAGGAGACTCTGCCGGGTATGAAGGTAATGTTCCTGACGGGCCGGGAAGATTCGGAATGTCTGGCCAGAGCCATGGAAATGGGGGCGGACGGCTATCTGTCGAAGGATTGTGACATTTCCGAGCTGAAGACGGCTATTCGTACTATCTTATATGGAAAAACATATATACAGACCAGGCTGAAGCCTTTGCTGAGGCGGCGGGAGGCGGAAAGCTTTGGAGGAGATGGCAGCTGTAGGCGGAGATGGGAATCCCTGACGGCCAGGGAGCGGGAAGTGCTGGCACAGGTGGCAGAGGGCATGCTGAACAAGGAAATCGCATTTTCTCTGAACATCAGCGAGCAGACAGTCAAGAACCATCTTTCCAGCATTTTCCGGAAGCTGGACGTGACGGACAGGACCCAGGCGGCGATCCTGGCCATACGGGAAAGTGAATAGGCTCAGGTATCTGCACTTTAATCATGGCATAAGATCAGGAAAGAATCGGAACAGGAGGGGAAGAGGGATGACGGGGAAAAAAGAGGACGAATTCTGGGACGTATACACAGAAGAGAGAATCCGGACAGGACGTCTGCACAGGCGGGGGGACAAAATGAAGGAAGGGGAGTACCACATGGTGGTGCATGTCTGCATCTTCAACAGCAGGCGTCAGCTGCTGGTGCAGCAGAGGCAGCCTTTCAAGAAAGGGTGGCCGAACCTGTGGGACGTGTCCGTAGGCGGCTCCGCGGTGGCGGGGGACAGCAGCGCTGGCGCGGCGGAGCGGGAAGTGTGGGAGGAGTTGGGGCTGAAGATGGATTTCACCGGCAGGCGGCCGAATTTCACCATGAATTTCTCGGACGGATTTGATGATTACTATATCGTGGAACAGGATGTGGACATCGAAAAGCTCTGTCTGCAGAAGGAGGAGGTGCAGAAGGTCCGGTGGGTGGACAAGGAAGAGGCTCTGCGGATGAGGGAAGCGGGAATCATGATTCCTTACTGGTTCCTGGAGCAGCTCTTTGAAATCGGGGATGTGCACACGTTCGATGCCCATGGGGACAGAAGGGCGCAGTTGAAGATCGGCTTCGCCCAGCAGCAGCATCTGGAATCCTGGATGAGCCTCGCGGAGATTGTGCGATGGAATTTCCCTGGTCTGGAGACGGACGGTTGCCTGGAAGACTACAAGCTTGAAGTTGTCAAGAACATGGAGCGGAGAAGCGCTATCTGTGCCCTGGACGGGAACATTGTGGTGGGGATACTGCTTTTTTCGAAAAAGCATAATATGATAGGCTGTATGGCCGTGCATCCGGAGTACCGGAGGAAGGACATCGCCGGAAGGATGGTGCGGATGATGCTGGCGGAGCTGGATACGGACAGGGATGTGATAGTAGACACATTCCGGGAGGAGGACGAGAGAGGGACGGCACCCAGGGCGTTTTATCAGAAGATGGGTTTTGTTCCCGGGGAGCTGGGCATGGCGGAGGGGCATCCGGTCCAGAGATTCGTCCTGAAAAGATGACAGGCCGGCTAAGATAGGAAATGAATGGCAAATGCGGAATGAAAAAGGTTTCAAAAGAAAACAGATCATGCTATACTGTGGTATATTTGCGGACAACAGCCGTTGGAATCTGTAGAAAGCGGTTGCCGTGACAGATATTTTAACCGGGAGGCATAAATCCTTGAGACAGGAAAAGAAACGTATCGTGGTAAAGGTGGGGACATCCACATTGACGCATGAGGCCGGCGCGCCGAATCTGCGGCGGATGGAGCAATTGGCCAGGATTCTGGCAGATTTACAGGGAAGCGGGAACGAGGTGATCCTGGTGTTTTCCGGTGCCATTGCGGTGGGCACCTCCAGGCTGGGGCTGAAGGAGCGTCCCGGGGAGCTTAGGATGAAGCAGGCCGCTGCGGCGGTGGGACAGTGCCGGATGATGCATATATTCGACCAGTTCTTTGCCGAGTATAATCAGTCCGCGGCTCAGATTCTGCTGACGGGGGACGACGTGGAGGACGCCGGAAGGGCGGAGCATCTCAGAAGGACTTTTTCCGCTTTGCTGGAGATGGGCGTGATTCCGGTGGTGAATGAAAATGATTCGGTCTCTTCCGCCGAAATCGAGACCGGGAGCCATAAGGTATTGGGAGATAACGATACGCTTTCCGCTGTGGTGGCAAAGCTGTGCCGGGCGGACCTGCTGGTGCTGTTCAGCGATATCGACGGGCTGTTCGACTCGAATCCCAGGGAGAATCCCGGGGCGCAGCTGCTTCACCGGGTGGAGGAGCTGACGCCTGAGATTCTGGAGATGGCAGGGGGCGCCGGTACCTGGAGAGGCACAGGCGGCATGGCCACCAAGCTTTCCGCCGCCCGGATTGCCATGGAAGCGGGATGCGATATGGTGATTTCCAACGGCTCCCGGATGGAGGATCTCTACGGTATCGTGGAAGGCCGGGACATAGGCACACGGTTTGTGGCGAAATAGAGTCCGGGATATAGGATGTCATGGAAGGTTTTGCTGTGGGATAGTCCGGCTATGGCAGAGTTCCGATTTTGGACTGAAAAGAGATTGCGCGGTTTTCCGTAGAGACGGAAGACAGAAAATGATAGAATGAAATATCGGATGCAGAGCAGAAGCAACTCGAAATCGGATTTAAAATTCAGAATCAGGAGGGAACAGGTATGAGTGCGTTACAGCGCCAGGGACAGGCGGCGAAATCCGCTGCCTACATTTTATCTACCGCAGGGACGGCAAAGAAGAACGCCGCTCTGGAGGCGATTGCGAAGATACTGACAGAGCGCAGGCAGGAATGGCTGTCCGCCAACAGGGAGGACGTGGCTGCAGCGGAATCTGCCGGGATGCGTCCCGCCCTGTTGGACCGCCTGACCCTGACGGAGGAGCGGGTGGCGGAAATCGTGGAGGGCGTCCGGCAGATTATCGCCCTTCCGGATCCCATCGGACGGGTGGACAGGATGGAGACCAGGCCCAACGGCCTGATCATCGGAAAAAGGAGGGTGCCCCTGGGGGTGATCGCCATCATTTTCGAGGCCCGTCCCAATGTCACCGTGGACGCTGCGGCGCTATGCCTGAAATCGGGCAATGTCTGCATTCTGCGTGGAGGCAAGGAGGCCATCCGCTCCAATCGATGCGCCGCGGCGCTGATGCGGGAGGCGCTTGCATCGGCGGGCCTGCCGGAAGACTGTATCAGCCTGGTCCAGGACACGGACAGAGAGACGGCCCATGAGCTGATGCATCTGGACGGTTATGTGGACGTGCTGATTCCCCGGGGCGGCGCGGGCCTGATCCGCACAGTGGCCAGGGAGGCCAGCGTGCCGGTGATCAGGACCGGGGAGGGCATCTGCCATATCTATGTGGACAATGAGGCGGATCTGGACATGGCGGCTGATATCCTGTACAATGCCAAGTGTTCCCGTCCCTCTGTGTGCAACGCGGTGGAATGCGTGCTGGTACAGAAGGACGTGGCGGAGGGGCTCTGGCAGAAAGCCCTGCCTTTGCTGGACAGGCATCATGTGGAGCTGCGGGCGGACGGGGAGGCCATGAAAATATTGGGAGACCGGGCCCTGCCTGCAGCGGAGAGCGACTGGGATACGGAATATGACGATTACATCCTGGCTGTGCGCACGGTGGATGATCTGGAGGAGGCCATCTCCTTTATCAACGCCCACAACACCGGACATTCCGAAAGCATTGTCACGGCCAATTATTTCAAAGCCCAGCGGTTCCTGGACGCAGTGGACGCTGCGGCGGTTTATGTCAATGCCTCCACCAGATTCACTGACGGCGGAGAATTTGGCCTGGGGGCGGAGATTGGGATTTCCACTCAGAAGATGCATGCCAGGGGCCCCATGGGATTGGAGGAACTGACCAGCTGCAAGTATGTGGTCTATGGGGAAGGACAGGTCCGATAGGACAGAGGAAGGAGTCATAATGGACAGACAGAACGTATGTTTTGGCTTCATAGGTACGGGGAACATGGGAAGCGCATTGGCCCGGGCTGTACGGCGCAGGCTGGACGGCAGCCAGATTCTGCTGGCGAACCAGACCATGGAAAAGGCTTCCAGGCTGGCGGAGGAGCTGGACGCGATGGCAGTGGACAATCATGCCGTGGCAAGAGAGGCGGACTATATTTTTCTGGGAGTGAAGCCCCAGGTGATGGAGGATATGCTGAAGAAAATTGCTCCGGTATTGGCGCTGCGCGGGAAGAGCTTCATCCTGGTGACCATGGCCACCGGCCTGACCATCGCCAAGATTCAGGAAATGGCGGGAGGGAAATATTCTGTCATCCGTATCATGCCCAATACGCCGGTGTCTATCGGGGAAGGAATGGTTCTGTATACCTGCAGCAATGACGTGGCGGGGGAGGACAGAAAACTGTTCCTGGATGTCTGTGGGGAGGCGGGACGGTTTTCGGAGATAGAGGAATTCCGGATGGACGCCGGCTCTGCCGTGGCAGCCTGCGGGCCGGCCTTCGCGGATATTTTCCTGGAAGCGATGGCGGACGGCGGCGTGGCCTGTGGGCTCCCCAGAAAGCAGGCGCTGGAGCTGTCGGCGCAGATGATGATAGGAGCGATGAAGCTGGCTCTGGAATCCGGGCAGCATCCTGGGGTGTTGAAGGACGCGGTCTGTTCTCCCGGCGGCACTACCATCCAGGGCGTGAGAAAACTGGAGCAGGCGGGCTTCCGCGGGGCGGTGATGGACGCGGTGATTGCGGCGTATGAGAGGACGCTGGAATTGAAATGATTTACGTCTGATTCGATTTTGTGTTTCTGTGGACCGTAATCGATGGAAGCGCTGACACCTAGACTCTGCCGGGAACAAAGCGCAGAATTGGGTTGAAAGAGAAAGAGCTGTGCAGAACAGTGGGAGAGACAGATGCCATTTCAAATCGTCAGAAATGATATTACCAATATAAAAGCGGACGCGATTGTCAACTTTGTCAATTCGATGCCCGTTTACTCCAGAGGGGCGGACGCCGCAATCTATCAGAAGGCTGGGGCGAAGTCTCTGCTGGCCCAGCGGGAGAAAATAGGCGAGAGAAAAGTGGGGGAAGCGGAGATAACCTCCGCTTTCGGCTTGAAGGCCAGATTCATCATACATACCGTCGGGCCCTGTTGGCAGGGGGCCGATTGCGGAGAGGCGGAGGATATACGGCGCTGTTATTGTAACAGCTTGCGCCTTGCCGGAGATCATGGATGCGAAAGCATCGCTATTCCTCTGATATCCACAGGTGCATATGGTTTACCGAAAGAGTTGTCTTTGAAGATTGCTTTGTCGGTGATTAGTGGGTTCCTGGAAGAAGAGGAGATGCTGGTCTATCTGGTCGTCTTTGATAGGGAACCTTTTGGTTTATCAGAAAAACTATTCAGCGATATTGATGCCTATATTGAAGAGACTTATGTGGCTGACATGCTGTCGGAAGAGCTTCTGCCTTATTCTGCATATCACGGGTTCGATAAACAGAATGCGTCCGCAGTCTCCCCCATGATGATTCCGGATTCCCCTTCCCCGGAAGAGTTTCTTGCGGACACGGTTTTGGCATCTGACGCTCCGGCGCCTGCTGTGCCAAGGACGGCTTTGCCGACGCGGAAGAATCAGGCGGATGTGTCCCTGAGGGTTCCTTTGGAGAAGGAGAAAAAGTGGGGGAGGAAACAGAGCCTTTTCTCCGGGCGGAACAAAAGAAAAGCGGAAGAGCGCAGCCTGGATGATGTGGTGATGCAGCTGGGAGAGACTTTTCAAGAGAGGCTGTTCGGCCTGATTGACGAGAAGGGTCTCGGGGATGTGGAGGTGTACAAGAAAGCTAATCTGGACAGGAAGCTTTTTTCTAAGATACGCTGCAATGTGGACTATCGACCCAGGAAGACGACTGCTTTGGCGCTTGCGGTGGCTTTGGAGCTGAATCTGGACGAGACGAAGGACTTGCTGGCCAGGGCAGAGATGGCACTGTCGCCCAGCAGCAAATTCGATTTGATCATCACGTATTTCATCGAGCGGGAAATCTACGATATCTATACAATCAATCTGGCACTGTTCCAGCATGACCAGCCTATGCTCGGGTAAAATGTCGCCTGTCAGGAGACCGATGGCTTTCCTTTTCATAGTATAGTAGTCTTATCAAAAGGAAAGCGAGGAGACAGGGATGAGGAAAGGATTGACGGAAATTGTATTCATATTGGACAGGAGCGGTTCTATGGCGGGGCTGGAGTTGGATACCATAGGCGGGTACAATTCCATGCTGGATCGGCAGAAGAGGGAGGAGGGGGAAGCCCTGGTGTCCACGGTGCTCTTCGATGACAGGAGCGAGGTATTGCACGACAGGGTGCCTTTGGGTGAAATGGAGCATATCTCGGTGACGGAGTATTATGTGAGAGGTTGTACTGCATTGTTGGACGCGGTAGGCGGTGCCATCCATCACATCGATACTGTGCAGAAATATGCCAGAGAGGAGGACCGGCCGGAGAAGACGCTCTTCATCATCACCACTGACGGGATGGAAAATGCCAGCAGGCTGTATAGTTATGAAAAAGTCAAGAAAATGGTGGAGCATCAGAAGGAGAAGCATGGATGGGAATTCCTTTTCCTGGGAGCCAATATCGATGCTATCAAAACGGCTAAGCAATTTGGAATCCGGGAGGATCATGCGGTGAATTATGAGAGTGATAGTGCAGGGACACAGCTGAATTATGAGGTCTTAAGCAAAGCGGTGAGCCAGGTACGGACCAACACCTGCATGCCTCAGGCTCTTACCTCCGCCTGGAAAGAAGATATTGAGGCCGATTATAAGAAGAGACATCGCCGCAAGGCATAAATCAGGGACAGCCTTTTCCTTTTGGGGAGGCTGTCTTTTTTAGAAAAGTAAGAAACTGTAGATCGGTACATAGGTTGAGTTGTTAGGTTACATTCAAGGCGGCCTGAATGAGAGTGGCTACAGGAGTGTAGGTGGGATTCCATTTGATTCCATTTGGCTGGAATTACACTATCTGGCTGCGGTTCTTGCCAGGCTGCTTGATATTCTGGATATGATTGTATTGGCTGTACTGGTTTATACCGTCAGAAGATGGGCGTGGAAATAGGACTGTTATCTATGCCTTGGAGTGGGACGCAAATTATAGAAAAAATGATTATATACAATGCTCAGCCAACTCCCTTTAGGTCACTTTATGGTGATGTATCAGTGTATAGCAGAAAGCCATTGTCAAACACTTGCCGATGCTGTGTAAGAGCATTTGGATAGCAGCTGAGCTTGGTATATAATCATTTTATTTTTTGTTATTCACTATACCCTGTAAAAAGCAATCGAACGTTCGTTCCCTTTCTTTCGCGGTCTCAAAGTATGGCAGACCGTATTTTTGGCATTGCTCTTTCATGCAGATGCTTTGCTCCACAATATACACCGCGCCCTCCCGGAGCTCCTCATCGGATTTATAAAAGGTATAATCTTTCTCCGTATCATATCGCTTCTGAATCGCGAACCGCTCTTCCGGCGTCACATCAGAAGTGATGAAATAGGCAATTTCGCAGTTCGCCCCATGAATATATTTCATATAGTCTTCCGGCAAAAGCTGATACATATCCAACACCATACCGGGTTGGAACTCATCGTATTCGCCGCTGTCCAGCATCGCCCGGACAAAAGGGGCCATCTTACCGCTGATCAGGCGCAATGTGTCCATGGAGGATAGTCCGGTGTAGGTATTCACCCCTGTTTCGGGGAAACACTTCTCAAACCCCGCTATGATCGAATCCATGCTGATATGCTGATACCCGTACTGCTTTGCCAGACGGCGGGAAATCGTGCTCTTCCCGGCTCTTGGGACACCTGCGATAATAAGGAATTGTCTACAAATAACTGATGCAAGTTTATAGCCGTTTTCGTTGTATTTCTGGGCTTTCTCCTAAACAAGTTGCATCAGTTATTTTCCGACAATTCCTAATGTTGTTTTTCATCTTGCCTTCTCTCCAAATGCTGTTTTTTGATTTCAATTCAGATTTTTCTTTTGTATATCAGAAACACCTGTCAAAGCACAAATGTCCCCGAAATACCAGTCATCACATTCATCAAAATACATCAATTCTTTTTTCTTCTTATATATTCGAAATGGTCTACTGGCTGAATTGTCATATATATGACAAATATCGCAAATCTTAATCAACTCTTTAACCAATGCCAATGCCCTGTCATATCTTCTGATTATTTTATCTTCTGGCACATCATACCCACCGGATTCTACTCTCGCTTTCACACGCCACACATTAATCATAGGGTCTGCTGTAAGAATATAATAGCAACGTATAAAATAACCTTTTTCTTTTGCCCTTTTTAGCAATTTCAAATTCCGCTCTGTTGACAACACCGTTTCGAAGCAAAATTCCCTCATTTGCTCCATATGCTCTTCCCGCTGTTTTTCTGCTATTTGCGCTGCTTCTAAATCAGAACATTTTAAATATTTCTTGATTTCGTCCGCATTGATATAATCCATTGGGGGCTTCAGCAGTTATGTGAATGTACTCTTGCCAGAACCGTTCGGGCCGGCGAAAACAACAATCTCAGGCTTCTTTTGAAACTCGTTCACCATAACGCCCCTTTCTCATCCTTTTTCCTACTTCCGTTCGGGTTCCATCTTCATTTTCACGATATATGATCTGGCTTTCCCTGTCATATATAACCGCCGGAATCCCTAATGCCTTGTTCTTCTCTAGTTCAATCCTCACTGCCGCATTCGCACGCTTGACAACTGTTTCATCGGATATATAGTCTTCTCTCTTCATTATCTGCACCTTCTTTCATTATAAAAATCTCTTTACGATTTCTGAAAATCTTCAAAGTGGTTTTGCAGACCATATTTTTTCCTATGTGCTAGGAATTATCTACAAATAACTGATACGATTTCATGACAGCTTTTGTTGTATTTCCGAGATTTTTCCTGGACAAGTTGTATCAGTTAACAACCGCGTTTTGATAAAGTATGTCACAGAACGCTACTTCTGTCAAGATGCCGCGGCAAGGTTGAAGTATGTTGAAATCTGTTGAAATCCGAGAGAGATTCGAGAGGGCAACGGTTCAGCCTGGACGCTGAAACGTTGCCCTGGAACTCCCCCTCGCGCTACACAAACTGGGAATTATAAAGCGTGCTGTAGAACCCGCCCTGCCGCAGCAGTTCCTGGTGGGTTCCCTGCTCGGTAATCTCCCCGCCCCGGACTACCAGAATCGTATCCGCGTTCTGTATGGTGGACAGTCTGTGGGCGATCACGAAGCTAGTTCTGCCCTGCATCAGTCCGTTCATGGCCTCCTGAATCTGAATCTCCGTCCGGGAGTCCACATTGGAGGTGGCCTCGTCCAGAATCAGCATGGGAGCGTCGGACAGGAACGCCCTGGCAATGGTAATCAGCTGCCGCTGGCCCTTGGAGATGTTCACGCCGTCGTCTGAAAGCAGGGTGTCGTACCCGTCGGGAAGGCTTTCGATATATCCGTCAATCTTGGCGGATTTCGCCGCTGCCCTGACCTCCTCCATGGTGGCGTCTTCCCTGCCATAGACGATGTTCTCGAAGATGGTGCCGTGGAACAGCCAGGTGTCCTGGAGCACCATGGTAAAGGCGCGGCGCAG
>OFGX01000366.1_pt1 | contig 36456 bp, 29 predicted proteins | sample 1521831 | NCBI WGS metagenome assembly OFGX01 (sample SAMEA3504080, study PRJEB24116) | mouse gut metagenome | biome: mouse gut; feature: mouse-associated habitat; material: faeces | place: Denmark | collected 2011 | reverse complement strand
AGGCTCTGGAGGCGGAGGAAGTGGCGGAAGCGGAAGTGGTCATTTATTCCGGGTTGGAGAGGCAATCTATACAGCTTGCAAAAAATGACATTGATGTCATGGTTTCCCTGATTCAGCAGAGCAGAGGCAGGTATGTGGAGGAGCCGGAGGATTTGGACGGAGGCAGTATTTTCTTCTCTCTTACCATGGCAGACGGCTCTGTCCATGAGGTGGGAAACATGGGAAATACCTATCTGATCATTGACTGGGATTATTATGAGGCAGATTACAGCTGGCTGTCTTCCTGGGACGACGCTCTTCCGGAGGGAGAGGGACCGCTGCTGGAGGCGGTTATCTGGGAGGAGGCTGATCTGGACAGGGACGGTGAGCCGGAGGTAATCCGGGTCAGGGAGACGGTAAAAGGGGAGGCATATGTATTGGAGGTACTGAAAAGGGACGGCACGCTGCTGTGGAGTGAGGAGGCCGGGACATCCCATGTTGGGTGGAATACCCTTCTACTGTATCAGGAGGGGGAAAAGGATTTCCTGATCCGATATCATCCCAATCTTTCCCAGGGCTTCGGGAGTTATACCTGTGAGCAGTTTTCCCTGGCCGGGGGCTTTGAAACACCGGAAAATACATGGGAAGCGGACTTTGAATTGGCGTCCGGCCAGGTGACGGGAAAGATGCGCGCCTTTGCGGAGCGGGTCAATGAATTTCTGGAGGAAGGCACGGTTATCATCAGTACCCAGGACGGTCAGGTGGCTGTAGGACCCTGGCGGGCGGAGGAGTTGGCCGGGCTGTATCCGGTGCAGTTCTATCCGGAGGAGACGGAACCGGCGGAGGGGGTGTGGAAGGATTTTGCCAAAGGGCTGCCGGAGGAAGTGGAACCCCTTGAATTTGTGCTTGCCAGCGGCGCCGGAGCCTGGAGCACTTCCCTCACCCTGTACCCGGACGGTTCCTTCCAGGGCACCTATGCGGGCAGCGAGGCGGTTGCCGGGGAGAGCTATCCCAGGGGAACGGTCTATATCTGCAGGTTCAGCGGGAAATTTGGCGATATAAGGGAGACGGGCGAGTATTCTTTCTCCATGGGTCTGACGGAACTGGATTATGAGACAGAGGCGGAAGCGGTGTGGATTGAGGATGGCTTCCGATTTATCGGCGCCGGGGCTGTGGGGCTGGAGGAGGGAGAGGAATTTATCTTCTATCTGCCGGGAGTGCCCATGGCAGAACTGGAGGAGGATTTTGTAACCTGGTCACCGGACTATTACCTGTGGAAGAACGGAGGAATTGAGAATCTGTCTGCCTATGGGATTTACAATGTGGAGGCCGGGTGCGGGTTCTTTACCAACTGGGGGGATTGAGCGGGGAAGGCCCTGGCGGACCGGAAACCGTTTCTTGTATAATTTGAAGGGAGCATGAAAAATGTATTGTATATTAGTGACAGGTATTCCGGCAGCAGGAAAAAGCACTATGGCAGAAGCCATCTCAGAAAGGTTGAAATTGCCTGTTATTTCAAAGGATACCATAAAAGAACTGCTGTTTGACAATGTTGGTTTTCAGTCGAGAGCAGAAAAAGTAAATCTTGGAATTGCCAGTATGGAAATCATGTATTATGTCGCAGGTCAACTTATGAAAGCGGGACAACCTTTTATCCTGGAGAATAATTTTGAACATTCATCAGAACATGGAATAAAAAATCTTTTGGAAAAATATCAATATTCCGCATTGACCATTACCTTGACAGGTGATTACAAAGTTATCTACCAGCGTTTTCTGAAACGGGAAAGCAGTCCTGACAGGCACAGGGGACATGTAGTGAATGACTGTTATCCAGAAAAGAAAGAAAATCATCCGAAAACTCCAAAAACAAAAACTATTTCTTATGAAAACTTTGTCTGCGGAATAGAACAAAGGGGATTTGATGCCTTCCTGATTGATGGCAGACAAATCAAAGTTGACACAACAGACTTATCAAAAATAAATATGGAAGAATTATTTTCACAGATTGCGGCATGGAAGGAGGAGATTCCGCATGATTGATGCGCATGTTCATTTGGAAAAAGGCGATTATTCCGTAGAATGGATAGAACAGTTTATTAAGTATGCTGTAAAAAGAAATATAGACGAAATTTACTTCTTGGAACATACCCATATCTTCCAGGAATGCCGTAATCTATATAATGAGATGTCTGTATATAATGAATATCAGAAGAATTGGTATCAGAAAAAATGGGAACAGGCACGTCCGATAAAGGATTATATTGATTACATAGAAAAAATAAAACAGATAGATTTCCCAATACATTTAAAATTTGGTCTGGAAGTATGTTATTCTCCCGGGCATGAAATTGACATTGCCCAAATGAAACAAATGTATTCCTTTGACTTTTTAGTAGGATCAGTCCATTTTATTGACGGATGGGCATTCAGTCATTTGAAACAGCGTTGGGACAAGAATGATTATGATATAGTTGAATTGTATGAAAAGTATTATGCACTTATGTTATCATTAATCAACAGCGGCTTATTTTCAGGCTTGGCACACCCGCAGTCATTACAATGTTTTGGAGCATACCCGCAAAAGGATTATAGCCCTATTTATTTACAGCTTGCACAGGCCCTTAGTTCAAATGATATGTATATTGAAGAAAGCAGCGGGTTGACGATTAATTATGGCGATAAACAGTTGGGAATGAATGCGGAGATGTTGGGGTGTATGGTAAAGTGTAATGTGCCAATTCTGACAGCGTCAGATGCCCACTCGCCACAAAATGTCGGCTTATATATTAAAGAAATGAACGGCTTAATCCAATCTGTATAATTGATAGTTACAAATAAATAACCATTTTTTCTATTCGAAAGTATTTCGGGATGATGATATCGGCGGAAAATTGTACGAAAGATATTATATTTTCTTGCATAATGATGCATACCAGCGATGAAATCTGCCGATATGTACCCGGAATCTTTCGCTTGTGAGTCAAATGAGTCGGATTGCACGGTAAGTTTTCGTGATTGCGAAGCATAAAATCCAGCTCAAAGAATTGCCAGGGAAGCAAAATTTCAGCAATCATATGGAATTGTCTACAAATAACTGATGCGAGTTTATAGCCGTTTTCCTTGTATTTCCGGGCTTTCTCTTAAGCAAGTTGCATCAGTTATTTTCCGACAGTTCCCAAGGAGAAAGCCATGACAGGAAAAGAACTTATAAAGCTGTTGAAGAAAGAAGGGTGGACAATAAATCGTGTGCACGGAAGCCATCACATCATGGAGAAAGACGGACGTTCGATAACCGTCCCGGTTCACAATACAGACATCCAAAAAGGGTTGCTCCATGCAATTAAAAAGGAAGCAGATTTGAAGTAAGACCATAAAATTCGGAAAGGAGATATATGATATGACAAAAGTGTATCCCGCGATTATCCATGAAGAGGAAGGCTATTGGGTAGAATTTCCCGATTTGTCAGGATGTTTCACGAACGGCAACACGTTGGAGGAAGCTATGGAAATGGCCAGGGAAGCATTAGGGCTGCATCTGGTCGACCTTGTGGAAAGGGGAATGGAGCTTCCGGCTCCGTCCAATATCGCTGACATTTCTGCCAGCGATGGGCATACAACATATGTTTCCACGGATATGAACGCCTACCGCCGCGATACGCATGCGGTCAAAAAAATGCTTTCCATCCCCGCATGGCTTGCTAAGGCGGCAGAAGAAAACAATATCAGCCTTTCGAAAGTACTGCAAGACGCATTAAAAGAACAGCTTCATCTCGCATAAAAAACTGCGGCATGTTTTATGGAAGACAATATCTTATAGAACACATACATTGGGAGGCACGCTATGAAAGTAGTATTGCGGAACCTGACAAAGAAATTCCCCAGCCGGGACAAAAAGAACCGCGGCGAAGTGATTGCCGTCAATGACTTCGACTTTGAAATCCCTGACGGCCAGCTGATCGGCCTTCTGGGACCCTCCGGCTGCGGCAAGAGCACTACCCTGAACCTGATCAGTGGTCTGCTGAAGCCTACCAGCGGCCAGATTTTCTTCGGAGAGGACGATGTGACGAATCTGCCGCCGGAGCACAGGGGAATCGGACTGGTATTCCAGAACTATGCGCTCTACCCCCATCTGACAGTGAGACAGAACATCCAGTTCCCGCTGGAGAACCGAAAGGGCAAGGAAAAGCTGTCCAGGGAGGAGATGCACGCAAAAGTTCTCGAAGCCGCGAAGCTGGTTCAAATCGACGAACTGATGGAGCGCAAGCCCAAGGAGCTCTCCGGCGGCCAGCAGCAGCGGGTGGCCATTGCCCGCGCCTTGGTGAAACAGCCCAGAGTGCTCCTTCTGGACGAGCCCCTGTCCAATCTGGACGCCCGACTGCGGCTCCAGACCCGGGAGGAAATCAAGCGGATCCAGAAGGAGACTGGCATCACTACCATTTTCGTGACCCACGATCAGGAAGAAGCTATGAGCATATCCGACATGATTGTAGTCATGAAGGACGGCATCGTCCAGCAGATCGGCAAGCCACAGGAAGTCTACGACAGCCCGGAGAACCTGTTCGTGGCGAAATTCCTGGGAACGCCCCCCGTCAACGTCTTTGAGGGCCGGGTGAAGGGCGGAAAGCTGTATATCGGGGAGGACGCCGTCCTGGACGTGCCGGCAGCGGGCGACCGGGAAGTCTGCGCGGGCATCCGGCCGGAGGGCTTTCTGCTGCAGGGGGACGGCCCGTTCTGCTGCGGCCTGAAAGGCGTGGAAGTGATGGGACGTGACGTCAGCGTGATAGCCACCAATGACGCCGCCATGAGCCCCACTGTCCGGGCCATCGTCAACGCGGAGGACATGGCGGACGCATCCCCGGAAGCCCTGACCGTGAGATTCGCCCTAAAACCCCGAAAAGTATTCCTGTTTGACAAAAAAACAGAGAAGCGGATTGCTTTTTGATTCGCAAGATAGAAGTGGAGGTGCACACACATGGAGAAGGGGAAGAAGCCCATCTCGCGCAAATTGGATTTCGGCAGCCTGAAAGGCTGGCTGTACCTGCTTCCGGCGATTCTTTTTCTGGGTTTTTTTATGGTATACCCGTTGATTGACGTATTTGTCTATTCATTTGAGGAGGGATACAATTCCGCCTCCCAGACCTACTTCGGCACCGGAACATACAATTATTCCTATGTCCTTCACGACCCCTATTTTCTGCAGGCCGTGAAGAATACATTTCTGCTGGTCATCATCACGGTACCGCTGTCCACAGGGATTGCCCTGTTGATCTCCGTGGGGCTGAATTCCATTACACCGTTACGAAATTTACTACAGACCATATATTTCTTGCCCTATGTGACGAATACCCTGGCAGTGGGGCTGGTGTTCATGATTCTGTTCAAGAAGACAGAGTATTCGGACGGCCTGGTCAATCTGCTCATCCAGTGGTTCGGCGGGGAATCCGTGGACTTCATCGCCGGTCCCTACTGGGCGAAAATGTTCGTGCTGTGCTTTTATACCATCTGGGTCGTCATGCCCTTCAAGATCCTGATCCTGACCAGCGCCCTGTCCTCTGTGAACCAGGATTATTACAATGCGGCCAGAGTGGACGGCACCTCGAAATTCCGGATTTTCCGGCGCATCACACTGCCGATGATTTCGCCGATGATCTTCTATCTGGTCATCACTGGCTTCATCGGGGCCTTTAAGGCGTACAGCGATGCCGTGGCGCTGTTCGGCACGAACCTGAACGCGGCGGGGATGAACACGATAGTGGGCTATGTCTATGACATGCTGTACGGCGACAGCGGCGGCTATCCGTCCTATGCGTCCGCGGCGGCCATCATTCTGTTCGCCATCGTGCTGACGATTACCTGTATCAATCTGCTGATCAGCAAGAAGAACGTACATTATTAAGCCAGATTAAGCCAAAATCAAACACTTGCGCCACTGTACATGGAGGTCAATGACAATATGGAAAAAGATGCGTCAAAACAATATGCCAGCGTAGGAGAGGGGCCTTCCGTCAACTATGCGAAAATGGAGCAATCCGCCAGAACCCGCAGAAAAGTGCTGAGCGCAGTCACCTACGTCCTTCTGGCGCTCTGGGCGGTCATCGTGCTGTTCCCCTTTTACTGGATGGTGCTCACCTCCGTGAAAAGCTACAGCGCCTACAACTCGGAATATATCCCGCAATTCTTCACCCTGTCGCCGACGCTGCAGAATTACGTGGATGCCTTTACATCGGTACCTCTTGGACGGTATTTCGTGAACACAATCGTATTCACCGTCCTGACCACAGCCATCATGGTGGTGGTGATCACCCTTGCCGCCTTCGCGTTTGCCAGGCTGGAGTTTCGGGGCAGGAATATCGCGTTCCTCCTGTTCCTGTCGCTGATGATGATTCCCAATGAGCTGGTGATCATCACGAATTTCGTCACCATCACCAACTTAGGAATGCGGAACACGTTCCAGGGGCTGATTCTGCCCTCCGTCACCTCCGTCTTCTATATCTATCTGCTGAAGGAGAATTTCGAACAGGTGCCGGACAGCCTGTACAAAGCGGCCAAGGTGGACGGCACCTCGGATATGAAATATCTGCTCAAGGTACTGGTGCCCATCTCCAGGCCCACGCTGATCACCGTCACGATCCTGAAGGTGATCGAATGCTGGAATTCCTACGTGTGGCCCAGGCTGATCACGGACGACGAGAACTACTACCTGGTCTCCAACGGCATCCAGGAAATCCGGGAGAACGGCTTCGGGCGTGAGAACATCCCGGCCATGATGGCAGCGGTAGTAGTGATTTCGCTTCCTTTGATTGTGCTGTTTCTGATATTCCACAAGAAAATCATGGCCGGGGTTTCACGAGGAGGTACGAAGGGATGAGAAAGTGTGATAGAACAATCCTCCGGCCGGCAGAGAGCGCACTGGCGCCAATCGGCTGCCACGGCTCCAGGGAACAGGATGTCTTTGTGGTGCAAGTCATGGCCGGGGTTTTGCGAGGAGGGACGAAAGGATGAAAAAATGCGGCAGTATCAGGAAGCTGGTTCAGGCGCTATGCGGCATCGGCAGGCCGTTACCGGCTCAGGGATTGTATAGAAAAACGATTTACCATAGAATCATGTCCCGCCTGGCGGCATTTGCCGTGCTGACAGGGAGCGCGCTGGCGCTCACCGGCTGCCATGGCTCCAAGGGCATGAACGCCTTTGCCATGCCGGAGGAATTCGACACTTCCATAGAGCATGAAATCACCTTCTGGGCCAAGAACGACACCAACAAGGCCCAGACCGTCATCTACCAACAGGCCATCACGGATTTTGAGAATCTGTATCCCAACATCACGGTAAATCTGCGCCTGTATACGGATTATGGTAAAATATATAACGATGTGATAACAAACATTGCCACCAACACCACGCCCAATGTCTGCATCACCTACCCGGATCACATCGCCACCTACCTCACCGGCGAGAACCAGGTGGTTCCGCTGGAAGAGCTGTTCGACGATGGGGCATACGGCCTTGGCGGCAGCGAGGTTTTGTACGATGCCCCCCGGAAAGAGGAGATTATCCCGCAGTTCCTGGAGGAATGCGCTTTCGGCGGCCATTATTACGCTATCCCCTACATGCGTTCCACGGAATGCTGCTATATCAACAAGACTTATGTGGAGAAGCTGGGATTCACTCTGCCAGAGGCCCTGACCTGGGATTTCGTCTGGGAGGTCTCAGAGGCCGCCATGGCCCAGGACCAGGAGGGCAATTATCTGGTGAACGGCCAGAAAGTGATGATTCCCTTCCTCTACAAGTCCACTGACAATATGATGATACAGATGCTGCGGCAGAAGGGCGCCGGATACTCCACGGAAGAGGGGGAGATCCTGCTTTTTTCCGACACCACAAAAGAGCTGCTGGAGACCATAGCGCTCCATGCGGAAAGCAGGGCCTTCTCCACCTTCAAGATTTCCAGCTATCCCGCCAACTTCCTGAACGCAGGCCAGTGCATCTTCGCGGTGGACTCCACGGCCGGGGCTACCTGGATGGGCACCCATGCGCCGCTTCTGGACATCAGCGAGGACAAGCTGGTGGAATTCGAGACAGCGGTAATGACGATCCCCCAGTTCGACCCCTCGGCACCCCGGATGATATCCCAGGGCCCCTCCGTCTGCATCTTTAACAAAAAGGATCCCCAGGAAGTCCTGGCTTCCTGGCTGTTCGCCCAGTATCTGCTGACCAATGACGTCCAGATTGCCTATTCGGAGACGGAAGGGTACGTGCCCGTGACCTCCAAGGCCCAGCAGTCCCCGGAATACCAGGACTATCTGTCCAGATGCGGCGAGGACAATGACGTGCACTATGACGTCAAGATCAAGGCGGCGAATCTGTTGCTGGAAAACGTGGACGACACCTTTGTCACCCCGGTGTTCAACGGTTCGGCCTCTCTGCGGGACGCCGCGGGCCAGCTGATAGAGAAGACCGTGATTTCCGTCAGGCGTTCCCAGCAAGTGGACGATGCCTTTTACCGGGAGCTCTACGAGGACGTCCAGTCCCAGTACCACCTGGATCAGCTGTCATCCCAGGGCGGGGCGATGAGCATCGGCAAGGCGGACTTAGGACCCCTTCCCGGGACTGCGGTGGCGCTTCTGGCATCTCTCGCCTGTGCCTGGGTGCTGATCGCCCTGTATGTAGGTTTCCGTTTTCGGTCTGAAAATGTATCTTCCGAATAATATTTTACGGATTATGGCCTTCGGATTATAGAAAATGACTATTGATTTATCAGAAAATTGCTGTATAATTATTCTCGATGTAGGACAACGGAAAGCAGAATCTGTCATTCCGCTGACATCACGCGACAGAATGGGCACTGCGCATTCTGCTGCGAAACAAGAAATGGCCCCCGGGGTCATTGAAAGAGGAGGATACTATGAGAAGTAAATTTTTGTTGCTGACAGGAGTGCTTATGCTGGCCTTTACAGGCTGCGGCACGGAGGGAGACAGTTCTTCGGATGCAAATTCCGGGAACGTTGTGGACGATTCCGCTGAGTCTGAGAGCACCGTGGAAGACGGTTCAGCAGATGCAGAGTCCGAGGGCGCTGATGATTCTGCGGACGCCGAATCCGAGGATGCTGAGGGAGAGGATTCCTCAGACGCTGAGTCCGAAAGCACCGAGGGAGAGGGCTCCGAGGACGCTAAGTCCGAAGGCGTCATGACATATGACGAGTATATGGCTGCGGCGCTGGACTCCGAAGTGGTAATCGAGACCTATGTACAGGCAAAACAGGCCTGGTGGGAAGACAAGGCCACCGTATACACCCAGGACAAGGACGGCGGCTATTTCCTGTACAATCTGACCTGTTCCGAGGAGGACTATGCGAAGCTGACTCCCGGAACCAAAATCAAAGTGACAGGCTACAAGACCGAGTGGTCAGGGGAAGTGGAAGTTGCCGAGGGCGGCACCTTTGAAATCATGGATGGCAGCTACATAGCGGAAGCCGAAGATGTCACATCCCTTCTCGGAACAGACGATTTGATCAAGCATCAGAATAAATTCGTGTCCTTCAAGGGCATGACTGTAGAAGCTGCGGGGCAGGACGACGACGGCAATGACGTGGCGTTCCTGTACAAATATGACGGTTCCGGCCAGGACGGGGACGACCTTTATTTCAACGTTTCCCTGGACGGCCAGACCTATACCTTTACGGTAGAGTCCTATCTGTGCGACAATACCACGGATGTCTATGCCGCGGTAAAGGCCCTGAATGTAGGCGACAAGATTGATATGGAAGGCTTCCTGTACTGGTACGAGGGCGTCAATCCCCATATCACTTCCGTGACCGCCGCAAACTAAGCTGCACGCCAGTAAAAAATGCCGCGAATCCCCACTACAGAACGCCGATAAAGGCGGTCTGTAGTATAACAGGAATTGTCTACAAATAACTGAAGCGAAGTTTATAGCCATTTTCCTTGTATTGCCGGGCTTTTTCCTAAACAAGCTGCATCAGTTATTGCATCAGTTATGACAGTTCCCAGCGAAAAGAGGATTTCCGGCAACGCGTGTGCAGTCGGCAAGCAGTCAGTCCGTGCTTTTTTAGGGCTGGCTGCTTTTTTGCATGCTTGGTATGCATGCTTGGTATGCTTAATCTCATCGTCTCGGTCTTGTCACATCCATCGGATGGATGAAAGGAGACGAAGTGAACAGAAAAATTGACATATATCTGAATCAAAAGTTCAAAACGCCCTGTTTTTTGGACTTATCTCAAATCTTGATTCTGACATTATTCCATGTGGCGGCTTCCCTGGGAGCCATTGTAAGAATAGAACTGTACCGAAGAATCCTCCAGGCGGTGCTCTCCGCGGATGGCCCTGTCCTGTTGCGGGAGCTGGGCTTTCTGGCGGTGTATGAAGCGCTGTATTCCGGGATGGTGCAGTTGAGACAGTACGAATCCGCGAAAATCCAGGGGAAGCTGCACCGGCAGCTGCTGAACCATGTCCTGACGAAGAACGAGAAGCTGCGCTCCCTGGGGAACTGCCCTCTGGGGGCAAGCGACCGGTTCTCCATGGCCAGCGAGGACTGCCCGCTGTACGTCTCCAGCGTCCTGTCGAAGGCATCGCTGTTTGCGGATTTCGTGATCGTGCCCTTGTACATCGCCTACGGCTGCAGCCTGAACCCAGGGATAACGGCGGCCATTACGGGAATCAGCATAGCGCTGAGCGTCCTGAACCGGAAGAACAAGAAGAAACTGTACGGCTACAATCAGGAATACGGGGAGCGGTTCGCCCATTGGTCCAATTTCCTCTGGAAAGCCGTGGACAATCTGGAAGTCATAAAGGTCTTCCTGGAGAAGAAGAAAATCAGGGCAGAGCAGAGGAAGCGGAATCAGGCGCTGGATGATGTGAACCAGAACAGATTGAAGACCTTTCTCCACATGACCCTGATAGAGGAGTCCTCGGATATGGGGTTTACGCTCTTTATCCTGTGCGCTTCCTTCCTGGCCGTGGCCGCGAAGCGGATAGCGCTGTCTGACATCCTGGCCATGGTGGAGTCGCTGACGGTGGTGCAGAAAGCCATATTCGCCCTCCCTGAGAAATTCGTGCAGCTGAATGAACTGGAGAGCATCGCCAGCAGAATCAGCCGTTTTCTGGCCCTGGAAGAGGACGATGTACAGGAAGGCGGCGATGTACAGGAGGACGGCGACGCACAGGAAGATAAAAGCGTTGTCGCTCGGAAGAATTTGGAAGACTTCCGGACGCTGACCCTGAGACAGGTGTCCTTTGCCTACGAGGAAAAAGAGGTATTGAGAGACATCGACTTTACCTTTGAGAGAGGGAAGTTCTATCTATTGGTAGGAAGGTCGGGCTGCGGAAAGAGCACGCTCCTGAAGGTGCTGTCGAAACTGGTTCCCTACACAGGGCATGTCCGCTGGAATGGGACGGAACTGCGGGAAATCAGCAGACAGACGCTCTACAGGAAGCTTTCCTACCAGCCCCAGAGCCAGATTTTCATAGAGGATACCATCAGAGAGAACATATGTTTCGAACCGGGTGGAGAGGAAAGGCGGTACCAGGAGATATTGGAGCAGTTCTTTATCAAAGATATCTTCCGCAAGAACAACTTTGACGACACCCAGGTGCTTTCCTACCGCGGGGCGCCCCTGTCATCGGGGGAGAGCCAGATCGTCTCCATGGCGGGGATCCTGTACCGCCCAAGGGACGCGGTTCTTCTGGACGAAGTGTTTTCCGCGGTGGATCCGGCAAAGGAACAGGTGTTTTTCAGGGAATTGGCATCTCTGGCCCAGGCGGGGAAGACGGTCATCCTGGTCTCCCACAGGCTCAGCAACCTGGAAGCGGCGGATGAGATTTTGTTCCTGGAGGAGGGCCGGATATGCGAGACGGGGAATCTGGAGGAGCTGCTGTCGGCAAAGGGCAGGTTCTATGAATGGTACCGGTTCAGCGAGGAAGGAGGAAGAGTATGATTGGACAGATTCGCAGAGTATGTTTTCCTATCCTGACGAGACGGGGTACCAGGCGGTATTTCGCGGCCGATTTCCTGATGAGGATACTGATCACGGTTCAGCCGGCCCTGTCGCTGCCGGTGTTCCTGAACCTGGTGCTGACCGCGTATGAGGAAGGGCAGTTCGGGGCCATGGCGTGGTATGCGGCCCTTTGGCTCCTGTTCGGAGCGCTTTTTCTGGCGGGGCGGTACCGGTTCGATATCCTGGTAAACGGCAGGTTCTTCTATAAGGAAGTAGAAGAGGTGCGGGATGTGTGTCTGGGGGGAATATATGACAGGAATCAGGAAATCGGTTCCGGGTATGACGCGAACCCCTACTATGCTTTTCTTCGGGAAGGGACAGAAGAATTTGCAGTCCTGGTATTCCGCGTGGACAGACTGGCGGCTGTATTCCTGGTGACCCTTGTCTTCTTCCTGTGGTGCATCCGGATATCCCCGGGGATGGCGGCGCTGGCGTTGGCTGGAGGAGCGCTTAACGTGGCTGCCGGAAATTTCGCCAGCAAGCGGCTGAACAAAGCCAATGAAACAATGTTCCGGCGCAAGGGGGAGCTGAACCATATGCTTCGATGCCTGTTCTTCGGGACGGAGACCTATCTGGTCAAAGCGAGATACCAGCGGCTGAAAGAGAAATATGGGGCGGAAATGGCGGAATACAGCGGGCAAAACTGCCGGAATGCCCGGGAAGCAGGCAGACGTGAAAACGGGCTTCGGATTATGGACTGCGCTGTCTATGTGGTCATGATTCTGTGGTGCCATTTCTTTCTCCGGGAAAAATCCGCCGCCGTCATCCTGACCATGGTTTCGGCCTATCAGACCATAAAAGGATATGTGAATGAGCTGAATTCCAGCTGGATGATGCTGGTGGAGAATCAGTATCTCCTGGACCGTTATGAGAGCCTGACCTCCCCTCAGGAGACCTGGGAGCGGAAAAAGGCGGTGTCCAAGGACGGAAAGGCGGTGTCCAAGGGCAATGTGCTGGAAGTGCGCAATCTGTGCTACCGGGCAGGGGAGAGCAGCATCCTTCAGGACATCAATCTGGAGATACGCCAGAGGGAAAAGGTGGCCCTGATCGGATGGAACGGGGCGGGAAAGAGCACTCTGCTGCGATGCCTGCTGCAGCTGCTTCAGCCCACCGGCGGGGAAATCAGGTACCGGGATCCGTTCCTGTGCTCCTATCTGCCGGTGAACGCCCAGCTGTTCCCTGTGAGCATCCGGGAAAATATCATGTATGCTTCCGGCGGCGAAAGCCCGGACATGGCAGATATCATGGAAGCGGCGGACGTGGCAAGAATCGACAGCATCGGCCTGGACCAGGAGCTGCCGGACGGGGAGGAGAACCTGTCGGGCGGAGAGTCGAAACGGGTGGCCATTGCCAGGGCGCTGGCCGGGCTCCGCCAGATCATGATTGCCGACGAGCCCACGTCGAGCCTGGACATCCTGACGGAGAAAAAGGTCATGGGAGAACTGTTCGCCCGCACGGAAACCTTGATCTATACCACCCACAACCCGGCGCTGGTAAGCCTGGCAGACAGGGTGTATATCATGAAAAAAGGACGAATCGCGGGCAGCGGAACGCCGGAAGAGGTGTGCAATCTGCCGGTGTACCGGGAATGGGAGCAGAGCGTCCTGGAAAACCAGTCAAGTTAATGCTTATATAATTTAGCGTGGTATAATATAGTTTATCAGAAGCATGTACTTAGCTTCTGATAAAAGGCGCGCCCTATGCGCATTTCAAAGCAAAGTTTTCAAAGTTATTCGGGAAATTTTTATATTCAGGAAATTTTATTTTGAATTTTGAATTTGAATTCAGGAAATTTGCCAAAAAAAGGTTGACATTTCGGATAGAGGTGCTATACTGGAAACTGGTCTGAAAAAAATGATGGAAAGGAGGCAGTGCGTAATGAGGACCAGGATTCAAAACAATGTATCACAATTGAAGAGTATTGAAAAAATGCCTCCCGGGGATATAGTAGATTGAGTTCATCAATGCGCTATGTTATGTCCAGAACAAAAAGCGAAGTGAACCATGGCTGCCTTACCCATGCAGGTGCCATGGTTTTTTTGTGTCTTTTCGCTGAGGAAGCAGAGTTCTGGCGAAACGGGAGTTGAAAACGGAGGGTGAGATGAAGTTACCAAAAAGTTTTGTCAGCATTGCCGGAAAGTACGGTATCCGGGAAGAGGATATTGTCTTCGCGGCCATGGCTGACTTTGACATGGAGTATCGGTTTGCGGACACCATCGTGGCGCTGTGCAAGTGGAAGCTGCTGATTGCCGCCTATCCTTACAGGGAAAAAAGTCATTCCACGGAAAAAAGTCATTCCGGGGAAAAGGGACAGTCCACGGAAAAAGGTCATTCCGGTGAATACCGGTTCGGCGGATACAGCGGATGGGAAATCAAGGAGGACGCCCTCCTGGCGGAGGAACCGGCGCTGCAGATATATGATTTGAGCCAGGTAGAGAAGATGGAGGTGCTGCGCCAGGTGGCCACAGGCATCCTGATGGCGAAGATTGACGGCGTGGAGCGCAATCTCTGCCACTTCTCCAACACGAGAATGGAGAGTTTCCACAAAATCTGCGGTCTCCTGGAGAAAGTGAAGAAAGAGGAGGAGATCACCAAGGCGGATCTGGATATGCACAAAGGGCGGGAATGCTGCCCCAAGTGCGGCATGATCTACCCCGATCAGGAGCGGAAGATCTGCCCCAAGTGCATGGACAAAAAATCCATCCTGTTCCGGGTGCTGTCCTATTTCAGGCCCTATGTGAAATACATGGCCGCCATGGTTCTGTGCTATCTGGGAACCGCCGCCCTGAACCTGGTCTGGCCCTACTTAAGCGGTACCATCCTTTACGACAAGGTGCTGGCCCGCAACGAAGAGTTCCTGGCCATGCTGCATCTTCCGGCGGGGCGGTTCGTGACGGCGCTGACCATGCTGGTGGTAACCATGATCGTGACCAAAATCGTCATCCAGGCGCTGGGGATGCTGCAGGGAGTGCTGACTGCGAAAATCGCGCCGGAGGTGGTGGCCACGCTGAAAAGCCAGGTGTTCACCTCCATGGGAAAGCTGTCCATCAGCTTCTACTCCAAAAGGCAGACCGGCGGCCTGATGACCAGGGTGTCGGACGATGCGGAACAGATATCCAGTTTTTTCATAGACGGGATTCCGTATTTCTTTATTAATGTAGGGACGATGCTGACCACCGTCATCATCATGTTCGTGCTGAATCCTTTGCTGGCTTTGGTGTCCATCGTCCTGATGCCTTTGCTGGTGATCATCAGCTATCGGATGATGCCACACTTGTGGCATTATTACGGAAAAAGACACCGTGCCAACCGCCGCCTGAGAGGGCAGATGAACGAGAACTTCACAGGGGCTCGGGTGGTCAAGGCTTTCGGACAGGAAGACCAGGAGATGACCCGCTTCTCGAAAAACAACGGGAAAGTGAAGACGGCTGAGATGGATTTGGCACGGTATGACAACAAGTTCTTTGCGCTGTACCGCGCAGTGGAAGATACGATCAGCTTCCTTGTGTGGGCAGTGGGCGGCGCGCTGATCATCGGTGGCTCCGATGTGGAACTGGGACTCCTGCTTACGTTCTCGGGCTATGTGGGACAGCTCCAGGGGCCTTTGGACTTTATGTCGCACATTGTGCGCTGGTATACCGAATGCATGAATTCGGCCCAGCGTATGTTCGAAATCATAGACGCCGTGCCGGAGGTGAAGGAATCGCCGGATCCCTTGCGGCCCGACAAGCTCAGGGGCGAGATTGAGCTGAAAAACGTGACCTTCGGCTATGAAGCCAACAAGCCCATCCTGAAGGACATCAGCTTCCATGTGGAAGCCGGTGAGGTGTTCGGCATCGTGGGACGTTCCGGTGCGGGCAAGTCCACGCTGGTGAACCTGATCTCCAGGCTGTACGATACCCAGGAGGGGGAAGTGCTGGTAGACGGGGTGAATGTAAAACGGTACGGATTCCGGGAGCTGCGCAAAAATGTGGCCATGGTGTCCCAGGAGACTTACATCTTCATGGGCACAGTGGCGGAGAACATCGCCTACGCCAGGCCGGACGCTACCAGGGAGGAAATCATCCACGCGGCGGTACAGGCCAATGCCCATGATTTCATCTGCAAGATGCCGGAAGGGTACGACACACTGCTGGGGGCTTCCAGCCGCTCGCTTTCCGGCGGGGAGAAGCAGAGAATCTCCATCGCCAGGGCCATCCTGGCGGATCCGAAGATTCTGATCCTGGACGAAGCCACCTCTGCCGTGGACACGGAGACGGAGCTGGCCATCCAGAAATCCCTGGAGCGGCTGCAGAAGGGCCGGACAGTGCTGTCCATCGCCCACAGGCTCTCCACCCTGCGCAACGCCACCCACCTGATCGTGCTGGACGATGGGCACTTGACGGAGTCCGGAACCCACGAGGAGCTGCTGGCCAAGAAGGGGACTTTCTATAAGCTCAGCGAGCTGCAGACGAAGGCGCTGGCCATGCGGGGCATCGAGTAATCAAACACAAGTTTATTTTGCGGCAGTTAAGAAAAGAAAGCATGTCCGTAGAGGAGCCGAAAGTTTTGGCGGGGACGGGCAGATAGGAGACAGAATATATGGGACAGGAACATAACGGACAGGACTTGCTGAATCTGCAGGAATTTGATGAGGAGGCGCTGAAGAAGGAGTCGGAAGAGCTTCTGGAGATGCGCTTCCTGAACAGCGAGAACGCCACATTCAGCAGAACGTCAGGGGGATTCATCGCGCTGAAGGCCGGGGACAAGGAGTACGAGCGGGTGGGCGTGTATCTGACATTCCCTCTGACCAACCCGGAGGAGTTCATCTCCATCCGGGAATCGGACGAGAAGGCAAAGGAAATCGGCATCGTGGAGAAGCTTACGGATCTGGAGAAGGACCAACAGGAGATGCTGCGGGAGCAGATCAAGCTCCGCTATTTCAGGCCTGTCATCACAAAGGTACTGGACGTGAAGGATGAGTACGGATACGCCTACTGGAACGTAGTCACATCCTTTGGTGCCTGCCGCTTTACCACACATATGGGCGGCGACGCGGTGATCCATCTGAGCGATTCCAGGCTGCTGGTGACGGATATCGACGGCAACAGATATGAGATACCGGATTTCTATCAGCTGAGCGTCGTAGAGCGCAAGAAGCTGGATCTCTTCATCTAAAGCCTGATCTTCTTATTGGAACGATTGGAACCTTCTGTCGGGATAGCTCGAATGGAAGAAACGAAATGAAAGGAAATCTTTATGAAACTATTGTATACATTGAGCGGGCAGCAGCTGGAAGCCATAAAGCTTGCGCCCGGGGAAGAGCCGATGTACTGCGTGCCGGTGGACCTGGAATTCGACAGCCGGAAGATGCAGGCCGGGGAAGCTTATACGAAAAGCGTCTGGCTTGTGGTGACGGAGAAGCGTTTTCTCGTGCTGGAAGAAGACAGGGTGGCAGCTTCCTTCCTGTTGGAGGAGTGCGCGAAGATCAAGTGCGAGCATCAGGTGCACAGCGGCATCGTGACGGTGGAGAAGAAGGACGGCCAGGTGATCTGCGCCGCCAGGTTCTCCATGCGCCACATCGTCCGGGTAGCCTATGTAGCCAGAGGGGCACAGACCATCATCGCCGCCCTGGAATCCGGGGAGAAGCCGGAGCGGGTGGTGAGCCTGGAATATGAGAAATACTGCGAAAACTGCGGCAGAGCCCTTCCCGGTACGAGCAAATGCCCCTACTGCGGGGGGAAGGCAAATACTCTGAAGAAATTCATGGCACTAAGCGGGGAATATGTGGGAAAGCTTCTGCTGATTTCCCTTCTCATGCTCCTGGTGGCGGCAGTGAACCTGGCCACCCCCATGGTGCAGAGGAACTTTATCGACGGGGCCCTGGCCACGGGGAACGGCAGCTGGAAGGATCTGTGGATTTTCATTGGGGCCACGTTTTCCATGCTGATCGCCCGCATCCTTCTGGAGGTGTACCGGTACTGGCAGTGCATGGCCCTGGGCACCTCCCTGAGCATGACCATGCGCCGGAAGCTGTATTTCAAGATACAGTCCCTGTCGCTTTCCTTCATCAACAACAGAAAGCCGGGAGAACTGCTCAACCGTGTGTCCCATGACACCAACCAGATCCGCAGGTTCATGGAGGACGTGTTCGGAGACATGTTCTCCACGCTGCTGACCATGGTGGTGTCCCTGGCAGTGATGTTCACGATCAGCTGGAAAATGACGCTTTTGTCCATGATGTGCATTGTCATCGTATTCATTCTCATGAAGGCGTTCCGGCATCATGTCCATGTCATCTACCACAAGCAGTGGCTGAAATCGGACGATTTGTCCAGCAGTCTCCAGGATATCATCTCCGGCATCCGCGTGGTGAAATCCTTCGGAAAGGAAGAGAAGGAAGCGGCCGTTTTCCAGAAAAAGACCAGGGAGTTCGCTGCAATCAGCAGAAAGAACGAGACCTTCTGGGCCGTCTTCTTCCCGATTCTCACGTTCTTGTTGGGCGTGGGATCCTATATCGCGGTGTATTTCGGCGGACTGGACGTGCTGAACGGGGACATGACTTTGGGTGAACTGGTGCAGTTCATCACTTACTGCGGCTATCTGTTCGGGCCGCTGAACTGGATGACCCATCTGCCCAGGATGGTCATGCAGATGATCACCAGCCTGAACCGAATCTATGATGTGCTGGACGAGGAGCCTACCATCGCGGACAGGGAGGACAGTAAGGAATTTCCCATTGAAGGCGCATTCACATTTGAGAATGTATCTTTCGGTTACCATACCTACGAGCCGGTGCTGGAGAACATCAATTTCGATGTGAAGCCCGGGGAGATGATTGGACTGGTGGGCGCTTCCGGAACGGGAAAGTCCACGCTGATCAACCTGATCATGCGGCTGTATGACGTGGATCAGGGCCGGATTGCCATAGACGGAGTGGATCTGCGGGATATGAAGACGGAGAGTCTGCACTCCCAGATTGGGGTGGTGCTCCAGGAGACCTTCCTGTTCTCCGGCAGCATCCTGGCCAATATCAAATTCGCCAGACAGGACGCCACGCTGGCGGAGGTGGTCCAGGCGGCCAAGGCGGCCAATGCCCATGACTTCATCTGCAAGACGCCGGACGGCTACAATACTTATGTGGGAGAGCACGGCTACAACCTGTCCGGCGGAGAGCGGCAGAGAATCGCCATCGCCAGGGCTATCCTGAACAATCCCAGGCTGCTGATCCTGGACGAGGCCACGTCGGCCCTGGACACGGAGAGCGAATTCCTGATCCAGCAGGCCCTGGATCGGCTGGTGAAGGGCAGGACCACATTTGCCATCGCCCACCGTCTGTCTACGCTGCGGAATGCAGACAGGCTTGTGGTGATAGACAAGCACGGCATTGCGGAAATCGGCACCCACAACGAGCTGCTGGAGCAGAAGGGCATCTACTACAACCTTGTCACCGCCCAGCTGAAGATGGCGGAAGGGAAGTAGGAGAAATTTCGGGCAGATTTGGGGGCATTCTTTCGAGATGGGAGGATATGCTCCCATATTTCGTTGCGATAAAGCGCCGTTTCATTCCATGTTGTATAGGACATAGCTGCCATGCCGATAATACAAATTTATCCAAAGAGCAAGGGAAGAATAGCTTCAGCTTTCGCAATCCAGCCGTACAGGCTGTATGCCACAAACGCTTTCGCATAGGCATCAGCCTTCGGCAGATTCGGCTTCAACTCCATAATCTCCAGGATGAAGTCCTTCAGCAGATAAACCAGATGCCACGCTTACCAACATAAATCAAGCCTTTTTGAGCGCCCGGATTGATTTATCGGCACCATGATGTTATACTTAAATCCTCCCGGCATATCGTGGATTCGGCGGCCGGCCCTCTGCGCCAGCGTCCTCCCTTACCGGCATTCTTCGATAGCCCGGCAATCTCAGACAAAGGCGGATGGTTTATGTCCAATAAGAGACCCCTGAACGTGGAAATCAAGAAAATCAACAAGACCAATATCTACCAGAGGTTCCTGTCCGGCGGCATGCTGACCAGGCAGGAGCTGGCGGCGAATCTGCAGTTGTGCATCCCCACTGTGGCCAAGAACATTGACGAGCTCTTAGATGCGGGTCTGATCGCCCAGTCCGGCTCCAGGGGCAACACAGGAGGGCGCAACGCGGTGGCCTATTCCCTGGTAAGCAATGCCAGAGCCGCCATCGGCATAGAGATTACCAGCAACCACATCTCCATGGCCGCCCTTGACCTCCTGGGGAACATCGTCACAACCTCTCGCGTCCGGGCTGCCTTCTCCAGCAGCGAGGCTTATTATAAAAACCTGGGCAGCCTGTTCCGGGAGCTGGTGGAAAAGGCCGGACTCACAGGCGAGCAGATACTGGGCGTGGGCGTAGGGCTGCCCGCGCTGGTGGACATCGACCGCAGGACCATCCTTTTCAGCAAGATCATCGACCTGGAGAGCAATGTCTATGAACAGATTTCCGCCAACATCCCATACCCCGTGGAGCTGTTCAACGATGCCAACGCGGCTGCCTACACGGAGATCTGGAAGGATCCCGACAGGAGGAACGCTTTCTACCTCATGCTGAGCAACAACATCGGCGGGTGCTTCGTCCTGGACGACACCGTATACCCGGGCGCCACCCAGAAGGCCGGGGAGGTGGGGCATATGACCCTGATTCCCGACGGCCAGAAATGCTACTGCGGCCAGAAGGGCTGCGTGGAGAACTATCTCACGGCGGAGAATCTGTCCAGCCTTGCGGAGGGGAGCCTGCAGGATTTCTTCGCGGGCCTGGAGAACGGAAACCGGGAATTCGTCCGGGCCTGGGACAAATACCTGGGGTATCTGGCCCTGACGGTGAATACCGTCCACGCTCTGCTGGACTGCGACATCGTGCTGGGGGGATATGTAGGGGGATACCTGGATGCCTATCTGGAGGATCTGCGGGAGAGGGTGGCGGCATTGAATTCCTTTGGCGATGGCGGCGGATATCTGAGGACATGCGTCTATAAGAAGACGGCAATTGCGTCAGGGGCAGCCCTGAACTTCATCGCAGCGTTCAATGCTGAAATTTGAGGGCTTTACACTTCCTGAAAAATCTGTTATGCTGAAATTGTAACCGGAAGAGACAGCATATAAAAGAGGGCTATGTTTGCGGTGTTTCAGAAAGAGGGTGCTTGCATGCCAAATGCAGCAGATATTATTAAAGACTGTGTGACTGAGTTTTCGAGGTTGCAGGATTGGATGTTACCGATCAAGGACGTGGCGCCGGACACATATGACTCAATGTATAAGCGTTACCTGGAATTGAAGGTTACGTTATCAAGTTTGGGCGTAAATCTCACAGAGCTCGACAGGGTAAAAGGATAGTATCCTACTTGCGTAGGAATCAAAATTCCATAGAGAATAGTTAAGGTGGAAAGCTCTTTTCAGGCAGAGCGTTCCGCCTTTTTCTTTTAGGAAAAACTATTGACAAATCCCCCTATGCTTTATATAATTACATTACATAAAGCGATTCTATTATTAAAACCAATCGCGAAAATGCGATACAAATAAAGGAGGGAGAAAATGAACGGAACATTACCGAAGACGATGAAAGCATTGGTGGCCTATGACAAAGGCGACTACCGCTTTGAGGCCCAATACCCCGTCCCTGAATGCGGCGATGATGACATCGTCATCAAGACCGAGGGGTGCGGCATCTGCGCGGGGGACCTGAAGTGCTATCACGGCAACTCCACCTGGGGAGACGAGACCCACGCGAAATGGGTGCGCCCTCCCTTCATCCCGGGACATGAATTCCTGGGCCATGTGGCGGCCAGGGGAAAGAATGTCACAGCCTACGAAATCGGCGACCGCGTCATCGCGGACCAGATTATCCCCTGCGGCGAATGCAGGTTCTGCCGGACAGGACGCTACTGGATGTGCGAGCCTCACGCCATCTTCGGCTTCCAGAAGGAGAACAACGGCGGCATGGCGGAGTATGTGCGCTTCCCGAAGAACGCGGTGGTCCACAGGGTTCCGGAGGAGATGACGCTGGAGCAGACTTTGATGATTGAGCCCTATAGCTGCTCCAAGCATGCGGTAGACCGGGCGGACATCGGCATCGAGGACGTGGTAGTCATATCCGGTGCGGGCACTTTGGGTCTGGGCATGATTACATATGCCAGGCAGATGAACCCGGCCAGGCTGATAGCCCTGGACATGATGGACGAACGCCTGCAGAAAGCGAAGGAATTCGGGGCGGACATTGTGATAAATCCCGGGAAGGAAGACGTCCTTCAAATCATAAGAGATTTGACGGAAGGCTACGGCTGCGACATCTACATAGAGGCCACAGGCCATCCCTCCAGCGTGGTCCAGGGCCTGCAGATGGTACGGCGGCTGGGCCGGTTCGTAGAGTTCGGCGTGTTCGCCCAGCAGACCACCGTGGACTGGACGCTGATTGGGGACAACAAGGAGCTGGACGTGCTGGGATCCCACTTAAGCCCTTACTGCTACCCCTATGTCATCGAGAACATCGCAAATGGGAAGCTGAAGACCGAGGGCATCGTCAAGACCTTCTTCCGGCTGGAGGAGTGGGAAAAGGCTTTCGACTACGCCACCGGAAAATACGGCGACTTCAAAATCGCTTTCAGATTCGACTGATTCGTGTGCAGGCTGAATCGTGTGCAGACAGATTCTGGGCCGCCGGGAGGCACATGCCCCTGGGACATCAGGTAAAAAGTTCCGGGCCACACGGCCGCACAGGCTTCCTGAGCAGTACAGGGACAGTTTGCGTCCGCCGAAAGCGTGAGGGCGGCGGCCTCTTGACGCGGAACCAAGTATAGGAGCGAAAGAGTATGAAATATGGAATTTATTACGCCTACTGGGAGACCCAGTGGGAGGCGGATTATGTCCCCTATGTGGACAAGGTGGCACGTCTGGGCTTCGATGCGCTGGAAATCGGTGCTAAGCCCCTGCCGGACTATTCAAAGGCCCAGATCGTGGCTCTGCGGGAGCGCGCAAAGGCCCGGGGAATCACCCTGACTGCCGGATACGGCCCGTCCTTCGACCATAATATCGGTTCATCAGATAAGAAAATACGGGAAAACGCCACGGGGTGGTTCAGGCACCTCTTCGACGTCATGGGGCAGTTGGAAATCCGCCATCTGGGCGGCGCGCTGTATTCCTATTGGCCCATCGACTTCACAAAGCTGGTATGCAAGGAAGAGGACTGGAAATACAGCGTGGAGGGGATGCGTATCATGGCGGACCTGGCGAAGCCCTATGGCATCCAGCTTGGGATGGAGGTGCTGAACCGCTTTGAGAACCATCTGCTGAATACGGCCGAAGAGGGTGTCCGTTTCGTAAAGGAAGTGGACAAGGAGAACGTAAGGCTAATGCTGGACACCTTCCACATGAACATCGAGGAGGACGACATGGCGGGCGCAATCCGTACAGCCGGGGACCTGCTGTGCCACTTCCATACGGGAGAGTGTAACCGGAAGGTGCCCGGACAGGGCCGCATGCCTTGGAAGGAAATCGGAGAGGCCTTAAGGGAGGTGGGATTCGACGGCTATGCTGTCATGGAGCCTTTCGTGCGCAGAGGCGGGCAGATTGAGCGGGACATCCACATCTGGAGGGAGCTCAGGGCAGGCATCACGGGGGAGATGCTGGATCAGGAGGCGCGGGAGGCTTTGCTCTTCGAGAAAGGGATGTTCGAATAGCCGAAGACCGTGCTTTTTCCCCTCGGATTTGGATGGCTGGAGCTATAAGAAGGGCGGTATATGGTGTTCTTTCGGAGCAGGACCATCTGCTGACAGGGGCTATCTATCCCCGACAATGCTCGATAGATTCCTGAGAATTGTCGGGGGATTTTTATGGCCTGTATGAGAAGAAATATTTAGGCCTAATTAACAATATGAGAAGAAAACTTTCTTGACAGAATGACAAAATTAAAGTATACTTATTTTGAAATAGTCAAACCTTATTATTAAGAAGCGACTCTAAGGCTTATAAATGGACAATCCCAAGGAGACCTTCGCCGCGTCCATGGCCAGCGCGTACTGTTTTACTTGCTGCCCCCGGCATAAGGATTTTTTGAGAGAAAGGAGAGCTTATGGAACAGAACAGTAGAAAAGAGGGCATCCGCAGGATAGCTTTGGGACGTCTTCCTGCAGTCCCGTTGATTACCTGCGACCCCTATTTCAGCCTCTGGTCAGGAAGCGATTGCTTGACAGGGACGGACGCCATGCACTGGACAGGACGGCGCAAGCGGGTGGCCGGGACTGCCAGGATTGATGGCCGGGAATACCGCTTCATGGGACTGGGCGAAGCCGAGGCCATGGAGCAGACAGCCCTTTCCGTGACCGCCCTGCACAGCGTCTACCGCTTTCAGGACGCAGGGGTGGAGCTTGCCGTGGATTTCTGGACACCGCTGCTTTTAGAGGATTTGGACATATTGTCCAGGCCCTGCTCCTATGTGGACATGGCAGTCCGGTCTATGGACGGGAAGAGCCATATGGTGGAGGTGGTCCTGGAGTTTGATGGAGAGCTTTGTTGCGACGAAGGACAGACCGGAAAGATAGGAGGAGGCTGCTACGCGCCCGCCGACAGCCGGATTGCATGGATGGGACTCAGGGAGCAAAGCCCCCTGGGATATAGCGGTGACAGCGTGACCATCGACTGGGGCTATCTCTATCTGGCTGCGGCGGAGGCGGAGCCGCTGGAGGTGGGTTATGCGCAGGATGCCCACAGCCTCCGGGCTAAGGCGCAGCTCCAGGCAAAACCGGGAAGCTGGGAGAAGGTTTCCCTCGTAGCCGCCTATGACGACATTGCGGCCATCCAATATTTCGGCAGGATGCTTCCCGGCTACTGGGCCAGAAATGGAAAGAACATCCACGACATGATTTCCGAAGCCCTGGAAGAACACGACAGCCTGCTGCGCAGATGCGAGGCCTTCGAAACGGCTATGGAGCGGGATGCCATGGAATTCGGCCCCTCCTATACGAAAATATGCATTGCCGCCTACCGTCAGTCCATAGCGGCTCACAAGCTCATCGCGGATGAGGACGGGAATCCTGTCTTCATTTCCAAGGAATGCCATTCCAACGGCTGCGCTGCCACCGTGGACGTGACCTATCCGTCGGCTCCATTGTTTTTCCTGTACAATCCGGAGCTGGTGCGTGGCATGATGCGCCCGGTGTTCAGGTTCGCGAAGCTGCCCATATGGAACTTTGACTTTGTACCCCACGATGCAGGGCGCTATCCTCATGTCACCGGCCAGGTATACGGGTATCGTCAGAAGCCCGGCTCAATCCAGTATCTGGAAGGCGAAGCGGAACCGGACGGACACCGCTATCCCATGCTCTGGCAGATGCCGACCTGTGCCGATATCTATGATTTGCGATATCAGATGCCGATAGAGGAGTGCGGTAACATGCTGATTCTGGAGGCTGCCCTGGCAAGGCTCGATTCCGAAAGGGCAAAGGAAGAACTACAGCAGCAGCTTCCGCTTTTCGAGACCTGGGCAGAATACCTGCTGCAAAATGGCGCAAATCCCGGCCAGCAGCTTTGTACTGACGACTATGCGGGCCATATAGACCATAATATCAATCTGGCCATGAAAGCTGTCATGGGGGTAGAGGCCTATGCCATCCTTCTGGAGACCGCCCAGCGGACAGACCAGGCAGACCTCTTTCATGAAAAAGCCCGGGAAATGGCCAGGGATGTCTATACCCGGGCCCTTGGCACGGACCATACGAAATTCACCTTCGATGCCGAGGAGGAGAGCTGGAGCCTGAAATACAATGCTGTCTGGGACTTAGCTTTCGGGACGAAGCTTTGGGACGAAGATTTCTATCAGCAGGAAATAGCGCTGTACCACCGGAAACGCAATGCCTACGGCGTTCCCCTGTATTCTATAGAAAGCTACACGAAAAGCGACTGGATGGTATGGGCCGCTTCGCTGGACGGCACAGGAAGGACAGTGGAGGAGTTTTCCGGGGATATCCTGCGGTTCCTGGAGGAAAGCCCTGACAGGGTTCCCTTTACCGACTGGTATATGACGGAAGAAGCAAGACAGTGTCCCCTGTGCTCCTTCCAGAACAGAACCGTGCAGGGAGCAATGTTCATGCCATTGCTTTTGAAGCGCATGACCACAAGGTGACCAGAGCCGAACCACTATAGTGCAGGGAACCATATTACTATAACTGAGGAAGAGCGTACATTATGAGAGGGAGGAATGGGATATGACACCAAAGAAAAGGATGCTTGCAGCGTTAAACTGTCAACAGCCCGAGGATGAGATTCCTTTCTGGGAACTGGAATTCCATCTGTTTCAGGAGATGTTCGGCAGGGAACCGGTCCTTGGGTTTGCGTTTGATAAGCTCAGTGAGGCTGAAAAGGAAAGGGCAATCTGTTACAATGCCGATCTCCTGATTGAGGTCGCGGAGACGCTGGGGCATTGCGCAATCCGCTGCATTCCCGGATATTGGGAGGTAGCCCCCGATGATTCGGCTTATCTGTGGATCTTCAAGGGAATTCCGGCAGAGAATTACCAGGCTATGGTGGATGCGCGGCGGAAGTACGGCCGTCTTTAAGGGCCCCAAACTTCGTGTTTTTTAGGCAGTTGATGAAAAAGGAGGACGAAAATGCTGGGTTTATCAACACTATATCAGGTAACGGATGTAAAATCCCGTTCCATCAGCGCCGAGAACTTCACGGGAGAGCCGGGAAAGGGCGGGATGTGCCCGCTGGAGCAAGGGGTTTCCGGCAGCGAGGCCAGGGATCTGGGGCTAGGCTGGAAGGTGAACCCCTTTATCTTCCTGGAGCCGAAAAGCACCTTTGAGATTGCGAACATCGACGGTCCCGGCATCATACGCCACATCTGGCTGACACCGCAGAACCGCTGGAGGGACACGATTCTGCGCATCTACTGGGATGGCCAGGAGAACCCTTCCGTGGAATGCCCTATAGGGGATTTCTTCTGTATGGGCTGGAACGAATACTTCCAGATCAATTCCCTGGCTGTGTGCGTCAATCCGGGATGCGCTTTCAACTGCTATTGGCAGATGCCCTTCCGAAGCAACTGCCGCATGACCTTGGAGAATCTGTCGAATAAGAGGGATGTGATCTTCTACCAGATTGACTACACCTTACAGTCACTGCCGGAGGAAATCGCCTATTTCCATGCCCAGTTCCGCAGGGTGAACCCGCTGCCCTACAAGGAAGTCTATACCATCGTGGACGGCATTGAGGGTAAGGGACAGTATGTGGGCACCTACATGGCCTGGGGCGTGAACAACAACCAGTGGTGGGGAGAGGGCGAGATAAAATTCTACATGGACGGCGACACGGACTACCCCACCATCTGCGGCACAGGGACGGAGGATTACTTCTGCGGGTCCTATGATTTCGAAGACCCCTTTACCCATGACAGGTATGTCCCTTACAGCACACCTTATGCAGGGCTGCAGGTAGTGACCCCGGATAAGCTCTACAGGAGCCAGTTCCGCTTCGGCATGTACCGCTGGCATATTCCGGACCCTATCCATTTCGAGAACAGCCTTAGGGTGACGATCCAGGCGCTGGGGTGGAGAAGCGAGGGGCGCTATCTGCCGCTGCAGGACGACATCGCCTCTGTGGCCTACTGGTATCAGACCCTGCCCACCGTGAAATTCCCGCCTCTGCCGGACAGGGATTATCTGGAGGTCATCTGAATATACATGATACCATATATGGAGAGGAGGCAGCTGGTTTTCAGATAGCTGGCTGCCTTTTCTATCGGCAAGTTCGATTCAAGCACAGGAAAGGATAATATATGGAAACAAATTATATAGCGCGACATATCAGAAGGAATCTGCTGGAAGGCTCAAAATCTGCGGAAGGGCGTTTTGCGCGGATTTGCTATGGTGGCCAGGAAATCCTGTTTTATCGTCCTGAAGACCTTGCGGAATCCTTCTGTATCCGAAAAGGCGGCATGGAGTTCACGATATGTATGAAGAAATATCCCGAGTTCGGAGCCGTGGACTGACAGATGACGGCAACGAACCATTCGGATGAGCCCAGCAGATTCCTTACGGAGCTGGACATCGCTTATCTTGGGATTCCCCTGCCGCCGCAGGAGCCCCTTATTCATAAGGGAATCCTGGGGGACAGCTGCACAGGGGAAAGTTTTCTCCCCTTTACCAACAATGTGGAAATCGGGGATTCCATATCCATCAGGCCGAAGAACGGAAAATCCTCCCAAGGCGCGTTTCCCTTTTTCGATATCTGTGGCTCCCATGACGGCCTAATCTGTGGCATAGGCTGGAGCGGGACATGGTTGTCGAACCCGGAAGCCGTGGACTGGATCACAGAGCTTGTGGCCGGCTTTATCGAAGAGAGCCGGATTGACATCTATCGACAGGACTTCAATCTCTATCCGGATACTTACTGGGCAAAAAAGGATTCCGCGGATCGGAAGGGGATTACCGAAATAAAGTATATGGAAGGCCTGTACCGGTTCTGGGACATTCTCCTGGAACGCTTCCCCCATCTGCTGATCGACAATTGCGCCAGCGGTGGTAACAGGATTGATTTGGAATCCTGTGCCCGAAGCGTATTCTGCTGGAGGAGCGATACGGGCTGCTATCCGGTCTCGGAATCCATGAAGACAGCGCTGTGGAACCAAAATCAGAACCTGGCCCTCTCCGGCTATATCGTCTACCATGCAATCGCGTCCTGGGATCCAAGCGCATACGACATGCGGTCTGCCATGAGCAACGGACTGGCGGGTTCCTTTGACGTCCGCAGCCCGGCATGCGATTTTGAGAGGATTCATGTGGCTCTTGCGGAATGCGAAAGGCTACGGAAATACTGGGAAGAGGACTTCTATCCACTTTCGGAGGCGGATTTGCGGGAAGACCACTGGAGCATGTGCCAGTTCGGCAGTCAGGACAGCGGCGTGCTGCTGGCCTTCCGCCGGGAAAAGGACAGAGAGGAGCGGCATACCATCGCCCTGCAGGGACTGGATATGGACAGCGATTACCTGGTCAGGATATCGGACGAGGAGCATCACATGGTGGAACGGATAGTCAGCGCTGGCAGCCTGGCCGCGGGATACGCCTTTGAGCTGAAACGGCCCGGGAGCAGCCTGGCCATGGAATACATCAGACAATAACATTAAAGGAAAATTCATTTAGTAAAATTCCACAAAAACTCAGTAAGAATATTGGATAATCTTGACATTGCAAAATTAATAAAAATAACTTATTATCAATAATAGATAAAGAAAATTTTCTACATCAATTTGAAAAGTGAAGGATAAAACTTTCGCCATCCTGATTTTAAAATTTTGGAAAAGAGCAAAGGAGAATGAGAATGAAATACAAAGCGGTTTCCTTTATGGATGAAATCCGCCAGCAGCCCGTTGTGCTGCGGGAATTCATAGAGCAGGCATTTGGGGAGCGGGAGCTGCGGCGTTCGCTGGCAGAGCTAATGCGCGATAGGCAGAACCCCCACATCATTCTCACAGGGATGGGAAGTTCCCTGTTCGCCTGCTATATCACCATGAAATTCCTGCAGGATCACGGCTTTCATGCATCCACTATAGAGTCCTTTGAACTGCAGTCCAGAGAGGAATGCTTTTACACACAGGAAACCATAGTGATAGCGGTATCCCAGTCAGGGGAGAGCCCCGAGGTGCTGGATCTTCTGGACAAGCTTCCCGCTTTCGTGCCGGTGGTGTCCGTGACCAATTATCCGAACAGCCATCTCCACACCATGACCAAGCTGGCCTGCGGCATCTATGCAGGTACGGAATACCTCACTTCCACGAAGACCTATACGAATACGCTGGCTGCCATGATGCTGCTGGCCTACCGGCTGACCGGATGTGGCGAGGAAGAAATGGAGGCGCTGCGCAGTCGGCTGGAGAAATGCGCCGACAGGATAGAGTGCATGATTTCGGACAAAAGTCTGGGACATGATGTCTCTGAGTTCATATCCGATATCGAATTCTTGATTTGCATCGGTTCCGGATATTCCTATACCACAGCCTGCCACAGCGAAATCGTGGCGGAGGAGGCCGGAAAGTTCTATTCATCCCGATTCACGGCGGCACAGTTCATCCATGGCCCCATCGAACTGATTCGGCCCGGATTCGGCGTGCTGGTCTACGATTTTGACAGAAGATACAACGCCAAGTGCGATGAGGTGAGGGAGAATGTGCTTCAGTATGGCGGGAAGGTGCTGCTGATTACAAACCGCACCGATGTGGTAAGCCGTGAGAACCAGCTGGTTTGCCATATCGGACATGAGGATTCGGCCACGGCCACATTGCTCGAAATCATCCCCCTGGAGCTTGGCATCGAAAGCCTCTGCAATTCCAGAGGAGTGGCTGCCGGTCAGCTTTCCCGGGTAGTGAAGCGGATTGCCAGTTGACGGAAGCATCCGCAATGCATGAAAAGTAAGTATATGAGGATTATATGGGTTAAGAGAAGCGGCTATGCGGCTCACAGAGCTACAGAAAAACAATGGAAAGGAACAGATTATGGCTGACAAAGGTATCGTGAACACCAGTACCACCAAAAGCAGGAAACAAGGCAGCAACAGTAAGAAAAAGGGAACGCTGCTGCTCAGAATCTGGAAAGCGAGATGGTTATATCTGCTGGCGCTTCCCTTTCTGGTCTGGCTCATCGTTTTCTGCTATGGCCCTATGTACGGCGTCCTGATGGCGTTCGAGGACTACAAAGCGAGCCTGGGAGTGCTGGGGAGCGAATGGGTGGGGCTGAAGCATTTCAGGCGAATCTTCATCATACCGGCCGCAAAGCGCGCCATTACGAACACTCTGGTCATCAGCATCAGCAGACTGATTTTCGAATTTCCCGCTCCAATCATCCTGGCGGTATTGATTACGGAAATGCGGGGGACTAAGCTGAAAAAGGTATATCAGACGATTTTCACCTTTCCCCATTTCCTATCCTGGATCGTAGTCTCCGCCATACTGGGCAACTTCCTGTCCAGCAACGGTGCAATCAATGTAATGCTGGCGAACCTTGGCATCGAGAAGATGAACTTCCTGGGGAATGTCCCTTTGTTTCGCCCTATGCTCTATGCCACTTCCATCTGGAAGGGAGTCGGCTGGTCGGCGATCATCTACATGGCCGCGTTAGCCGGCATCGATCCCACTCTCTATGAGGCTGCGGATATCGATGGCGCTACCAGGCTGCAGCGCATCCGATATGTGATGCTGCCTGGCATCAAATCAACCATCATAATCATGTTCATCCTGGCAGTAGGGGGAGTGATGGATGCCGGATTCGACCAGATATTCAATATGCGGAATGCCATTGTAACTGAAACGGCGCAGATTCTGGACACCTACATCTACGATATCACTTTTGCATCCACTCCAAACTATGGATTTTCCACGGCAGTAGGCCTGTTCAAGGCTGTAATTAATTTCATACTGCTGGTTCTCGCGAACACTGTAGTGGGCAAGATTAGCGGAGAGAGGCTGATTCAGTAGAACAGGAGGAAGCGAAGGATGGCAAAGATGAAAAAAACAGCGACAAAGAAAAAGAAATGGCACAATACGGAAATCATTGCAATGATAGTACTGACGCTGCTGGCGATATTGATTGTGGTTCCCTTCTGGAACGCAATCGTGATTTCCTTCGAGAGCTCAGCGGAATATACCAAGCATCCCTTTTCCTGGCTGCCGCGGAAATTTACACTGGAAAATTATAAATATCTGCTCGGTAGGGGGAGCGCCCTTTTGTCAGCCTATCGGTCTACTATACTGCTCACGATAGGCGGGACGGCTGCCGGAATGGCAGTGTCCACCATGGTAGCCTATGCATATTCCAGGGATTTCCCCGGCAGAAAGCTGTTCTTCCGGATGATGATCCTCACCATGTTTCTGGGCGGTGGCGTAATCCCTACCTATATGTTGATTCGGAATCTGGGGCTGCTGGATACCTATACTGGAATCGTGCTGCTTGGCCTGGCCTCCTCCTATAACATCATCATCATGAAGAACGGCTTTGAATCGATTCCCATGGATTTACAGGATGCCGCCATGATTGACGGGGCTTCGGAAATCACGATTTTCGTAAAGATTATGCTTCCCTTACAGAAGCCGCTGCTCGCTACATTCTCTCTGTTTACAGCGGTGGGGTACTGGAATACATGGTATTGGCCGCTTTTGCTTTTGAACAGTGGGAAAAAGAGCGTGCTCCAGTTGTTCCTGCGGTCTATCATCAGCAACGCCTCTCGGTCGAACATGGCGGCTAAGACATTATCTTCCGCAGCACGTCAGACCAACCTTTTTTCAGAGGGCATCCAGATGGCATCCGTGTTCGCAGTCATGCTGCCCATCATGGTGGTCTATCCGTTCCTCCAGAAATACTTCGTGAAAGGTGTCCTGATAGGTGCGGTAAAAATGTAGGGAATATGGAATCATACCCTGTAGAAGCAGGTTTGAGATAAACAGCATCAGACACAATTAAGGTAAACAAAGACAGGAGGAAAACACATGAAAAGACAAGTGGCGTTACTGTTATGCGGAATGCTTGTGATTTCGGCATTGGCAGGTTGCGGGGACAAGCAGGATGATGCAGGTTCGGACAGCCGGACAAAGGTGGAGAGCAGCCAGGAAAACAGCGCAGGGGAAGAGAAGAGCTCTGAAGGAGGAGAGGCCAGCTCAGATGAGGCGGGTGGGCATGCAGCCTATGAGGAGACAATACCGTTCACTTATACATCCAGTTTCAGCGTCAATATGATGGGCTCCGGGGTTGACTATACGCAGGATTCTCTTTATCAGTATATTGTTGACAGATTCAACATCGAGCCGGAAATGTGGGCCTGCGAGGGAAGCGAGGCCAGCGAGAAAATCCAGACATGGATCAATACGGGCTCTATGCCAGATTCTTTGTGGTATATGACTTTTGGGATATCTTCCTATAAGAAACATGTAGAGGAAGGCCTTCTCCAGGCGCTGCCGGACGGGTGGGAAGACAAATGGCCGAATATAGCCCATGCGATGGACGTAAGCGGAGCGAGAAATCTACTGGAGATAGACGGTAAGGTTTACGCGATTCCCCACAGCATATTCGGCCTCTACTCGGATGCGTCTACTTTTTACAGATCGACTGTCATGTTCTACAGAAAAGACCTGGCGAAACAGGTAGGAATGGAAGATTTTGGCAGCGAAGGAATCGTAACGATTTCCGAACTGCAGGAATATCTGGAAAAGGTCCAGGAAGCAAAGCTGACCCAGATAGTGTTGGATGGTGGCAACTTCTGGTTGCTGAAGCTGATGGGAAGCGCATATGGAATCTCAGAGAACACGATTGTAGAGATGGAAGATGGCTTTTCATTTGTACCAGAAATGGACGGATGCAAGGAAATGCTCAAACTATTACAGTCATGGTATAAGGCAGGTCTCTTGGATGCGGAATATTACACCAAGTCAGATGTGGACTCCCTGAACAGCTTTGCTGCGGGACAATCAGCAGCTATGCCTTATGGAGCTCCGGCCTCGGACATAGCTTATATCCGATTGCAGTATGAACAGGGAACCGGGAGAGACAGCATTGAAGATTTAGGCTATGTAGTCGTTACTGCGGATGATGGAAGCATGGGGGCATCAACTGTGGACTATAATTATTGGACCACTACGGTGTTTAGCCCGGATACAGATGAAAAGGTTCTGGAGCGGATATTGGATTTCACAGATTGGCTTTACAGCAAGGAAGGGAACACGTCCATCTACTGTGGAATACCAGGAGTCGATTGGGAGTTTGACGAAAATGGCAAGATTACCATGAAAAATGGTGCTGCATTGAAGGACGCTAATAATTTTCCATTTTTTTTCTTAAGTTGGTGTCCAGATGAGTTTGCAGCAACCGGACTGAGTGATGCTAATGAGCAGGATATCAAAGTATTTAATATTGCTGCTAACGCTTGCGCAAATGCGAAAAATATTTATCTTCCTAGTGAGAATTATGAGAACTACCAGGGCGACCTGAAGGAAAATTTCTCTTTCCCATACAACTCGAAAATGACAGAGATAATCTGTACTGATGTAGATGTAGACAGCACATGGGATGCCTATCTCGACGAATACAGGAGCCTCTGGGAGCCTTTCGTAGAGGATTTGAACAAGACCTACGGCTATTCCAACTGATTCCATGGCCCAGAGAGGTCTCGGGCAATATAGGATCGGGGACGCTGTGGCTTAGATAGGCTGCGCGTCCCTCTTTCCAGAAAAGCCATTCCAGACATAAACACAGATATACTGCAGACCGTCAGGATTTACAGTAGCGTCTCCGGGAAAGTACTTGGCTGGCGGTCTGCAGTCGGGTTGCACCGCAAATTTAACCGATGTGCAGTATAAATGCAGAAAAAGGAGAGTGGGAAATGGGTTTTATCAGATTCAATGAAGATGGGCTGCTGCTCGACAAGACGGGCCGCCCTGCACACATCGTAGGCATCAACTATGTCGCCAGCTACATCTGCAGCAATTTCTGGGAGGACTGGCGGCCGGAGACTATCGAAAAAGACCTGCAGCACATTGCATCGCTGGGATTGGAGGCCGTGCGCATTCCCATGCACTGGGGCTACATGGAACCGGAGGAAGGGAAGTATAATGAAGAGTTTTCCGTAAAATTCCGTGCTTTTATAGAAATGTGCCGGAAATACGACCTCTACATCATGCCCTGGTTCCTGGTGGGAGTCGCCACCAGAGACTATGACGTGCCCTTCCGCGGCGACCGCCCGTTCTTCACCGGAGAGATGGTCGCTGTGGCAGAGAACCATCTGAAGCATTTCATCGAGCCCTACAGGGACGAGGAGCAGATTCTGTTCTGGGACATCTGTGACGAACCGGAATTCTATTCCAGGCATCCGAAAGCAGAGCAGCTGCCCTATGACCGCGACACCCTGGCCCGATGGGTAGAGCGCATGTACAGAGCCATAAAGTCAGTGGATTCCAACCATCTGGTGACGCTGGGCTTCGGACATATCGCCGCCGCGAATTACGGTATGGATATTAGGGACATGGCGGACATATTGGATCATATGGTGGTCACCTGTTATCCCGGCTATCCCGCTCCCGAGGAAAGGCTTGATACCATCCGCAGGAATTATACTCTGGCCTATCATGTGAAGATGAACAAACGTGGCACACCGGTCTTTACCTGCGAAGCGCCGGGATTCAGCTCCGTCATGTATTCGGAGGAAATCATAGGAAGGTATTTCAAGGTATCGCTCTACAGCAATCTGCTGAACGGCAGTACGGGTGTCCTTCCATGGGTCTATAACGATTTCCATGAGAGCATATGGCATGAGGTGCCGCTGGAGGGATATTGCATCGAGCCATACTTCGGTATCGTAGATACAAAAGGGCGGCTCAAGCCCTCCGGAAAGGAACTGAGCGAATACGCGGCCTTTGCAAAGAAAGCGGAAGTGGGAAGGTATCGTCCGCGCAAGGCGGAGACTGCCATAGTAGTGCCGGAAGGGTACTATCAGGATATCGGGAACACGCTATATAAGATTTATACCGCTCTGCTGCTGACCAAGGGATGTGGCATAGACGTGGATTTCGTCTGGAGCAGCGAGGAGCTGTCAGATTATCGTATGCTCCTCATGCCTTCCGGCACTGGGATGCTCACCTCCCAGTGGGACAAGCTGCGCAGGTTCGTGGCCGACGGAGGGGCGCTCTACTATATTTATGACGGCAGTGCTGGCCTCAACGTGTATTTCAACGAGCTGTTCGGCGTGGTGGTACAGGCTCCCGAGAAGGATTACGGATATGATAAATTATGGGTAAAGGAGCCTTGGGGACACTGGAAAGCGGGAGACAGCATCGAGCTGACAGGTGCCAGGCGTAAGGACTGGGTCCGCGTAAAGGCACAGAGCGCAGAGACGATCTGCGAGCTTGGCGGGGATATCCCGGCACTGCTTAAAAACCATTACGGAGACGGCAGGGCCTATCTCATGACGCTCCCCGTGGACAACAGCCTGATGGACGTGGTTTTAGAGGACTTCGTCCGCTCAGAGTCCTTCCATATGATGGACGCCATGATACAGGAGGCCGACATCACCCCCATCCTCAGGTGCGGGGATGTGAGGATTGAGACCGGATGTCTGGAAGACCCCGCAACCGGGGACATCCTGGCAATCTGCGTCAATCACGGCGGCGATGAGGTGCGTACCAGGCTATGCCTGAACCGGAGCCTGCTCCCGACAGGCGCGGTGGTCACGGAATTTTATTCCGGCGAGACCCTGGAAGGCGATTCGCTGGATGTCTGTTTCAGGGCTGCGGAGGTGCGCATCTATAAAATTACGCATTAAATGGGAGGTTCCTCTTTCTTGAAAAGGACTTTATGGGGGAAGGGGCATTTCATGAAAGGCCTGGAAAAGGAGTTGGCTATGAATGAACGAGCAGCACACATTGTATCAGTGTTGGAAAGAAGGATAGGGGAGATGCCATTCCTTCATGCCCTCATCGGCTTCGA
>OFGX01000345.1_pt1 | contig 37717 bp, 27 predicted proteins | sample 1521831 | NCBI WGS metagenome assembly OFGX01 (sample SAMEA3504080, study PRJEB24116) | mouse gut metagenome | biome: mouse gut; feature: mouse-associated habitat; material: faeces | place: Denmark | collected 2011 | reverse complement strand
CAGTTTCGGCTCAAACCATGTGGATTTGGGCGGCATCAGCCTTCCGGCATCCGCCACGGCGAACAGTTCGCCGATTGATGTGGGATACAGGGAAAACGCCACTGCCATATCCCTGTGTACTCTCTGCTCCAGTTCTCCCAGTCCCCTGATTCCCCCTACAAAATCAATCCTTTTGTCCGTCTTCGGATCCGCTATCCCCAGAACCGGCCCCAGCAGATGGTTCTGAAGCAGGGAAACGTCCAGCCCCTCCACGGCATCCTCCGACAGAATATGGGGTTTCGCGGTTATCTGGTACCAGGTTCCGTCCAGATACATTCCGAAAACACCTTTTTTGTCAGGGTGAACCGCGTTTTTACCCGATTCCCGGACCTGAAAGGCTTCCGAAATCTTTTCCAGAAATGTCTCCCTGTCATATCCGTTGAGATCCCGCACCACACGGTTATAATCCATGATACGCAGTTCTTCATCCGGGAACAGTACCGAGAGAAAATAATTAAATTCCTCCTCACCGGTGTATGCACCGGCAGCCTCCCTGCGCATCAGTCCCACCTTCACCGCAGATGCGCACCTGTGATGTCCGTCCGCAATATAAACCGCGTCCATTTCCCCGAACCGGCCCCGGATCCTTTCCACCCTGTCCGCGTCCCCGATTACCCAGACCCTGTGGCCGATGCCATCTTCTGATACGAAATCGTACACAGGCTCAGAGGTTTTCGTCTCCTGAATGATTTCCCGCAGCACGGCATCGGAGCGGTAGGCCAGAAAAATAGGGCCCGTCTGCATATTACATACATCCACATGCCGGATTCTGTCTAATTCTTTTTCTGCCCGGGTATTCTCATGCTTTTTGATCACCTGGCTGCAGTAATCGTCTATAGAGGCACATGCCACAATTCCCGTCTGGCTTCTGCCCTCCATGATAAGTTCATATAGATAATAGCAGGGATGTTCTTCCTTTCTGAATTTTCCCTCCCTGATTCTCTCCCGCAAAAGCTTTGCCGCCCTCTGGTAAACTTCCTCCGCATAAGTGTCCACTTCCGGTCCGAATCCGGTCTCGGCCCGGTCTATGCCCAGGAAGGAATCGGGATTTTCTGCCACTGCCTTTACCGCCTCCTCCCTGCTGTACACATCATAGGGCAATGCCGCAATTCTGCTCTCCAGGCCCGGTGCCGGGCGATACGCGGAAAACGGTCTGATATCTGCCATGTCCCTGCTCCTTTTTCTTTTTTCGTAATTCATGTCATAATATATTTTAACAAAAATATCTGTACTTAACAAGCGTCTGGTGATAAACTATATAGGAAAAGTGAAAGAAATAGCCGTATGCCGCCTGGAGCCGGCAAATGGCATGGATGTGAAAAGCATATAATAACTGAGAAAAAGCGAGGTAATTAACATGACAGAGGAAAACAGAAAACTATTGGAGCGCATCAATGGATATGCCGAAAGCGCCTTGGGGGAAATCGACCCACAGAAGGTGCCGGTGTCCCTCCAGCTGGAGAAGCTGAAGCCTGTGATGGAGGAAATCGCTGCGGAAAAAGGCATGAGCATCGAGGACATATTCATCCTCTACATGGACCTCCAGAGCGAGGCCTCCTGCGCCACGAACGAGAAGCTGAAGGAAAGCCTGCAGGATATCAACAATGGCTTCGATGGCGGCTCGCCTTTGCTGTTTCGGTAGATAGCCCTGCGCATCCAAAAAAGCCGAAAGCGTCAAAATCACTGCTTCCGGCCTGTTCCTGTACAGGACAATCCCAATGAGACGTGGATTGTCCTGTATTTCTTTTGTTAAAAAATCTAAAGATTCATTTACTTGCAGTTATCTTGCAGACTTACGGTTCTTGCCTGCATTTCTGGCACATACGCCGGCTCCCGCAAAGGCGGCAAACGCGATGAGCCAGTACACGTACATCATGTCCTCCTGACCTGTCTTGGGAGACAGCACAGGAGCAGCAGCGTTGGCCGTTGCAATGTCCGCCGTCGTAGTCGTGGTCTCGGGAGTCGTAGCAGCGGGCGGCGTGCTGGTCTCAGCCTTCTTCGACACTGTCACCTCCACCTGCACCGAACCAACTGTGTGGAACATCTCTATCGTATGCTTCCCAACTGACAGCGAATCCATATAGGCCTTCGTAAATGTCAGGATTGTGGAACCTTCCTTCAGAGTATAGTTGGCCTTGTCCACTACCTTTCCGTCAACCCTTACTTCCTTGAATTCTTTCAGAGCGCCGGTAGACTTGATGGTGGCACCGTTTCCGGAACCAATCGTGTAGGAAGTGTCCGTAGCGGCAGTCACCAGTTCAGGCAGCTTGCCCACCTGGTACTTCACGCGGAAATCCTCCCTGTTTTCATCCGTAATATTGTAGTTGCTTTCTTTCTCAACGGTAGCATGTACTGTTACATATCCGCCGGGAACCAGTTCAACTTCCGGATCTTCCCATTTCCATCCAGCCGGGAGTTCTATTCCGCTCAACCCATCAGCTCTTGTGGTAACAGACGCGTCCTCCGCAGTAGGTTTATTGATCGGCACGTCAGACTTTTTAATCTCATACTCTTTTGTTACCGAACCGATATAGTTGCCGATACCAGTCACTGTCAAGATATAGTTGCCGGCATCAGTATTGGCAGCTCCCTCTACTACGTAATCCGTTCCTACAGCCAGTGTCATCTTCTCATCTGCCACTGCCACGGCCACGGATTTGACTTCCTTCGTCTGGGGCTCGGCGTTGTAGGTAAGCTCTGTATCGTCCAGAACGACTTCAGCACCAACGATGCTCCTTCTCTCGATGACCCACTTCATGGTAGCTGTTTCGCTTCCGTCTACAGTGTAGTTCGGGTTGCTTACAGAAACAATCCTTGCCGTGTATTCACCTGCATTCACGCCCTTGGTATCCAAAGATGAAGCAATATCTACCTTGTCTCCAGGTACCACAGAGCTTTCATCCAATGCCACCGTGACTCCATGCTCTTTTCCGTCATAGGTATATTGGGTATCTCCGCTCCATTTGAAGGCCAGTTTCTTAGGCTCGATAATGAGTGTTTTGCTTCTGGTTGCATCGGATACTGCATAGTTCGCATTGTTCACGTCTGCGACAGCGTTGTACCTTCCGGCAGAGGTTCCTTTGTTGTCGGTGCAGGCAACCTTCACGTCATCGTTGTTCACAATGCTACTCGCATCAGCAATATCAGCTGTAATCACATGCTCTGTACCGTCATAAGTCACCTTGTCTGCACCCTGCCATTTTACATCAATGACACGTTTTGCAACAGTGAGTTTTCCGGGCTTGTAGGTGATTTCGTAGTTGCTGCTGGACAGACCGCTGACTGTCATCTCGTATTCCCCTGCCTTGCTGTAAGTGGCATAGCCGCCGTAGCTGTAGTTCAGGGTACCGCTCAGGGAAGCTTCGCTATCTCCGTTCTTGAATCCGTCATAGGTCACACCGTTGTTGGACGGTGCGTCTCCGTAAGTGATACCATGGTGGTTGACCGTTACAGTCAAAGGTGCTTTCCTTACGTTCACTGTCCCTTCGCAGACCGTGATACCCCGGAAAGTCGTTCCGGAAATCGTTCCGCTGTACTGCACGCGGTACGTCACGCTTCCCGCCTGTCCGATTGCTCCGGATACGTTCAGCGTGAAGCGGGAGGCATCTGTGTCCTGACCGTCCTTGAATTTAGCTACCAGGCCGGAATTGATGGACAGCACCTGCTCCCAGGTGTCTCCGTAGACAGGTGACTTCTTCACTGCCACGGTGTTCGCCGCAGTCGCTGCTACATTGTTTATCGTGAATGAGATATTCACGATGGTAAAGCTGATTGTTCCCGCTTCGGGATCTTTGTAATTCTGGCTGTCAGGCTTGAATGTATAGGAAATGGTGCCTGTGGCTCCCTCTCCCAGCTGGCTCAACTTGCTCACCAGTTCCGCATCGCTGTATGATGTACCATCGTATGTATAGGAGACGGTACCGCTGACTGCGTTTCCGTTTTTGTCCGCGAAAGAAGGGGCTTCAAATTTCCCATCGCCCTTAGCTACGCTCTGGTTCTTATTGGTCTTGTCGCTGAGTGTGGCCTGAGTGACGGTCAGGGTGCCTTTGGCATATGTGATGCTGTAATTCCCTGTCACGTCCTTGCCGTCTCTCGTGATTTTAGCATTATTTACTGTGATATCGTAGGTGCCTACATTCACATAGCTGCCCGCCACGGAAATCTCGGAGCTAGTCAGCTTATCGCTTCCCAGCAGCTTATCTGCACTCGCCTTGCTCACATCCACAGAAACGGAATCTCCTGATTCAATGGTCTGGTTCACTGCTGTTATGGTCAATGGCGCTTGCGTGATTGTCAGTGTCAAAGTGTTAGAACTCTCGCCTGCTGCATAATCAGTACCTTCGTCCCCTTTGGCTTTAACATCATAATCGCCTACATCCACCGGAAGTCCATCTGTAAAGTTCGCATCACCCTTTTTACGATAGGAATAGGTAATATTCGGCGAGTCAACGACCGTTCCGTCTTCCTTTGTCACAGCGGGAGCAACAACCGTTGCCTGGCTGCCACTATAGACAACACTTTGGGAACTCTGAGGAAATGTTATTGTAAAGCTAGGTTTGATTACATACCTTTCAGTGCTCAACACAGGGCCATTTGTGAATTCTACTCCGCCTACCGAAGCTAGATTTTCCACAATATGAGTGCCGCCAAAAGTTCTCCCATCGCTAATCTCTGTCTCAGAGCCGACCAGGAGCCAGTTCTGGTTCTCGGAACCAGATACCTTTCCCGCTTTGCCACCTGTTGGATCATCCCATGTGACATCTGCAGCATACCATACTCCACTAACCTGCACATTGTTCCACATGTGAGCGCCACTGTTTCCTAATCCATCCACGAGCACACAGGGAATCCCTTCTCTGTCGCATAGAGTTTTAAATGCGCGAGCATAGCCCTCACAGACAGGTCCATTTGCCCCTTCGTTGCCTACTAAAGCCGTAATGCCTTCATATGCCATAGCCGGCCCCACTGCAGCCCCTCCTGAAACAGTTGTGTTATACTCATTGTTCGCTGTAAGCCATTCATCAAATCCTTTGATTTTTCCAGCTGTATCAAGTCCTGAAACAGTGGCTCGAATAGTATTGATTTGGTTTTCACGAAGCACTATGCCAGCCTTAATTGCAGCTTCAGAGGAATATTCTGCCTTGCGAATATTTTTTAACTCCAAATTATAATTTGCCGTATAACCTGTGGCATTTTCGACATACCTGAGACTCAAACTATAACTTCCAAGCCAAAACACTTCTGGATAATCTCGGTCAAAAGCATCCACGACAGCTTGGGCATATGCAGCAACTTGATTAAAATTGTCTCTTGCGTCATTAATCTCATCTTGAGTATGACAGTCTACAGAATAAAATGTATAATTGCCCGCAGTAAAGTAGGAATCATCAATCAGGATATCTTGGACTCCATCATTATCTGCACCCTCCGCCAATGCATTATATAATGAGATCGCATAAGATGGAATTATGATACGATCAATCCATCGCTCGTGAGTTCCATTAGCCAGTTGGACATATGGATTGGATCTGGCAGCATAAAATGTCCACCTCATTGCAGATGTCTGTGGAGACTCTAATTCAATCTCCATTTCAGAGCAAATCAGTTCTTCATGAGCAGCAGCGCCATCTTCTTTGGTGCTGTCTATCTCATCAGCATCCTCATTATTGGCTTCATCCTCTCCATCCTCCTTAGAAACTTCAGTCTTATTATTGGAATTTTCGGATTCGGTTTCATCCCCTTCCATTTCTGAAGCCTCATCATCACCCACCTCATCATCGCCAGATTCATCGGAAGTGTCTCCCTCATCAGCCTCTTCGGAAGAATCCGTTCCATTGACATCCTCTCCATCGGCAGCAGAACTTCCGTCAGCATCCTCGCCGTCAGGCGACTCTACATCCTCAGCTCCGTCCCCGTCCTCAGACAGTATTCCGTCTCCGACTTCACCTTCGTCCTCAGACGATTCCTCATCCCCGGCTGCACCTCCGCTCTCAGACGGTGTCTCGTCCCTGGCTCCATCCTCATCCGCATCAGCGTCAGCCGATTCCGTTTCCGAGGTTACCCCCCCGTCCGGCGTCACTGCATCGTCAGAGACTTTTTCCTCATCCGATGCTTCAATCTTTTGAGCGATATCATCCATGGTGACAGTTGCATTATCATCTACATCTGTCAGTTTTGCACTCAGATACGCCTTTTGTTCGGTTGGTCCAAGTGCTTCAGCAAATACCTTCGCGTCCGGCCCGTTGCACACGAGCCCCAGAGCCAGAAGGACAGCTAAAGCTGACTTTCCCCTTCTCCACAACACGCTCATCTTTCTTCTCCTCTCCTAAAGTGCGTTTAGTCTCTGCAGCCCTGCTTTTCCCCTCGAATCAATGACGATAGACCGATTCTCATCCATGATAAAAGGGAATCCGCATGTCCGCATTATTTTAATCATAGCATGACTTAACATATTTTTCCAGAGATATTTAGATTATTTTCCGTTATTATCCATTATTATCCATTTTTATTTACCGTCTATTTATGGAAAAACTAAAAAAATAAGCCAATTCTATATTCTCCTCAAGTAAGACAGAACAAAAATTGGCTTTCTCTTTTATGAGCAATCATCCTTAACATGAATGAATATCACGGCGCAATTGACTCGTTTGGTCATTTCGACTCATCTAGTCGTCTTTCAGGAACAACAGTTACTTTAAATTGTCAGGTTTTGAGTCCCGACACATCATTCCAACTCCCTGCCCTCTCCATTATAATAATGCACCTCCACGGTCTCTTCCGCCACAAACCCCTCCCACTCAAAGACGCACATAGCCGGAACCGATGTCACGTTGACGGTCTTGCGCCGGAATTCCTCCCCTGCCTGGGCTGTCACATAGGCAAGGTCGCCGCGGCTGCTCAATACGATGGTGATACTATGGTCGAAGCCCCACTCCTCTCCCAGCGTCACATGGCTCAATGAATCACTTTCCCCAGAGGTATACCCTGTGATGCGCCAGCCAGAGCCGCCAGTGTCCTGTTTAAAAACGGCATATCCCCTCTTGTTCCCGTCATCATACCCGGCCACCAGCCTGCCCGGCGTCCTGTCGGATTCATAGAACGCAAATATCCTGACGCCTTTACCTCCCATGGACGCAATCAGCCCCTCAAAATATGCCGTGTCGCCCGAAACCGGATGCTTCTCCATCTTCCAAAGCCACCGCACAGCCTCCTCTCCCGCCGCCCCGTAAGCCACCGCCAGGAGCACCTGGCCGTCCCGGGTCTCCAGGATAAAATAGCATAATCCCTCATCCCCGTCCGCGCCGACGCGCCAGCCCCGCACCACTTTTTCCAGCAAATTCTGGGCTTCCTGACCAAGCCCGGGCACGTTTCCGAACCAATCCGCATCCCGGCCCTGTTCCTTCTCATGGCTTTGCTCCGATTTTGGGCTCTGCCCCCCGTCCCGGCCCTGTTCCGCCTGGGCGGAATCCGCCGGAGCCGTCCCGGCTGATTGGAAAAGCCCGGGAAGCCTGTTTCTGATTCCATCCTCCTCCCGGAAGACGCCTACCATGTTCCAGGCATCATTGCTGCCGAAGACTCCGCCGGGACTTTTCTGCATCAGGCTGCCATCCGCGGTAAAAATATACTCCGGCGCATCCTCCGCACGATATACGGCGTCCGTCCAGGGCATGTCATAGAGGACTTTCTCTACGGAATACCTGGCGCCGAATATGTCTTTATCCACTGCTGCCACAGGATCCGTCAGGAGACAGACTGCCGCTGTCACGCATGCGGCCGCCCCTGCAGCGACTGTCCAGAATGCGGGTTTTCGATAGCGCAGCACGTCCTTTACCCGTTCCTTCACTCCCGATTCGCCAAAGGCCAGGGGACAGGCGGAAATCATATGCCGCGGCGCGCTGTAGGAAAGCAGGGCTTCGGCATACTGCTTCTTCTCTTCCTTTCCCAAATTTTTTACCACCCTCTCGTCACAGGCCAGCTCAATGTCACGGCATAAAAGAATGTAGGCAATCCAGCACAGCGGCTGGAACCAATACACTGACAGCAACAGGAATCCAAAAGGCTTCCACAAATGGTCGCGGCGCTCCAGATGGGCTTTCTCGTGGGCTATGACACAGGCGAGCTTTTGCCCCTCCAGGTCAGACGGCAGATAGATGCGCGGTGAAAAAAGGCCGAAGATAAAGGGGGAATTCACCGCATCGCTCACCCAGACATTTCCTTCCAGCCGCAGAGATACCGCCACCTGTCTCCGCAGCCTGACGCAGCTTATCAGGGCATACAGCGCCATGCCTGCCGCCCCAATCACCCAAAGGCAGGAAGCGAGGAATACCACGACTTGCATGGGATTGACGCTGTCTCCAATATTCGGCCCAAGGGAATTCGCTATGATAGGATTCACGGCACTGTCCACAGCCGTTATGCCGCTCTCGATGGCCGGTTCCCTGTCCATCAGGATTTCCCGGGGAACCGTCTCGGCGCTGGGTATCAGGCTGACCACGCTTTCCAGCGAAAACGGGCAGACCAGCCGGACGGCCACCAGCCCCCAGAGGGCACAGCGGAACGCTTTCGGTGCCCTCTTCAGCAGAAGCCGTAAAAGCAATATCCCAAGAATCACCCAGCCAGCGGCAATTCCCATATTCAAAAGTCTTAAAAACAATGCTTCCATATATAATCCCTCCTTGTACCCCAGTACGGAATCTGCCTTTCCTACCTCGCATCATGCCATCAGCTTCCCTAATAGCAGAGCTGAGAGGGCATTTTTCCATGATAAGCTAGGCTTCCCCTGCCTTGTCAAAATCGTCAATCATCTTACGGATTTCCTCTATTTCTTTCCGGGAAAGGGGCTTCTCCGCGGCAAAGGCGGCCAGAAAAGCCGGAAGGGATCCGCCAAAGGTCTCATCCACGAATTTTTTGCTCTGGGCGGCATGAAGTTCCTGTCTGGTAATCAGGGATGTGACTCTGCCTTCCTGGTTTTGGAAAATGCCTTTGTCACAAAGCTTTTTCAACACTGTATATGTAGTGGACTTCTTCCAGCCCAGCTCTTCTCCGCAGATTTTGACCAGCTCCCCGGAGGACAGCGGCTCATGCTGCCAGATAATGTCCGCAAAATGTGATTCTATTACTCCTAATCTTATATCTTCCATAATGTATCCCTCCACACTTTTGCACCTTTGCACCTTTGCACCTTTGCACCTTTGCACTTTATACAACCTATCCTCGTCCAGCTTTTCTTTTCCGAACTTTTCCCTATCGTCCATCCCCTTTTGCCTTATTCTTTTTCAGCCTATCTATTCCGTTCTCCCGTTCTCCCATTCTCCCATTCTCCCATTCTCCCGTTCTCCCCTCCCCCATCCTTTTGGCCCATTTCCTCTCATTCTATCACCATTTGGCCTATCTCACTTCGTCCTATCACCATATGGCTCATCCCTTTTGATTTATCTTCTTTAAATCCATTAAAGGTCTATTTCCAATAGACCTATTATTAGTCTATCACGAATAGACCAACATGTCAAGTAAAAACAGGTTCTTTCCAAGCTTCTTTCCACGCTTGGTTAAAATGATAATTCATTCTCCTCCAGGAAGCGTAATATTGCGGCCATGATAAGTCAGCGGATTTATAGAGTCCAAGTCCACCAAATACCGGCTTGACAATGTCCTGTTTCCGCAGTGCGCACCCGAACCTCAGTTCCAACTGCATCCAGGTTCTTGCGCAGATACAGAAGTCGATAAAAATCCGAAATCCCTCTTGACAGTTCTGTCTAATGCTGTTAGACTATAATTGTCTAATATCATTAGACACCATTCGAATGGATAATTGTCTGGCCCTCAAGGAAACCGGCCATATAGACACAGAAAGGATATGACCATCATGCAAGAGAATAAACTGGGCTACATGGAGGGACGTTTCGCCGAACTTATCTGGGAACACGCCCCCATCCGCACGGGGGAGCTGGTAAAGCTCTGCCTGGAACAGTTCGACTGGAAGCGCACCACCACTTACACCATGCTGAAACGGCTCTGCCAGCGGGGACTCTTCACAAACGAGAACGGCACGGTACAGGCTTTGCTTACAAAAGAAGAATTCTATGGCAGACAGAGCGAACAGTTCGTGGAAGAAACCTTCGGCGGCTCTCTGCCTGCCTTTATTGCCGCTTTCACCAAGAGCCGTTCCTTAAGCGACCAGGAAGTGGAGGAGATTCAACGTCTCATCAATGAGAGCAGGGAGCATAGATGATGGAGGTGAAAATGAATGTTATCCATATGTTTTGAAACAATACTTCGATTAAGCTTCTACGGAACCATCGCGGGCTGCGGCGCGCTCCTTATCAGCACGCTGGTCAATCATGTGCGGGCTCCGAAATGGATTTCACTGGCCCTCTGGGGCCTGGTGGGCTTAAGGCTGATCTGTCCTGTGAACGTTCCCTCCTCTGTAAGCCTTTTCCGCTGGATTCCGCTCGGGGAAAGCGTACAGAGTCTCACGGGCAGCCGGAATGCTCAGGACGATTATGGAGCGGATTATGACTCTCTCCCTGAAAGTGCCTTTCTCCCAATAGAAACAGGGAGTGCCGGCAATTCCGCATCGCAGCCGGACAGCAGATTTTCTGCGGCTTATGATAAGTCCGGAACACGGAATGCTGCTTCCGCCCTGGATAGCTACATGCTTTTTCTGAATGTAGGAGCCTATGTATGGCTGGGAGGGACGATTCTGCTGTGGGGAACTGCTGCGGCTTCTTATCTGCTGTTCCGGCATCGTCTGCGGTTCGCCATAAAGCTTTCAGAGGGGGTATATGAGACAGACCTGATAGATTCGCCCTGTGTGGTAGGGCTGTTCGCGCCCCGCGTCTATCTTCTGCCCAATCTGACAGCACAGCAGAGGGAGCACATTCTGCTGCACGAGCAGATGCATGGCAAATACCTTGACCAGCTCTGGAAACTCCTCTCTTACGGAATCATCAGCCTGCACTGGTTCAACCCGGCACTGTGGCTCCTGTTTCGCTATTTCCAGGAGGAGTTGGAAAAGGCCTGTGACGAAAGGGTTCTGGCAAAAATCGGCGCAGAACGGAAAGAGGATTACAGCGAATCTCTGCTGGCTCTGGCCAGCGGAAAGCGGCATGGACTGCCCTCCCTTATTTCCTTCGGCCAGGGCAATACGAAAAGCCGGATAAAGCGCATCCTCTCCTATCGCCGCCCCCTTGCCATCGTCACTGTCCTTGTAGGCATCGCGGCATTCCTGGTGTGCGTGACTCTTTTCACCACCCCCAGGGCTGAAGAAGGCCTTTCCAGCGGCAGAACGGCAGCTGACGACAGCACATCGGTTGCCGACAGCAAGACGGTTGATGGCAGTATGGCGGAAACAGGCAACAGCGATACCAATATGGCAGACTATGGCAATGGATACGCTGCAAACAGCAGCAATGCAGCAAATGCCACCAGCACTGCAAACGGCACCAACGCAGCGAGCGGAAACGGCATGACAGCTGGCATAAGCGGTCTAAATACGGAAAATGGCAGCGATATCTACCAGACCATCGGCACGGATGACGGCGTTTTCTACCAGGCTTGCAGAGACGGCATCTACCGCATCACTTCAGAGGGTACGGACACGAAACAGGAACTGATATATAAAGGCTTTCCCGGAGTCAATCCCCAAATGACCTGTTTTGAGGGAAAGCTGTACTTCCTGACAGACAAATATTATTCCGAAAATGCCCTGGACTGGGACAACAATACTGTCCGATGGGTAAATCTCCGGACGCTGGAGACGGGCGATGTCCCGTTGGAGGAAGAAAACCGTTCTCTGTCCGGCTTTACGCTGCGGGACGGCATCCTGATTGTCCACTATTACGGAGAGGAGCCGGGCACCCTTTCCTCCTTCCAGGCCATGATGCTCTGGGCGGAGGGAGAGACGGTCATGAACGGCAAGGGCATCGCAGAGCTCACCGACGCGGAAGCCCAGCAATTCGGGCTGCAGGCCACACAGGCCATCCAGCAGAACCACAGCGCTCTGTACAATGTCTCCCATAGAATCCGGAACCGGAATATGGCTTACCTGGACATGGACGGGGACGGAAAAGCGGAAAAAATCGTGCTGGAGCCCTCCGCGGAAACCAAACCGGACACCGCCCCTGACGAGCCTTTGCGGTATTACCGCCTTCAGATCGGCGATGATGCCCTGGAAGGTTATGGATACTCTATGGCCAACACGGTTTTCGCATTCCAGCTGAACGGCCAGATGCTGCTGGCGCTCTACGAGGACGGCCCCAGCGCAGACCCCTGCACTTATTTCTACCGCTATGAAAACGGGAACATAAAAGAAGCCGGTTCCATAGAAACCGACATCCGCCGGTGCAGCATCAGCAGCGACGGCATCATCAGGGGAAGTCTCTGGAAGGAAATCGTACAGACGGATTTCATCGAAGTGTGCTGGCGGCTGGAAGACGGAATATTGACTGAGATTCCTCAGGAGACCTATGATTTTCTTTCAGGCAATTCCGTGGAACTGCTGGAAGCCCTGCCGCTCCACGAGGATATCGGAAGCTCCGGCACTTTCCTCATACAGCCCCAGCAGGTCATCTTCCTGAAAACCACCGCCGACTGGGAGTGGATTCTCCTGAAAGCCCAGGACGGCAGCCAGGGCTGGGTTCATATCCAGGATTTTGAGGTCGTGGAACTTCGTAAGAACGTCATGGACGTATTCGCCGGACGGTATATGGCCGGTTAGGCACACGGGACACCGCCGCAGATACTAAGCTTCACGCTGTCTGCGGCGGTTGTCTATCTGCCGAATATCAGAATCCTGATCATCCCTTCACAATCCGGACCCGGAACACGCCCTTAATCTGCTCCAGCGCCCGGATAATCTCCTCCGTAGGGGCTTCCTCCACGTCCAGCATGGTATACGCCACTTCCCCCCGGGACTTGTTGGTCATGTCGCTGATGTTGATGCCCTTCTCACCGAACTCCGCAGTGAATTTGGTGATCATGTTGGCGATGTTCTTGTGGAAAATGGCCACCCGACCGGCCTTGGCGCAGATTCCCATGTCGCAGGCGGGGTAGTTGACGCTGTTTCGTATATTTCCATTCTCCAGATAGTCCATCATCTCTTCCACCGCCATCACGGCACAGTTGTCCTCGGACTCCTCCGTGCTGGCCCCCAGATGGGGGATGACGATGCACCCCGGCTGGCCCGCCGTAGTGGGGTTGGGGAAATCAGAGACATACCGCGCCACCTTGCCGCTCTTCAGAGCCTCCAGCACATCCGTCTCATTGGCAAGCAGATCCCTGGCGAAATTCAGCAGGATGACCCCGTCCTTCATCTTCCCGATGGCTTCCGCGTTGAGCATGCCTTTCGTGGCATCCATCAGGGGCACATGGATGGTGATGTAATCGCACTGGGCGTAGATATCCTCCACATTGGTCACATGGTGCACCGCCCGGCTCAGGCTCCAGGCCGCATTCACGGACAGATACGGGTCGTAGCCGTACACATCCATGTCCAGCGCCACAGCCGCGTTGGCCACCTTTACGCCGATTGCCCCAAGTCCGATGACCCCCAGCTTCTTGCCCTTGATTTCGGTACCGGCGAAATTCTTCTTGGCCTTCTCCGCGGATTTGGCGATGTCGGCGTCCTCTCTGGAAGCCTTCACCCACTCGATACCGCCTACCACGTCACGGGCCGCCAGCAGCATTCCGGCTATCACCAGCTCTTTTACGCCGTTGGCGTTGGCGCCGGGCGTATTGAACACCACCACGCCGTGCTCCGCGCATTTGTCCAGCGGGATATTGTTGACGCCGGCTCCGGCCCTGGCCACCGCGAGAAGCCCCCCTGGAAGCTCCATCTCATGCATGGACGCGCTGCGCACCAGGATGCCCTCCGCCGCTTCCGCTTCTTTTGTGATCTCATACTGACTGCTGAAATTCTGTAATCCCACCTCCGCGATGGGATTCATGCAATGAATCTTGTACATATGTTCTCCTATCTTTGCCTGCAGACAGATTCCTGATCCGTTCTCTCTGCTGCATGATGCCTGTGTCCATGTCCATCCATTCTATATGCTGTCCCGCAGGCCCTTGCGTCCCTGCGCTTACATCTTCCGTTGGCGCATCCAATGTCACCCGTTCTCCGCTTCGAATTTCTTCATGAACTCCACCAGCTTCTCCACGCCCTCCATGGGCATGGCGTTGTAGATGCTGGCCCGCATGCCGCCCACAGACCTGTGGCCCTTGAGGTTCTCGAACCCGGCGGCCTTTGCCTCCTTGACGAACTTCGCGTCCAGCTCCTCGTTCCCGGTGACGAAAGGCACGTTCATCAGGGAGCGGTCTTCCCTGCGGACAGTCCCCCGGAACATTTTGCTCCCGTCCAGGAAGTCATAGAGAATCTTCGCCTTCTTCTCATTATATTCTTTCATGGCCTCCAGACCGCCCTGTCTCTTCAGCCACTTGAACACTTTGCCGCAGATATAGATGCCGTAGGCGGGCGGCGTGTTGTACAGGGAATCGTTGTCCGCATGCGTCTTGTAGCGCAGCATGGTGGGAGTGCCGGGCAGCACGTCCTCGGTGATCAGGTCTTCCCGGATGATCACAATGACCACCCCCGCGGGCCCGATGTTCTTCTGGACGCCGCCGTAGATCAGAGCGTATTTGGACACGTCCACAGGCTCCGACAGGAAGCAGCTGGACACGTCAGCCACCAGGGGCTTTCCCTTGGTATTGGGCAGAGTCTTGAATTTGGTGCCGTATATGGTATTGTTCTCACAGATGTACACATAATCCGCGTCCTCGCTGATCGGAAGGTCGGAACAGTCCGGGATATAAGAAAAGGTCTCATCCTCCGAAGAAGCGATTTTATTGGCCTTTCCGTAAATGGAGGCCTCCTGATAAGCCTTCTTCGCCCACTGGCCGGTGACGATGTAATCCGCCACCTTGTTCTTCATCAGGTTCATGGGAATCATGGCGAACTGCTGGCTGGCCCCTCCCTGCAGGAACAGCACCTTGTAATTGTCCGGAATCTGCATCAGGTCACGCAGATCAGCCTCCGCTTCCTTGATAATCGTATCATAGGCCTTGGAACGGTGGCTCATCTCCATGACGGACATCCCTGTCCCCCTGTAGTCCAGCATCTCCTCCGCCGCTTCCCTCAGCACTTCCTCCGGCAGAACCGCCGGGCCTGCAGAAAAATTATACACTCTGCCCATCTCACATCCTCCTCGCTTCATTATACTCACGAGCGATGAAATTTGCCGGGATGTCCCCGGAATCTTTCGCTTGTGAGTCTGGTTGCCTGGCAAGCTTTAATGATTGTCAGTATCGGAACCTTCTGCGCCTAAAACAGTATATGCATCTCTTCCCTTTCAGCGCATAGGTACAGAATAGGTATAGAATACCCTTTCCGGACACTTTAGTCAAGTACATCGTTAAATTCCGTCAAAATTCATGAAATTGCCTAGAAACTGTCGCAAAATTTCAAGACAATTCCTTACTTCCGCAGACATTTTCCTTTCCTGCAGGACAATTTCTCCATCATTATGTATTTATCCAGGCACATTCTGCTTTACATTTTTCTGATATTCACCGAAAGAGATTTCCTGCCGATGCTTGCTTTTGTACACTTATTTGACTATCGAGCCCATATGGGCCCCGTAGCTTCTGCTGCCATTCCGGAGATTTTAAGACAGATTCCTGTCAATAAAACATAATGACAGGTGTCCCGATTTCCACCATCTCATACAGCTGGGACATCATGTTCGTAGGCGTATTGATGCAGCCGTGGGAGCCATTGGTCTTGTAGATTTCCCCGCCGAACTTAGAACGCCAGCTGGCGTCATGGATGCCGATATTCCCCTTCACAGGCACCCAGTACTTCACGAAGGATTCATAGTCCGCCCCCCGGAGGGTCCGGTTGCGCTGCTTGGCGTAGACGAAATTGATGCCCTGGGGCGTCCCCATCCGCCTGCCTGTATTGCCGGTCACGATGTCCGTCTCCAGCGCCAGCTCCCCGTCCGCGTAGTAATACATCTTCTGCTCTGTCATGTCTATTTCGATATAAGTGCCGCCGATGTCGTCCAGCCCTCTCACATAGCCCTGCTGCACATATGCCGGCACATGGGTCTCCTCCTGGGCGCTGTCCGAACGAAGCTTCTCCAGCAGATAGGCGTTCTCCGCCTCCACGTCCAGCTTCGTCCCATAGGTGACGTACTGCACGGTGACCGTCTCTCCTCTGGTGGCTGCGAATTCCCGCTCGCTGCCGCAGGTGTCATAGGCCGCCGCCAGCTCTTCGATCCATCCGCGGACAGCAGTCTCGCTGATTTGGAGCTTCCCCTCCTGATCCAGGGACAGGCTGCCGTCCGGCCCCGCTTCCAGGAATCCCGCGACGATGTCCGGGGTCAGGGAAATCTGCTCCGTCCCCATGTCATATACAATCCTGCTGCCCCTGTCCGTAAAGCTGCACACCTGCGCCCAGATGTCCCTCTGGAGCCTGTCGGAGTCGCTGTCCGGAAAATCCTCGTAACAGCCGCCCTCCAGCAGGTCGATTGTGGTCTGGCCCCTGGACAGGCACTCTTCCAGATAGGCAGAGGCCTTTTCCAGGTTCAGCCGGTGGGCGTTCCCGTCCTGGAGGCAGAATCCGCCCTCCTCCCGGCAGACCCGGACGCCCACGGCCATGTCCTTTTCCTCCGCCACAAAAGGAAGCCCCTCCAGGCCGGCACGGAGCTTCTCCCAGTCCGCCACATACGCTTCTGCCGTCAATTGGCTTGAAACGGGCTTCTGCAGATTGTGCAGCCAGTGTACGGAAGCGTTCTGTCTTAAGTATGCCTTCAGCGCGTCCGTGAAGTCCGGACGGACATCCGCCGCCTGCATGTCGATTTCCCAATTCACACGATTGGCATCCACAATGACGATTGCGGATGCCTCCTGTGCGCTCACCAGTTCTTCATTTACTTGTTCCACTGACTTTCCGGTGCAATAGACGCCGTTGATCCATGTGTTCACAGGGAAGTTGCTGCTGTAGTACCAGGTCAGCGCCAGCATCCCTCCCAGTATCAGGAACAGGCCGATCAACAGGAACACCACCAGAAAGCGAAGCATCTTTTTCATACTGTGTCAAAAATTCCTATCCAAGCGACAGATTGTAACTTTATCATTCGCTTTTTCATTCACTTTTTTTCTTTAAATCGTCTCCATCGAAGACGTCGGAGATGGCTGCGCCCGCCGGAACCATGGGGAACACCTTGTCGTCCTCCGGAATGAGGCACTCGATCACCACCGGCTTCCCGCAGGCGATGGCCTTCCTCAGCGCAGGCTCCACCTCTTCTTTCGTGGTCACCCGGATGGCCTCGCATCCCAGTCCCTCCGCCACCTTGCAGAAGTCCACGCTGTCGTCCAGCACGGTCTGGGAATACCGCTTCCCATAGAACAGGGTCTGCCACTGGCGCACCATCCCCAGTACGTGGTTGTTGATGATAACCTGAATAATGGGAATATTGTAACGGTTGGCCGTTGCCAGTTCGTTCATGTTCATCCGGAAGCATCCGTCCCCTGCGATGTTGATGCAGAGCTTGTCCGGCTGGCCCAGCTGCGCGCCGATGCAGGCCCCCAGGCCGTAGCCCATGGTCCCCAGGCCGCCGGAAGAAAGGAAGGTGCGGGGCCTGGTATAGCGGTAATACTGCGCCGCCCACATCTGGTGCTGGCCTACGTCCGTGGTGATCAGGGCGTCCCCCTGGGTGACCCTGTCTATGGTCTCTATGACATAGGGGCAGGACAGCTTGTCGTCATCGTATTTCAAAGGGTACTTCTCTTTCAAGGCGGCAATCGTCTTCATCCATTCCCTGTGATCCTGTCCGGAAATCCGCCTGTTCAGCTCCTGGAGCACCAGCTTCAGGTCGCCCACCAGGCTCACGTCCGCACGGATGTTCTTATTGATTTCCGCCGCGTCCACATCGATGTGGAGAATTTTGGCATGCTCCGCGAATTTCCCGGGATTGCCGATCACCCGGTCGGAGAACCTGGCCCCCAGGGCGATCAGCAGGTCGCACTGGCTGACGCCCAGGTTGGAGGCCTTGGTGCCGTGCATGCCGATCATGCCGGTATAGCGTTCACTTCTGCCGTCGAAAGCCCCCTTCCCCATGAGGGTGTCGCACACGGGCGCGTCTATCAGTTCCGCGAAAGCCGCCACTTCCTCATACGCGCCGGAGATGACCGCGCCGCCGCCCAGGTAGATATAGGGCTTCTTCGCCGCCTGGATGTATGCCACGGCCTGCTCCAGCTCCTCCTTCGTACAGCGGCAGGCGGGGTGCTGCTCCTGGGCGGGCATGGGCGTGTACTCGCAGACAGCCGCCGTCACGTCCTTGGTGATATCCACCAGCACCGGCCCGGGACGGCCGCTCCTGGCGATGGTGAACGCGCGCCGTAAGGTGTCCGCCAGTTCTTCCACGTTCTTCACGATATAGCCATGCTTGGTGATGGGCATGGTGACGCCTGCGATGTCCACCTCCTGGAAGCTGTCCTTGCCCAGCATGGGAAGGGTCACATTGGCCGTGATGGCTACCATGGGCACAGAATCCATGTAGGCGGTGGCGATTCCCGTCACCAGGTTGGTTGCGCCGGGGCCGCTGGTGGCCATGCAGACGCCCACTTTTCCGGTGGCCCTGGCATAACCGTCCGCCGCGTGGGCCGCGCCCTGTTCGTGGGAGGTGAGCACATGCCTGATTTCGTCGCTGTGCTTGTACAGGGCGTCATATATGTTCAGGATGGAGCCGCCGGGGTAGCCGAAGACCGTGTCCACCCCCTGTTCCTTCAGGCACTCCACCACAATTTCTGATCCGTTCAACTGCATATATTATAATCCTCCATTTCCCGTTGCATTATAGCTTCTCGGAATCTCCAGATTGCTTATCCTGTAGCCTGTTCCATTTCCTCTCGGAATCTCCAGATTGCTTATCCTGTAGCCTGTTCCATTTCCTCTTGGAATCTCCGGACTGCATATCACACTGCTTTCTGGAACTCCCTGAAGCCGATTCCCCCGTTTTTTCAGGTGCCGTCCAGCTCTGATGCCTGATGCTGCTTTCAAGATTCCGAGAGCCTGTGTTCCTTTTCTTATTTCCAGTTTTCAGTTCCGCAATCGCCCCCCAGCTCCGAAATCGGAAACCTGACACAGGGATTTCTCTCTGTATATAGGCAGCAATTTCTATGAGACACCAGCTGAGCGATGGTCGTCCTTTACTTCTGGATTTCCAGGACTGCGCCGCGGTTGCCGCTGGTGACCAGTTCGCGGTACCGGGACAGGTAGCCGGTGGTCACTTTCGGCTCTCTGGGCTGCCAGTTGGCGCGTCTCTGGGCCAGGACTTCATCGGACACCAGCACATCCAGCCGGTTCTCCGGGATGTTGATGCTGATGATGTCCCCCTCCTCCACCAAAGCGATGGGGCCGCCCACTGCCGCTTCCGGGGAGACATGTCCGATGGATGCCCCTCTGGACGCGCCGGAGAAGCGCCCGTCCGTGATCAGGGCCACGCTGGAGCCAAGCCCCATTCCTGCAATGGCGGAAGTGGGGTTCAGCATCTCCCGCATGCCGGGGCCGCCCTTGGGGCCTTCATAGCGGATGACCACCACATCCCCCGCCACGATTTTGCCGCCCTTGATGGCATCGATGGCATCCTCCTCGCAGTCGAACACCCTGGCGGGGCCCTGGTGCACCAGCATCTCGGCCACCACCGCGGAGCGCTTCACCACGCCGCTGTCGGGAGCCAGGTTGCCCTTCAGGATGGCGATGCCGCCGGTCTCGGAATAGGGTTTCTCCACCGGGCGGATGACCTCGGGATTCAGGTTCCTGCAGTCTTTGATGTTCTCTCCGATGGGAGTGCCGTTTACGGTCATGCAGTCGAGATTCAGCAGATTTTTCTTCGTCAGTTCGTTCATCACCGCGTAGACGCCGCCCGCTTCGTTCAGGTCTTCCATGTAGGTAGGGCCTGCCGGGGCCAGATGGCACAGATTCGGCGTCTTTGCGGACAATTCGTTGGCGATGTCCAGGTTCAAATCCACACCGGCTTCCCTGGCGATGGCGGGAAGATGCAGCATGGAATTGGTGGAGCATCCCAGGGCCATGTCCACAGTAAGGGCATTCAGAAAGGCTTCTTCCGTCATGATATCACGGGGTTTTATATCTTTCTCAACCAGCTCCATGATCTTCATGCCGGCATGCTTGGCCAGACGGATACGCTCAGAATAAACCGCCGGAACGGTACCGTTGCCCTTCAGTCCCATACCGATGGCTTCTGTCAGACAGTTCATGGAATTAGCCGTATACATGCCAGAGCAGGAGCCGCAGGTAGGGCAGACCTTCTCCTCATACTCGCAAAGCTCCTCCATAGTCATGGTGCCCGCCGCCACGCTGCCTACGGCCTCGAACATGGAGGACAGGCTCTTCTTCTGACCGTGGACGCGCCCCGCCATCATGGGGCCGCCTGACACGAAGATGGTGGGGATATTTACACGGGCCGCTGCCATCAGGAGTCCGGGCACGTTCTTGTCGCAGTTGGGGATGCACACCAGCCCGTCGAAACCATGGGCCAATGCCATACACTCCGTGCTGTCCGCTATCAGATCCCTGGTCACCAGAGAATACTTCATGCCCACATGTCCCATGGCGATGCCGTCGCACACCGCGATGGCAGGAAACATAATGGGGGTCCCCCCCGCCATGGCCACGCCCATCTTCACGGCCTCCGCAATCTTGTCAAGGTTCATATGGCCGGGCACGATCTCATTGTAGGAACAGACGATTCCAATCAGCGGACGGCTCCTCTCCTCCTCCGTATACCCCAGCGCGTTGAACAAACTTCTGTGGGGCGCCTGCGCGGTGCCCGTCTTTACTGCGTCACTCCTCATCTTTTCACACCTTTCTGAAATATAATTTAGAAACTGCAATGCCTGCATTTTCTTCTTCCCGGGCCTCACGAAGAGAGCCCTCATTGGAAGCAATGTAAGCCTCCTGCCCTGGGGCTGTCTTTAGAGCGAAGGAAATTGCTCTGTTGCTGTCATCGATTTCCCTCAGCTCTATTTTCATAAACTGTCTCCCTGGAACCGCGAGACAGTTACTTCCTCACAATCCTCTCTGCCAGCAAACTGCCCATCTCGCTGCAGCCTACCTTTTTGCAGCCTTCGGAATAGATATCGCCTGTGCGGTATCCGTCCTTCAGCACCTGTTTCACAGCCGCCTCAATGGCATCCGCTTCCCTGTCCAGGTCGAAGCTGTAGCGCAGCATCATGGCGGCGCTGAGCACTGTGGCGATGGGATTGGCGATGTCCTGTCCCGCGATGTCCGGCGCGGAACCGTGGCTGGGCTCGTAGAGACCGAACTTGCTGTCGTTCAGGCTGGCGCTGGCAAGCATCCCGATAGAGCCTGTTACCATGCTGGCCTCATCGGACAGGATGTCTCCGAACATATTTTCGGTCAGGATCACATCGAACTGGGCCGGATCCTTCACCAGCTGCATGGCGCAGTTGTCCACCAGCATATGCTCCAGGGCCACATCCGGGTAATCCGATGCCACTTCCTCCACCACTTTCCTCCACAGCCTGGAGGAGTCCAGCACATTGGCCTTGTCCACGCTGGTGACCTTCTTCCGGCGCTTCCTGGCGATGTCGAATCCCTTGATGGCGATGCGGCGGATTTCGTTCTCGTCATAGGTCAGGGTGTCGATGGCCTTGCGCACGCCGTTCTCTTCAACGGTTTTCCGTTCACCGAAATACAGTCCGCCGGTCAGTTCCCGCATAATCAGCATGTCGAACCCCGCCTTGCTGATTTCCTCCTTCAGGGGACAGGCTGCCGCCAGCTCGTCATAGAGCACCGCGGGCCGCAGATTCGCGAACAGGTTCAGAGCTTTGCGGATAGCCAGAAGCCCTGCCTCCGGGCGCAGGTTGGGGGGAAGCTTGTACCAGGGGGATTTCGTGGTGTCGCCGCCGATGGAGCCCATCAGCACGGCGTCCGCTGCCTTTGCCTTCGCCACGGCCTCCTCCGTCAGAGGGACGCCGTGCACGTCGATGGAAGCCCCTCCCATGAGGATATCCTCAAAGACCATCCTGTGCCCATAAGTTTCCGCCACCTTCTCCAATATTTTCTTCGCTTCTCTAATAATCTCCGGCCCGATGCCGTCGCCGGGAATGCATGTGATATGTAATTCCATCTTCCTCTTTCCTTTCCTCCGCCTGGCTCCAGCCCGCGGCATTTTCCTCGTAATCGATAGCTCCGCACTGCCCCGCCCGGTACCCGGACATGGGCGGGAATTTCCGGCCGCGCTCTCCGGCCACAGCCGCCGGGGCACAAAATATTTCTTTTTATAATACCTGATAAAAAGATAAATAGCAATAAAATGTTATAAAGAATCAAGCAGAATCCGCTTTTTACCATGATTCCGCACCTGTTTCGCGGTCATTTTGCGGGTGAAAGAGGTCTCCTCTTGCGTTCGCCGTCCGAAAAAGCTATAATAGGCAGGGATGTTAAAAGGCCCTGTCTGGAAAACAGGAAGGAGCAAAGTCCAGCTAAGAAGTGTTAAAAGCGAATTTAAAACAGCGCTTGCTCCCCACGGCACCCCAGAGAATTTACAGACGCATTCCCTTTGCGGCCGAAAATTCTCTGCCACATGTCTGGATACTGGGCGGGGCAGATGCCAAACTTAATTAAGGAGGCCGGGACAATGGATATCGGGACAGGGAACCGCACCGCATACAGATTGCTGCTGGTAGAAGACGATTTCGTCATCTCCAGCGAGATGAAACGCCATCTGGAGAAATGGGGCTATGAGGTGAACTGCGTCCAGGACTTCGGCAACGTTCTGGCGGAATTCGCCGCCTGCTCCCCCCACCTGGTGCTGATGGACATCGGACTGCCCTTTTACAACGGCTACTACTGGTGCTCCCAGATACGCCAGATTTCCCAGGTGCCCATCATCTTCGTCTCCTCCGCCGGCGACAACATGAACATCGTCATGGCCGTGAACATGGGCGGGGACGATTTTCTCACCAAGCCCTTCGAACCGGAAGTGCTGTCGGCCAAAGTACAGGCCATGCTGCGCCGCACCTACGCCTTCCGGGACCAGACCAACCTCATGGAGTACCAGGGCCTGATTCTGGATCTGACGGACGCGTCCCTGGTGGTGAAGGGCCAAAAGCTGGAGCTGACCAAGAACGAATTCCGAATCCTGCAGCTCCTCTTTGAGAACGCCGGAAAGACCGTGTCCAGAGAAGCCATCATGAAAAGGCTCTGGGACAACGACTGCTTCGTAGACGACAACACCTTGACCGTGAACGTCACCAGGCTGCGCAAAAAGCTGGAGAGCGGCGGCGCCGGGCCGCTGATCCAGACGAAAAAGGGACTTGGCTACATGATTGGAGACTGACCATGAAACTTTGGCTTCGCTATTTCAGAGAGAAAAAAGGAACTGTTTTTTTATATCTCCTCACCGTCTTCCTGTTCCTGACGGTAGGCAGTCTATACCATATCGAAAATCTGGAGAAGCTTTCCTACGCCGCCCTCCTGACCCTGGTGTTCTGGGTCCTGGCCGGGCTGTGGAACGGGTGGAAATATGTCCGCAGAAGCAGACGGCTGGAAGAGGTCTTCCGGCATTTCGAGCAGTCCGGCAAGCTGCTCTGGGAGACGGACGAAGAGAAATGGCTGCAGGAATCGGAGGGGAACCCGGAATCCGCCCAGGATATGTCCATGGCATACGCCGCGCTCCTGGTGGCCGTCTGCGAACAACATGAAAGGCAGAAACGGCTGTGGGAAGCCAAATCCGCAGACCAGAACGATTATTATATGATGTGGACACACCAAATCAAGACCCCCATCGCGGCCATGAAACTGCTGCTGGAGGAATCCGGGCGGGACGACAGGAACAGCTTTCTGCTGAAAGAAGAGCTGTTCAAAATCGAACAGTACGTGGACATGGTGCTGACCTTCCAGCGGCTGGAAAGCCTATCCGCCGACCTGGTGCTGCAGAAATACGGTCTGGACGCCCTGGTGAAAAAAGCCGTGCGGAAATATTCCGTCCTCTTCATCAACAAGTCCCTGGGCCTTACGCTGCAGAAGACGGAGTGCGCCGTCCTGACGGATGAGAAATGGTTCGTCTTCTGCCTGGAGCAGCTGCTGTCCAACAGCATCAAATACACGCCCCAGGGCGGCATCGCTCTGTCCGTGCAGCCGGGGCCAGGCACAGACAGGGTGTCTCTCGCATTGGAAGACACAGGCATAGGCATCCGTCCGGAGGATCTCCCCCGCATCTTCGAACGGGGATTCACAGGCTACAACGGCAGGCTCGACCAGAAGTCCACAGGCATCGGCCTGTACCTGTGCCGCCAGATTCTCACCCACCTGAACATCGCCATCCGGGTGGAGAGCGAGGAAGGGGCCGGGACGAAGATTGTCCTGGGCATCCCGCTGGCAGCGGAACGCATCCGGGACTGACGCGCAAAGCCATCTTCTCCGTCCCTGGCTTCCCGTCTTTCCGTCTCCCGCAACATGACAAAAGCGTAAGGTTATAGAAAGGAAATGTAAGGTAGTTCGATGGCAATACATTTCCTTTTTTTGTATTCTTATATTGCGGCCGACACAGAAGGCCGCGGAGAAATCAGGCATCGCCAGACCGCCGTCCCACGGGCTCCCATCTCCGTTGGCGGCGTCCCAATCCCGGAAGCCTGGGGAACTCTCCGGAAGCCCTAAGGCAGACGGCTCGATGCCGGGAATGCGCCGGGCAGAGCAGATGCCAAACCTAATAAGGAGGACGAATATGTCGCTGTTAGAAGTAAAGAATCTCAAAAAAGTATATACCACCCGCCTGGGTGGCAACAAAGTTCAGGCGCTGGACGATGTGACCTTCACCGTGGAACAGGGCGAGTATGTGGCAATCATGGGCGAATCCGGCTCCGGCAAGACCACGCTCCTGAACATCATGGCATCCCTGGACAAACCCACCTCCGGCCAGGTCATCCTGTCGGGGAAGAACCTGGCGGACATCCGGCAGAAAGAGCTCTGCGCCTTCCGCCGGGACAACCTAGGCTTCGTCTTCCAGGATTTCAATCTGCTGGACACCCTGTCCCTGAAGGACAATATCTTCCTTCCCCTGGTGCTGGCGGGCTGCGGGTACGACACTATGGAAAGCCGGCTTGCCCCGCTGGCCAGGAAGCTGGGCATCGAAGAACTTTTGGAGAAATATCCCTATGAGGTCTCCGGCGGCCAGAAGCAGCGCACGGCGGTGGCCAGGGCACTGATCACCTCCCCTCAGATCGTGCTGGCCGACGAGCCCACGGGAGCGCTGGACTCCAAGGCCTCCGACCGGCTGCTGGGCATCTTCGCCCAGGTGAACGCCGACGGCCAGACCATCCTCATGGTGACCCACAGCATCCAGGCCGCCAGCCGGGCTGGCAGAGTGCTCTTCATCAAAGACGGCTGTGTCTTCAACCAAATCTACCGGGGACGGCTTTCCGACGAAGAGATGTACCGAAAGATATCCGACACCCTGACCGTGCTGCAGACCGAGAACGCCAGACGCCGGGACAACGGGCAGAAAGACAGCCCTGCCCATATGCCCGCTGACCGAAAGGAGGCCATCTGATATGAAGACCGGAACCAGAAAATACACTTCCCTCCTGCCCAGGATGGCCATAACAAACATCCGCAAAAACGCTTCCACCTACCTTCCCTACATGTTCGTCAGCACTTTTGCCATGTTCACCTTCTTTGTCTTCGACCTGCTTTTGAAGAACGATGTCATGCGCAACCTCCCCAAAGGGGCCTATACGCTGGTGCTGATCTCCATAGGCTTCGTGCTGCTGCAGATCATCATGGTGCCTTTCCTCTATTACACCAACAGCTTCCTGATCAAGCGACGGAAGCGGGAGCTGGGACTGTACAGCATCCTGGGGCTGGAGAAGAAGCACATCGGCATCATGATGTTCTGGGAAAGCCTGGCGCTCTACGGCATCATCCTGGCAGCCGCCATCCTGCTGGGACTGGTCTTCTCCAGGCTGGTCTTCCTACTGCTGCTGAACCTGGCAAAGCTCCCCGTGAACGTGGAATTCACCATCAGCCCTCGGGCAATCAGCGACACCGCCCTGTTCTACGCTTTCATCACAGGCCTGAACCTGTTGGTGAACCTGATCCAGGTAGGGAAGTCTAACCCATTAGAGCTGATGAGCGATTCCAGAAAGGGCGAGAAAGAGCCCCGGTTCATCCTACCCTGGAGCATCCTGGGACTGCTGGCAGCCGCCTGCGGTTACTACCTGGCCCTGAAGGCCCAGCTGGAATCCAAGGTGTTCATGGATTTCTTCCTGGCCGTGTTCCTGGTGGTCATAGGCACTTACCTGCTGTTCACCTCCGGAAGCATCGCCGCCCTGCGCTTCCTGAAACGACAGAAGAAATTCTACTACCGCTCCGAGAATTTCGTCACTGTCTCCGGCATGCTCTACCGCATGAAGAAAAGCGCAGCCAGCCTGTCCAATATCTGCATCTTCTCCACCATGGTCATCATCACGGCAGTGTGCACGGTGGTGGTGTACCTGGACATGGACAATATCGTGAGTTCGAATTTCCGGCGGGAGTTCGAGATTTCCTTCTTCGGAAGCGACATCATGGACGAGGATGCCCTGACGCAGAAAACGGCCGGCCTGGCTGAGCAGCATCAGATTCAGATTCAGGACGAACTGGCCTACACTTACGTAAAAATCCGTCCCATCAAGGAAGGAAACGTTTTCCGGCTTCGGGGAGAAGGGAACAATAGCCACGACAACACGAGCAGCATACAGCTCATGACCCTGGCCACATACAATCAAATGGAAGGAACGGAAGCGCGGCTTGCCCCTGACGAAGTGCTCCTCTACAGCACAGGGCCTGATTTTTCCTTCGACACGGTCCGCTTCCTGGATGCGGAATATCGGATAAAAGAAGAACTGTCCGCCTGTAAAGTGGACAAAAAGACACCGAACAATCTCCTGTCAATCGATTACTTCATTGTCTTCGCAGACGAGGAACAGATGAGCCGGGTAAGCGCCCTTTTCCTTATGGACAGCACACAGTCTGCCTCCTACTTCTACGGCTTCCAGCCTGTGGGGGCGGAAGGGGACAAGGACGTTTTCTCCCGGGAGCTGGAGCAGTACGCGAGCGGACAGCCGGGCTTCGCCCAATACCGGGATTACCGGGAACAGATGAGCGATGAGGAAAGCATGTACGGCGGGCTTCTGTTCATCGGCATCTTCTTTGGGGCAATCTTCCTGATCTGCCTGCTGATCATCATGTATTACAAGCAGCTCACGGAGGGGTTCGAAGATCAGAAGAATTTCGAGGTCATGCAGAAGGTGGGCATGAGCGACGGCGAAATCCGGCGCACCATCAGGAAACAGATCAGCATGGTGTTCGGCCTTCCGCTGATCGGGGCCATCTGCCATACAGCGGTGGGCATGCGCATGGTGTATATGCTCCTGGGCTCCATCGGTTTCTTTGAGATGTCCCTGCTGATTGCCTGCACTGCGGGAGGCTGCCTGGTGTTCGCGGCGCTGTACAGCGTAAGCTACAAGAGGACTTCCATGGCGTATTACCGCATCGTGCGGCACATGAACTGAAACTGGCGATGAAGAAATGCTTTGCCAGGTTTTCCAGAGATTCTGTGCTTTCTGAAGCTGGTGCGTCAAAATCGGCATGGTACGATATCCAGCTGATTGCCCTCTGCAAAGCAGCTGGATATCGCATGCCGCTCACCCGATGCGGCCGCCCGGGTTCAGCAACTTTTATAGTCATCTGGTCTCACTCACCCGCTGCGGCCGCCCGGGTTCAGCAATAGGAATCTGTCAGTCTCACCCAGGCAGCGAACCCGGGCTTCCCGCCCTGTCCCAGGCCTGGTACAGCTGTGCGATCACCTGCTCGATGGGCGCTTTCCCGATTTCCACGTTCCGGATTCCGGCAGCCCGGGACAGCCCTTCCAGCAATCCCTGAATGGACAGGCGGGACAAATCCGCTTCGAATTCAAAAATCCCATGCCCCTCACTGATGAGCCTGCATCCCTCAAGCGCAGGCTTCCTGCCGTCTGTGGTGACCCTGAGACGCGTCAGGTTCCCCGTGATTTCCCGCAGGCCGTCAAAGCTTCCGTCAAAGGCAAGCTTCCCGCCGGAGATCATCAGTATCCGCCGGGCCATCTCCTCCAGATCGTCCATGTCGTGGCTGGTCACCATGATCGTCACGCCTTCTTCCTGGTTGATTTTTTTCAGGAATTCTATCATCTGGCGCTTTGCCACTACATCCAGCCCCAGGGTGGGCTCATCCAGCAAGATCAGCTCCGGCGAATGCAGCAGCATCATCGCCAGATCTGCCCGCATCCGCTGTCCCAGCGACAGTTCCCTGGCAAAAACGTTCCTGATTTCGCCCATATCCAGCAATTCCGTCACCATCTCCAGATTCCGCCTGTACACTGCGTCCGGGATGTCCCATACCACCTTTTTCCACTCAAAGCTCTGTATCACAGGATGGTCCCACCAAAGCTCCGTCCGGTTCCCGAAGAGCACGCCGAGCTTTTTCATCAGGGCTATCCTGTCCTTCTCAGGCGACATCCCCAGTACGGACAGTTTTCCGTCTGTAGGCTGCAGCATGCCTGCCAACAGCTTCATGGTGGTGCTCTTGCCGGCTCCGTTGGGGCCTGCGTAGGCGACGAACTCCCCCTGCCCGATCCGGAAGGAGACATGGTCAAGGGCAGCCACCGTCTTCTTCTCCTGCCCGAAAATGCCCCTCTTTTCGCCTTTTCCGGAAGCGCCTTCCTTTCTTTGCCACCGCGTAAACGACTTGCTCACTGCCTCCAGACTGACCACAGGACATCCTGCTCCTGCCATGGGGTCAGGAACGGTGGCCGCCCGGAACATATCTGTTGATTCCTTTTTTAACATAATATCTAAATCCTTTCCTGAAAAAATAAGCCGCGGCAAGCGATACCAGCAGCGCAGATACCGCGGGATAAAAAGTTTCCCATGTGGCAGCCTTCCCCAGCAAAATCCTTGTAGGCAGCCACGCCATGAGACCTGCGGGGAAAATGGTCAACAAGGGATATCTGATATACACCGGCATGCCGGATAGCGGAAACGTCCTGGTATGCTCCAGGCTATATACCACCGTGCCGGATATCTCTTCGCACTGTACCGGCGCATAAAAGGCAAGGCTGGAAAACAGATACGAAAACGCCACCACGACCACCATGCTGATCAGCAGCTGAAGGACCAGGGGCCCTGGCCACCACCATGGCAGAACCGTCTCCATGTGACATACCGCCACCCATAGCATCCCGATTCCTGACAGGAAGCCGCCAGAGCCGGTAAACGGAAAGATTCCCACCGTCAGCTGCACTATGTAGGGAAGAGGCATGATGAACATATGTTCCCATTGTCCTCTTCCGATGATCCTGCTTGGGAACAGCGCGTTGCAGCCACCCATCATATTAAGGAAGCCCATCACGATATTGCCGTACGCCAGCATGAACAGGACCTCAAATCGATCCATGCCGCCTATCCCGCCAAGCTTCCATGCCAGGAGGAAGATTCCGGAGATGGACGATAGATTGGAAATAATGTCCGCCGCCATGACGACCGCCATGAACTTCCCGTCCCGCGTCAGGGAAGCCAGATCCATCCTGGCATATATCCCCAGCAGCTCAAAATATCTTTTCATCCCAAAACCCATGCCTTTATCCTTACCCACCAAAGCTCACCATCCTCTCTCTGGATTTCCGGAACCATAGGGCTGCGGCAGTCCAGATTACGATATTCCAGAACAGCTGTAACGGAATCACCCTGGAAACCTCTGCGCTTCCTACATACAACGACAAAAAAGCTCCTCCCAGGCTCCCGAAGGGCTGATAGTCAATCCACCTGTCCATGCCAAAGGGCAGTATCTTGAAAGGGATCACTGTCCCCGAGAAAAAAGATACCACGGCGCTCCGTATGACATAGGTAAGCCAGGCCACATTGCGAAGCCTGATGGTGACGCAGTAGAACAGAAACTCAAAGGCAAATCCCAGGGATACGCTCAGCGCCAGCGACGGGACCACCCACAGCGTCTCCGGCAGCACCTGTATCCCCAAAAGGGGCGCCGCAAGGAACATGGGCGCTGAAAACAAAACCAACATGGGCGTCCACTCTCCGATCGTCCGCGAAATCACCTGCCCAAACGCAGGCATGGGACGCGTGAACATTTCCATGCTTTTCGTGTCATAATTCCACGCTGACAGACAGGTCTCCACGACCATCAAGTCCGTCAGCAGCGCATTGACATAAGTATAGCTCAAAAGCTGTGTGACCGACATCTCTATCTCATATCCGCTTTCCGCCAGGGAGCGCCAGATAAACATCACCGGCACCAGATATATGACCTTCATGACAATATCCGGCAGCAGATACCATGCTCCCCCGTTGGTCTTGTCCTGTACTGCCATCCGGGCAGTCGCCATATATTTACGAATCATCATGACTCCTCTCTTCCGCCATCGCGGCATTGCTGTACAAGCCCTTTTTGGGGCATAAAAATACCCTGTCCAGACTGTTTTGTCTGCACAGGGCATTCGCTTTCGACCGTCAATCCGCACACAGCGTATCCAATTTCCCTATCGGAAAATCATGATAAATCTGCCGTATTCCCGATTATCCTGTCACATGGCGAGCAGCGCACAAAACAATCCGTTTCCCAAAAAAGGGCATAGTTGTCCCCTGCTGCCGCTGCTCTGTAACTATACGCACGTATGACATCGCTGCCGTCAAACAGCTTCTTGGCCCTCAGGACTTCGTATCGTCTCATACCGCTCACCACCTTTCGTCAGATTTGGATTCATTATACATTCATTCCTACGAATTTGCAATAAGAAAATAACAATGATGCCAGGGTTGATGATGCCAGGGTCAAAACCATATGCAAGCACAAATTGTGTTAATTGTTGGAAAATTGTTTGCCAAATTCCAATACTTTTATCGGGTAGCCTACCCATTTGAAAGTACAATTCAAACACAATTAAAACAATTTGTCCACTGATAACCTTTTGACCCCAACATCATAATAATTTTACCAGGTGCGGGAGCCGATGGCGCGGAACTGCGCTACCGTAGGCGTATGGGAATTCAGGCCGCCGTCCACGGTAATAATCTGGCCGGTGACATATTCGCTCTCGTCCGCGCCGAAATAGACGCAGGCATGGGCGATGTCCTCAGGGCAGCCGTAGCGGTTCACCATGATATTGCTCAGGAAGATGTCCTTCAGAACCTGAGGGATACGGGGCTCATTCTGAGGCGTCACGATCAGGCCGGGACGCACGCAGTTGCAGCGGATATTGCTCTTGCCATACTGCAGGGCCACCGACTGGGTGAGCATGTCCACTCCGGCCTTCGCGCAGGCATAGGCCGTGGAGCCCAGATCGCCGCTGCAGGAAGCCATGGAGCCGATGTTGACGATGGAGCCGCCCTTTTCATTCTTCATCATGTGGGGCAGAGCGCACTTGATAACATAGAAAGTCCCCCGCAGGTCGCTCTCGAAGATAGCGTCCCACATTTCGATGGTGACCTCGTCCACCCGGCCGTCAGCCAGGCTTACATTCGCCGCGTTGTTCACCAAAATGTCCAGTCTCCCGTACTTTTCCACCGTGTCCGCCACCAAAGCCTCGATGCTGGCAGGCTCCGTGATGTCCATGACATGGAAAGAAGCCTCGCCGCCCGCCTTGCGGATCTCCTCCGCCACAGCCTCGCCGCTTTCCACCCTCCGGCCGCAGACCACCACTTTAGCGCCCTCCGCCGCGTACGTCTTCGCAATGCCGATGCCGATACCGCTGGTGGAGCCGGTGACGATTGCTACTTTGTCTTTTAATCTGTCCATACTGATACTCTCCTCTTCTTTTTGTCCTTCCATTGTATCCTTGCAAGTTAGCACTGTCAAGCCAATAATCTCGCCGAACCGTCAAATAGGCTGTCAAATCCGACCCTTATCCTCCTGTCCTATCGCTCATCGTCCCATCACCCATCGCTCCATCGGCTCATCGCCCTATCGCTCCATCGGCTCATCGCTCCATCGACCCATCGCTCCATCGTCCCATCGCTCCATCGCCCTATCGCTCCATCGCTCCATCGCCCCATCGCTCCATCGCTCCATCGGCTCATCGCCCTATCGCTCCATTGTCCTATCGCTCCATCGCCCGCCGCCCAAAGGCTCTCTTCCACAGTAACCATGCCAGGGCCACAGACAGTTCCCGGCTTACCGCGGAGCCATATATGGCCAGCCGGAAGACACCATGTCGTATTCATGGATTCCCGGATGAAGTCCTGAAGGATTTCAACAGAAGGATTCCCGCAATCAGCAGCGCCGGAAAAATCACTGCTGCCAGAATCCCTTTCCTAAAGTCCCCGGACGCCATGCTGGAGACATATCCCACCAGCGTGGGGCCGGCAGAACAGCCCAAATCCCCCGCCAGCGCCAGCAGGGCGAACAGCGCAGTGCCGCCGTTTTTGATCGATGCCGAAGCCCTGCTGAAGCTTCCCGGCCACATGATTCCCACCGACAGCCCGCAGATGCCGCAGCCCACCAGGGAAAGAAACGGCGACGGCGACAGCGAGATGCACAGATAAGAAACGGCACAGAGCAGCCCGCTTCCCATCATGAACCTGTCCAGATCAATCCTGTCCCCTAACTTCCCGTAGAAGGCCCTGGCGCTGCCCATCAGCACGGCAAAGGCCATGGGACCCGCAAGGTCGCCCAGCGTCTTGCTGACGCCCAGTCCCCTCTCCGCAAAGGTGGAGGCCCATTGGCTCACGGCCTGCTCGCTGGCCCCTGCACAGAGCATCATCACCATGAGCACCCAGAAAATCTTGTTTCTGCACAAATCCGGCACGGTCATTCCGGTCTCGCCCTCCGCCACCAGCGCCGCTATGGGCGTCCTGGCAAAGATAAAGACATTGCATATGGGCACAATCGTCCAGATACAAGCCAATATCCTCCAGTTCCCGATGCCAAAAACCTGAAAGAACAGAGTGGAAAGCAGCACCACGCCCACATGCCCCCAGCAATAAAAGGAATGGAGCAGGCTCATGGCCTTCTCTTTGTTCCTGGTGGGACAGCTCTCCATGATGGGGCTGATCAGCACCTCAATCAGCCCGCCGCCCAGGGCATATATGACCACAGAGGCAAGAAGCCCGGTGTATGCGTCCGGCAGCAGCTCCGGCAGCACAGCCAGCCCCAGCAGCCCAGCAGCCGCGAAGATATGGGCGATCACGATGGCGGCCCTGTATCCGATCCTGTCGATGAATCCGGCTGACAGCAGATCCACCAACAGCTGGATGCCGAAGTTGATCGTAATCAGCATGGTTATCCGGCTCAGGGGAATCTGATAAGTATCCTCAAAGGTCAGGAACAGCAGCGGGAAAAAGTTGTTGATGATGGCCTGCACGATATATCCGATGAAACAGGCGTACATTGTCTTCTGGTAGTTTGTTTCCATTTGGGTATTTCCTCTCTCTTCCTTCCGGCTCCCTCGCGCCTGCTGCGGATTGCGGCGGCATTTTTTCTGAATCCGGAGAGAGCGGAACTTCTCAGGCTATCGTACACTCCGCTTTTATTTCTGTCAATATGGGAATAGGAAGAAAGACCATTTTTAACTTTCACAAAACAGCTTGCCAGGGCAGTGAATCAGTGATATACTTGGGAACAGCAAGAAAGAGGAATACTAAAATGGACAATTTCGAGAAGACGGAAGAAAACGGACAAACCCCGGAAACAAAGCAAAACCCGATGAAACGCGGGATATTCGATACCGCGCCCTTGCTGTATGCCGTCACATTGATCCTCATATTGTTCGGGCAGACGCTTGGGGTGCTGCTGGAATTCATTCCTTTCATGACAGGTTCCGATGTCCTTGTCACTGCCACACTGTATTTTGAATTCATCGGCATCTGGGTGCTGGTAGTCCTCTATATGCGCTTCGGAAATATGGGAGGAAACCTCTTGATGTCTGGGCGGAGTGATTCCGCCAAATCTTTTTGGTAGGCTTCCCCCTGAAAATATGCTGAGCTTTTTACAGCAAAGTATGTTCCAAAAATTAGAATTTTATTTCGAGTTCTTCATGGAGGTGACGGCATGGCAAGAACGGTGGGCATCGGGCATCAGGACTTCGGCCAGATAATACAAAACCATTTGTTTTATATCGATAAGACACCTTTCATCCGCGAATGGTGGGAGAGCGGCGATGCAGTAACCCTCATCACCCGCCCCAGGCGTTTCGGCAAGACACTGAACATGAGCATGGTGGAGCAGTTCTTTTCTCTGGAATACGCCGACAGAGGAGATTTATTTGAGGGACTTTCCATCTGGCAGGCAAAATCCCCTGACGGAGAAAATCCTCTGGGAGAGGATTACAAATATCGCAAGCTCCAGGGCACTTTCCCGGTCATAAGTCTGTCCTTTGCCTCAGTGAAAGAATGCTGTTTTTCGGACACCAGAAAGCAAATCTGCCAGATTATCCGGAATGTCTATAATAAATATGACTTCCTACCGGAAAGCGGCTGTCTCAATGGGGACGAGAAAGAGCACTTCCAAAAAATCTCTGCAGAGATGGAAAATTACCTGGCCACAGGCTCCCTGAACGCCCTGTCAAATTATCTTTATCGTTATTACGGCAAAAAAGTCATTATCCTTTTGGATGAATATGACACACCCATGCAAGAAGCCTGGGTCCATGGCTACTGGCAAGAAATGATAACTTTCGCCAGAAGTCTGTTCAATGCTACCTTTAAGACCAATCCAAGCCTGGAGCGGGCCATTATGACGGGGATTACCAGGGTTAGCAAAGAATCGGTTTTCTCAGATTTGAACAATCTAAACATAGTGTCTACCACGTCCGCACAGTATTCCGATTGCTTTGGCTTTACGGAAGCTGAAGTATTTGCCGCTCTGGAGGAATATGGACTGGCGGACAGAAAAGCTGATGTCAAGAAATGGTACGATGGATTCACTTTCGGAAACCAAAAGGATATCTATAACCCCTGGTCCATATTGAACTATATGAAGACAGGAAATCTCTCTGCCTATTGGGCAAACACCAGCTCCAACAGCCTGGTCGGGAAGCTGGTTCAGAAAGGGAGCGAAAGGATTAAAACGACCATGGAAGGCCTACTCAAAGGCCACTCCTTTACGTCTCAAATCGATGAGCAGATTGTATTCAGCCAGCTGGAGAATGATGAAGATGCCATCTGGAGCCTGCTGCTGGCCAGTGGCTACCTGAGAGCGGAGGAACACTGGTTCGACACAGAAAGCGGCAACGAGCAGTACCGTCTCTGTCTCACCAACCGGGAAGTGCTCTCCATGTTCCAGAGAATCATTCGCGGATGGTTTGCAAAATCCGCCCCGTCCTACAACGGTTTCGTAAAGGCGCTTCTGAACGGAAACCTGCGGGAGATGAATCATTATATGAACCGGGTCGCAATGGATACCATCAGCTTTTTCGACAGCGGGAACAAGCCTTCCGAAGAGACAGAGCCGGAGCGCTTCTACCATGGCTTCGTCCTCGGACTCCTGGTAGAGCTTCGTGGAAGCTATACTATCACTTCCAATCGTGAAAGTGGTTTTGGTCGCTATGATATCATGCTGGAGCCTTGCCAGGCAAACGGAAGCGCACAGCCAGATTGTGAAAAAGATGCAATTATTATCGAGTTTAAGGTCCTGGATTCCGAAAACGGCGAAAAGACACTTGCGGATACCATACAGGACGCCCTGAACCAGATTGACCGCATGCAGTACGCCACTGCCCTTGAGGCGAAAGGAATACCGGCAGCGCGAATCAGGAAATACGGTTTTGCGTTCCAAGGCAAGCATGTTTTGATAGGACAGAATTCCTGAAAGCGTTTGGGTCATCAAAGCTACAACCGTAACAAAAAAGAGCCTACTCCCCGGTCGTGCTGCACGAGGAAATTTTCTTAATGAGCTCAATTTCTTGCCTGAGCTGCCGGACTTCCTCCTGAAGCTGCCTGACAGTCTCCTCTGTGATTTCATTGCTATTGTTGGCAGAAGCACTCTTTTTCAGGGAGCCCTCGCGGAGTCCTTCTTCACTATAATACTGGTCTTTTATGTTATGAGCAATCCCCCAGATTCGCTTTTTGCCGAGCACTTCTGCCGGATAGCCGTATTTATCAAGAATCTGGCGGGGAACCTCCCCTTTCTGGTATTCTTGCCAGAAGAGCTCTTTGAATTCTTTTGTGAAGTATAGGGTGGATGGTGTGACTGAATATGTATACGGATTGTTCCGCAGCATCTCCATCTCTTCGTCAGTGAACACTTTTTTGCCCATATTACTCCTCCTCGTTCTACTCATAGGGTACTGCACCCAATCTGCTTTGTGTGAACCTCAGCGAAATATTCTCAAAGAAATCACTCCTCTTTTTATCCAATCACCAAATTTTCACCACACATAGAATTTTCGTCAGACAGCAGAAACTCAATTGCAGCCACAACCTCCTGAATCGTAAGGTTCCTCCCTCTACTGGCCTGCTGCGCAGTCATTTCCACAACACGCTGATCCAATGCTTCAAGAAATTTTGTCTCCACCATATTGGGGGAAAGAGCGTTAATCAAAATCCCATTCTTCGCATATTCCGCGGCAGCGCTCTTGACGAGCCCAAAAAGGGCATATTTCACCGTTGTATACATTCCTAAAAACTTCGGCGGCATCCCGCTTGTACAAGATGACACCACAGCAACAGACCGCCCATATCCTGCCCTTGCCATCTTTGGCAGCAACACCTTGTAGATTTCCAGCAAAGAATACACCTGGAGCTGCATCTCCCTTTGCATCTCCCCGACTTCTATTTGGCGAAACCTCATGTATTCAATTCTGCCCGCGGGCAAATGCAAAATATAGGCTGGCACTTCCCGAACCGCATCAATCACCCGCAAAGCCCCATCTGGAGCGGACAAATCCGCCTGAATCAGCTCCATTCTATCCCCTAAGTCTGTCTTTAAAGATTGAAGACGGGCATTCATCGTTCTGTAATGGGCATAAAACAATGCCCCTGTATCTTTCTGGGAAGCCCTCTGAATGAATTCCATTCCTATATCAGAACTTGCCCCTGTTATCAGATATATCTTTTTCATTCTGCAACACCCGCTTCCAATATGGCACGGGATACGGTCTCCCCACCGTCTCTTACAATTTTTGCCTTTACCGTCACACGTTTCAGGGCCTCATTCAGTCCGGTAATTCTGCCCTTGACTGTCAGCCTGTCCCCTATATAGACGGGTTTTGTCATAGAAATATGCGCTTCCTGAAGCAATGCGTTCTTTCCCGGAAGATATACGCCAATCAAGGTAGAATAAAAGGCAGATACCAGCATTCCATAACACACCCTTCCAGAAAATCCCCTCTCTGCCGCATAGGATTCATCTACATGGATAGGGGAGACATCCCCTGTCAATTCGCGGAAATCCTCCAGGCTTTTAGCGGTGATAGCAATGTGAGCGCCCCCCCGCACAGCAATCCGGTCAAATTCCGCTTCCATCCCAATCCTTAAATCAGAAAACCTGTGCTCATTCATCTGCGCTTCTCCTCAATCCGCTGTACGAAGTCCCCCACATTTTTCAGATTAAGTCACCAACCCCCACTTCAAGTGGGGGTTTGCAAGAGGCCCCCCAAGGGGCCTT
>OFGX01000326.1_pt1 | contig 38690 bp, 39 predicted proteins | sample 1521831 | NCBI WGS metagenome assembly OFGX01 (sample SAMEA3504080, study PRJEB24116) | mouse gut metagenome | biome: mouse gut; feature: mouse-associated habitat; material: faeces | place: Denmark | collected 2011 | reverse complement strand
GCACGGAGCTGGCCATCTCCGAGTCCCAGGAGCGCATGGCCGTGGTGGTGGATCCGAAGGACGTGGACGCCTTCCTGAAGTATGCCGGGGAGGAGAACCTGGAGGCCGTGGCGGTGGCCGTGGTGACGGAGGAGCCCAGGCTGGTGCTGAGCTGGCGGGGAAAGGAAATCGTGAACCTGAAGCGGGCCTTCCTGGACACCAACGGCGCGCACCAGGAGACTAAGGTAAAGGTGGACATTCCTGACGAAAAAGAGAATTATTTCAAGCGATACGCCGTTCCCACGGTGGAGGAGGCCCTGGAAAAGAAAGACGTGAAGGCCGCATGGCTGGCGCTTTTGAACGATTTGAACGTGTGCTCCCAGAAGGGCCTGGTGGAGATGTTCGACGCCTCCATCGGCGCGGGCAGCGTGCTGATGCCCTACGGCGGGAAGCACCAGCTGACGGAGACCCAGGCCATGGTGGCAAAGCTCCCTGTGCTTAGGGGGAAGACGGACACCGTCACCATGATGGGCTACGGCTTCGACCCCTATCTGTCCTCCTGGAGCCCCTACCACGGCGCGGTGTACGCGGTGGTGGAGTCCATGGCGAAGATTGTGGCAAACGGCGGCGACGCCTCCAAGATAAGGTTCACCTTCCAGGAATATTTCCGCAGGATGACGGAAGACCCCTCCAGGTGGAGCCAGCCCTTTGCGGCGCTGCTGGGGGCCTATGATGCCCAGATCGGCTTCGGACTGCCCTCCATCGGCGGCAAGGACAGCATGTCGGGCACCTTCAACGACATAGATGTGCCGCCCACGCTGGTGTCCTTTGCCGTGGACATCGCAAAGCAAGGGGACATCGTGACGCCGGAGCTGAAGGAGGCGGGGCATAAGCTGGTCCGCTTCCGGATAGAGAAGGACGATTTCGAAATCCCCGTGTACGATGAGACGGCGGCGCTCTATGATTACATTCACCGCCTGACCGGCAGCGGGGTGGCCGTGGCGGCCTATGCCCTGGATGCCAAGGGGGTGGCGGCTGCCGTAGCCAAGATGGCTTTCGGAAATAAGTTGGGCGTAGTCATCGACAGCGAAGTCAAGGAGGCGGAGCTTTTCGAGAACGGGCTGGGAGATATCCTGGTAGAGATAGCGGCAAGAGATGCGGCCGCTTTGCTGGAGTCCGGGTTCGACTGCAAGGTAATCGGTACGGTGACGGAGGAGCCGGCCTTTGTGTACGGCGATGTGCGGATCGGCATGGAGGAGGCGCTGGAAGCCTGGACTTCCAGGCTGGAGAAGGTGTATCCCACCAAGGCGGTGCGGGAGAGCGCGCCTGTGGACAGCAAGTGCTTTAAGGCAGAACATGTATACGTCTGCAAGCACAAGGTCGCGCGGCCTACCGTATTCATCCCTGTGTTCCCGGGGACGAACTGCGAGTATGACAGTGGGAAGGCCTTTGAGCGGGCCGGGGCGGACGTGGTCACGAAGGTGTTCCGGAACCTGAGCGCCCAGGACATCCGGGAATCTGTGGACGAATTTGAAAAGGCTATCTCTCAGGCCCAGATTATCATGTTCCCCGGAGGCTTCTCCGCGGGCGACGAGCCGGACGGCAGCGCCAAGTTCTTCGCTACGGCTTTCCAGAATGAGAAGCTGAAGGAGGCGGTGACAGATTTGCTGCAGAAGAGGGACGGCCTGGCGCTGGGCATCTGCAATGGCTTCCAGGCGCTGGTCAAGCTGGGGCTTATGCCTTACGGCGAGATTGTGGGCCAGAGGGCGGATTCGCCTACGCTGACCTTTAATACAATCAACAGACATATCTCCAAGATGGTGTATACGAAGGTGGTCTCCAATAAATCGCCTTGGCTCCAGGGCGCTGAACTTGGCGGCGTGTACTGCAATCCGGCCTCCCACGGCGAGGGCAGGTTCGTGGCCCCCAGGGAGTGGATCGACCGGCTGTTTGAGCAGGGCCAGGTGGCTACCCAGTACTCGGATCAGGCGGGCAATGTGTCCATGGACGAGGAGTACAATATCAACGGTTCCTACGCAGCCATCGAGGGCATTACGTCCCCTGACGGGCGGTGCCTGGGCAAGATGGCCCACAGCGAGAGGCGGGATGCGGCGGTTGCGCTGAATATCTATGGGGAGCAGGACATTCGGATATTCGAGTCCGGTGTGGCGTATTTTAAATAAGGGGACAGATTTATCCCGAGGCAACCCCGAATATCCTGTGAGGGCAATTTAGGGTAGTCCCAGAAAGAGAATAGAGTAAGTCCAAATGACCTTGTAGAGAGGATGATTCCTTTCTATGAGGTCATTTTATTTTGGGAGATAGGAGAGAGAATACCTTGAAATTACTGGGATTGCAGTGATTCAGATGCGAGTACGGTTTGAAGCAGAGGGGCATGTTTCCCGTGTATCATGCTTCTGGATGGTTTTTTGGGAGAAAAGGGCAGAGGATATGCGGGCCCGCCGGGCTTTACGCCTCCGCGGACCCGCATCTCGATTCTCCGCATCCTGTCTTTTCCGAAAATAACCTGCTTATACGATACCGTTATAAAGGGAGCTTCCGCCCACATTATACCCACCGGCAGCCGTATAGCCATTGGCGGCATTGGCCTGTGTGGTCATGTAGTAATCTACCAAAGAAGCGTTGCTGGCGACGGAAGAGCCGTAGTCGCTAAAGAACTTCTGCACCTGGGCCATGTCCGCTTTCTTGAATGTGCTCTCATTGATCGTCATCCTGCCCTTGGTGTCCACACTGATTCCGAACTGCTTCAGAGTGTCCGCGTTGGTGGCCGTCTTGCTCTTGATATAGGACAGATTCGCTATCACGCCGGAATTCGTGCTGGATTCGGCGGCGTTCAGCATGCGGTTGTAATTGCTCACGAAGCTCTTCGCCGTGGCAAAAATCTTCGCCACATCATAGTCTTCCTCGCCGTCCTTGCCTGTCACCTTTTCATACAGCCCGGAAGAGGCCAGCGCCTTGCCGTCTGCCTTGACTCCGGCGGCACCGGAAACGGTAGTCTTGTCGGTATCCGTGGCAGCGCTGTCGGTCTTGTTCGTGGTAGTCGTGCTGCCGGCGGTGTTTGCGAACTGGACCCGGGACGCAAGCCTGGAGCCATAGCTCATGACGTCCTCGGAGGAGAACATTTCCTGTATCTGAGAGATGTCCGCCGCCTTCAGCTTGGCTTCATTGATTTCCAGCGTACCCTTTGCGTTGACCCGAATGCCGATTTCGGCGAGCTTGTCAGCGTTGGCGGAGGTAGCGCTCATCATGTTGGCCACATAGGACGTCTGGCTTGTCAGCGTGGAACCCTTTGACGCAGTCACCACGTCATTATAATTGGATACGAAAGACTTCACGGCGGAGACCACCTTGTCCGAGGCGCTGCTGCCGTTTTCCGTGTCTGTGTAGGTGCTGCTGCTCTGCAGCGTGGAAATGGAATTCTTCAGGGTCGAAAGTCCCGATGTCAGCTTGGAATTCGCTTCCTGCACATCTTTGGAAACCTTCGGGTTCCGCTTCTCTGCCTCAAGTTTCTCAAGAATATTGTAAGTGCTTCCTTTCCTGCCGCCGGACGATGTGCTTGAACTCTGCCCTGTGCCGTAATAAGCCTTCATGAGCTTGCCGTAGCTGCCGTTCTTGATGCTGGAATAATCCGAGAGGAAATTCAGATTACCCATTCCGCCGGAGGAAAGGCTCTGGAACAGATAAGAATAATCCTGGCTCGAATCTACGTTGATCTTGACACCCATTATCATCACTCCTTTGCATAAATATTGGCTTTCATGCTGTTAATACGTATAGTATATCGTCATAAAATCCCTTGTCATTAATAGCCGATTTCACACTGATATCTGGAAATGGAATAAAAATCCAAAGAGAATGGAGATTCAGAATTGTGCTTCCGGCAAAAAAACGCTAAAATAGAAGCATCAAATATATGCGGACATGCACGCAGGCAGCAAAGCTGACCCTGCCGGACGTATAAGGGAACCAGGCAGAGGCCGGCCCGGTCAGGAGCCCGAGCAGGATTTTCGAAGGGCGCCGCCATAGAACCTGAATATACGGCGAAACGTGCATCTTCCGCACCGATAAAGAGGCTTACTGTATCCCATTGTGGCTTGCGGGCGGGAAGACACTGTTATATAATGGTCACAGGATTGAAAAATAGTCCTGCGCATCTTGAAGAACAGATTTCTGGAGAGGAGAGGTAGGTATGATGAAAGCTGTATTGGACATGTCGGTTCTCGGTGTCGCTGCGGGCATGGGTTCCGGAGGATTCCCCATTTTGGCGGTGATCCTGGGCGTGGTTGTGGTACTGTTGGTCCTGATCTTCCTGACAGGGTATGTGAAAGCGCCCCCGGACACGGCCATGATCATCTCCGGGCTGCGCAAGAACCCCAAGGTGCTCATCGGAAAGGCGGGCATCAAGATTCCCTTCCTGGAGAGAAAGGATGAACTGAACCTCCAGCTGATTCCCATCGATGTGAAGACCTCCAATGCCGTCCCCACGGCGGACTACATAAACATCAACGTGGACGCCACCGTGAACGTGAAGATCAGCGACAACGAGGAGCGCCTGAAGCTGGCGGCCCAGAACTTCCTGAACAAGAACGCGGAGTACATCGGCCGTGTGGCCAGGGAAGTGCTGGAGGGCAATGTGCGTGAGATCGTGGGCAAGATGGCCCTGGAGGAGATGGTCTCCGACAGGCAGAAATTCGCCACCCTGGTGAAGGAGAACGCGGAGCCCGACCTGGCGGCCATGGGGCTGGACATCATCAGCTTCAACGTCCAGAACTTCGTGGACGGCAACGGGGTCATCGAGAACCTGGGCGTGGACAACATCGTCAAAATCCAGAAGAACGCGGCCATCTCCCGGGCGGAGAGCGAGAAGGAGATCGCCAAGGCCCAGGCCAACGCCAAGCGGGAGTCCAACGAGGCGGAGGTCAACGCCGCCACGGAGATCGCCAAGAAGCAGAACGACCTGGCCATCCGCAAGGCCGAGCTGAAGCGGGAGGCCGACATCAAGCAGGCGGAGGCCGACGCCGCCTACCGCATCCAGGAGGAGGAACAGAGAAAGACCGTTGAAATCACCACGGCCAACGCCAACATTGCAAAGCAGGAGAAGGAAATCCAGCTCAAGCAGAAGGAAGCGGAGGTCATGGAGCAATCCCTGGACGCCCAGGTGAAGAAAAAGGCGGAGGCCGACAGATTCGCCAAGCAGCAGCAGGCGGACGCAGTGCTCTATGAGCGCCAGCGGGAGGCGGAAGCCAAAAAGTTCGAGACCGAGAAGGAGGCCGAGGCCATGAAGGCCCAGGCCGAGGCAAAGCGCTACACCATGGAGCAGGAGGCCGACGGTATCCGCACCAAGGGCCTGGCTGAGGCGGAGGCCATCCGCGCAAAGGCCGTGGCCGAAGCGGAGGGCATCGAGAAAAAGGCGGAAGCCATGGCGAAGATGGGCGAGGCCGCCGTGCTGGAAATGTACTTCAAGGCATTGCCCGAGGTAGTGAAGAACGCCGCGGAGCCCCTGGCAAGCGTGGACAGGATCACCATGTACGGCGACGGCAATTCCACCAAGCTCATGAAGGATGTCATGGGAACCGTGGTGCAGGTGACGGATGGCCTGAAGGAGTCCACAGGCGTGGATCTCCAGGCAGTGCTGTCGGGATTCCTGGCAGGAAAGGCCGCGCTGGCAAATGGAACGAAAGCGGAAGGAGAGCCAAAGGCCTGAATTTAAAGCTTTACACTATCTTTCCCTGAAAGCGATTCTTCAGGTAGCCGGAGTCAATATGACGGATATCGACAAGATAAAAGAGTGAACGGCCACGATTCAATAGCGGTTATAAAAAGGTGTGAAGCATGGAGCGAGTGCTTTGCACCTTTTTCTGTGAGACAAACGTTACCTTTTCCCTGAATCATACGTGTTATAGGCAAGGAGGTGGGAGATACATGGACATCGGCAACGACATAAGGCAGGCGGTCACAAAATACAGCGACATGCTCTATAGGATATGCATCGTCATACTCTGCAACGAGCAGGATGTCCAGGATGCCATCCAGGATACGTTCTGCCGGTATCTGGAGAAAGCGCCGGACTTTCATGACGAGGAGCATGAGAAGGCCTGGCTGATCCGGGTGGCCACCAATATCTGCCGGGACATGGTGCGGTTCCAGCTCCGGCACCCTAAGGTCTGCATCGATGACCTGGAGAACTGCCTGGCCGCACCGGAGCACAGGGAGACGCTGCGGGAGCTCCTGGAGCTGCCCGTGAAGCAGAAGACCGTCATATACCTGCATTATGTAGAAGGATACCAGATAAAGGAAATAGCGGAAATCCTGGGCATCACGGAGGGCGCGGTGAAGATGCGGCTGTGCCGGGCCAGGGAACAGATGCGGCTGACCTGGGGGTCTGGCTGAAGGCCATGCCCGGTGTCGGAAGGGGCAGGGGTTCAGGAAAGGAGGACAGATGAGCGGAATCAGGGTAAAGGAGACCATGGAACAGATTCACATTCCAGAGGAAATGCAGGAGCGGATCATCCGGAATCTCCAGGAACGGATGCAGGGGGAGCCTTCTATAGAAGATATAGAAGAGAGGCCCCACATGGAAATAGGATATCAAAGGCTTTCCGCGCAGAGGAGACACCCTGTGAAAAGCGGGAGAAGCAGGACACGGGAGGGGAGCGGAAACAGTCCTCGAAGAGACAGGTTCTTCCGGACGAAAAAGGCGGCGATAGCCGCATCCATCGTACTGGCGGCAGGCATCGCGGCCATCCCGGCGCAGGCCATCGTGCGCAGCTTCGTGATGGCGCGGATGGAAGCGCTTCCAAAGGAGGAGGTGAAGGACATCGCGGATCTGCTGCAGGCACAGCGGGTGGAAGCGGACAGCTTTTCCAGGGATTTTTCAGACAGCGAGGACAGCCGCATGACAGAGCTTTGGCGGCTCTACAGGGTCGGCAGATTCCCGGAGGGGACGATTCGTCTGGTGGAGCGGGAAGAGGAGATGCCGGAGGGGGGTTTCTGCTATGTCTTCGAGACGGGATATTTCTATCTGCCCCAGCGGGAGATGACAGATGAGGAGCTTCTGCAGATCATTGATTTCAATATGCTCAGGAACTATGTCCTCTCCCAGACCCCGGCAGGCCAGGAGGCGCGCAGGGAGCAGTTGACCAGGCAGGATTGGCTGAAGCGCCGGGTGGCGGACGAGGGCGGCATCAGTCAGGAGGAGGCCGAGGCAATAGCGGCGGCGAAGATGGAATCCCAGCCGGGCCTGGCGGCTGGGGGAACGAAGTACAGCTACGTGTATCTGGAGGATATATCGAAGGAGGACTACGCCCATAAGTCGGATGTGGCATACATCGTCGTATTACAGTCTGCGGAGGGAGGCGCCCCTTACGTCTGTAGGATCGACTCCGCGGACGGGAGCGTCCTGGAGGCGGGAGAGAACCTGCCCTATGCGAGGCATGTCCTGGATCAATGAAGTGTGCACGGAATGAAGATTTTCTAAGGCTGTAAAGTACACAGCCTAAGAAAATCTAAATCATTCCGGGAAGAATGCCCAAAGTGCATGGGCATTCTTCCAAGCGCGTCCTTTGCGCTTTGCTTGCACCGATTATTCTTGACAACAGAACTGCGTTATGTTGTACTTGACATGTGCCGCGAAGCGGCATGTTCGAAAGTGGGCAAAAAGTGCGTGAAGGAAGGAGGACGATGGACATGGGACGGAAGATGGTTGTTTCGATAGGGGCAGTAGCTGCTTTGGCTGTCTTTTTCTGCGTAGGCTGGTGGTTGGGGCGTTCCACAGAAAGAGGGGAAGTGATGACATCAGAAAGCGGCGATTCCAAGCAGACGGCATGGGAAAGCAGCGATTCTAAGCAGATGGAATCGGAAGGCAGCAGTTACGGCCAGACGGAACCGGAAAGCGGCGATTCCGGGCAGACGGCACCAGAAAGCGGCGGTTCTGCCCCGGACGGGCTTTTGGAGGCTGTGCTTTTGGGAGAGGCTCAGTTTCTGTATTGCTCCGAGGGAAAGACGGAAGCTATGGACATTTCAGGGATACCGGCTCTCTTTGACGGGGCTGACCCCTTGATGAAGATTTTTGATTTTGCCGTAGTGGATTTGGATGGGGATGGGAAAGAGGAAGTGGTTCTTTTTGTGACCGGTGCAGCCGGTGACATGGGAGGAAAGGTGATTCTCTATCAAGCGGACAGTGAGGTATATGGCTGCAGCACTGACAATAGAACATTGGTGGATCTGAAAAAGGATGGCACCTATAGCTATTCAGACCCCACAGGGATGGCCGAGGCGGGAATTGCCGCTTTCTCCGGTTTTTCCAGGGACGGGTACACTGTGGACAAAAAAGCTTCCGCAACCGGAACCTATGAGGGCTGGGATTCTTTTGCCGTAGAAGGCCAGCCTGCCACGGAGAAGGAATACATGGATATGGTTTCCCGGCAGGAGGAAAAGCAGGATGCGGAGTGGCATGAATTTTGCGAAGAAGCTATTGATGCAGTGTTTTGATGCCATGCGTTTATCCAAAAGAGGGTATGATTCCCCACGCCTTGCTGCAGGGAGCTTCATTTGCAGTATGGAATGCTAAGTGCAGGAGAGGCTGTGGACAGAGCAGAAGCAGCGATGAGTGGCTGGCGGAGGCGGATATCTGGGTCTGAAAAGGAAAGTCGGACTGCAAAAGGGGAGATAAGAGGATAAGAAGACACGCAGGAGGTGTAAAACAGATGAAGAAGTGGAACAGAATATGCCTGCTCATGATAGGTGCCGTCCTGTCGCTGACGGCATGCCAGAAGAAGGCTGACGGCGCTGACGGCAGTGATGGCAGCGGCCTGGGGGAAGGCGGCGTGAATGCCAGTGAGGCCGTGGCCGCCCAGCCGGAAAAGGAATGGACTTATGTGCCGGAATTCCTCACAGTGGCGGATGACAGAGCCAGCTATGGGGACATGCAGTTGGTTGGGGATACGGTCTGCTACATTTCCATGGTGGGAGAAGCCCAGGGAGAGCCGCAGAAAATGTGCCGGTATTCCCTGACCCGCAGAGAGCTGACACAGGTCTCCTTCCAATGGCCTCTGGAGGAGGAAAACCTGGAGATATGCTCCTTTGCTTTCAATCCGGATCACAGCGTGTGGCTGATCGTCAATGCCTATTCCGCCGACTACAGCCAGCTTAACCGCTATCTGTGCAGATTCGATCCGGAAGGGAACAACATGTCTTTCCAGGACATCACCCAGGAGATGGGGAGAGACAGCTCGGTGGGGGACATGGCCGTTGACGGGCAGGGCCGGATCTATGTCTTTACCAGCGAATACGCCGAGGGAGAGGCGGCGGGAATCTGGCTGTATACGGGGGAAGGGCGTTATCAGGCAAAAGTTCCTTTCGGCACTTCGGAAACCGTCCGGGTCATAGGGACGGTGGACAGGTCGGAGGAGAGCTTATGCGTCTGCGTCAGCAAGGGGGAGAATCCGGAACATTGTGCCATGCTGGAGGTGGATTTTGAGGGAAAAAGGCTCATAGAGGTGGACGCAGAATTTCCGAATATCAACGGGTTATGTGAGATAAGGCAGTCCCCGGCGGATTCGGCAGACGGGGCTTTCGGCAGCCAAAACTCGTTTGGAGGAGGCGATTCTGCCGAATCGAACAGGGCTCCCGATAAAGAAGCGACGGGAGAATACAATCTTCTTCTGTACGATGACAAGTATGTCTATGGATATGATTTTCCTGCAGAGGGCAAGAAATCCAGGCAGTCCCCGGAGGAGCTGTTCGCCTGGACGGACAGCGACATCAACGGGTATTTCGTGGAGGATTTCAGCATCCTGGAGGACGGCAGATATTACGTTACTGTGGAGGATTGGATAAATGAAGACAGATGTATAGCATTGCTGCGCAGGACAAGGACGGAGGATGTGGTCCCATGCAAAAACCTGGTTCTGGCCGCCGTGGACGGGGACAGCGCCCTGGCCGCCCTGGCCGTGAGGTTCAACAGGAGCCAGGAGCGATATCGCATCGATGTGCAGGATTACGGTTCCCTGACGGATCTATATAACGCCATATTGACCGGGGAGGCCATGGACCTCATCGATTTGTCCGGGGTCGATGTGGAAAGCCTCATGCGGCAGGGGGTTTTTGAGGATCTGCGCCCCTATCTGGAGCAGTCGGAATCTCTCGCGCTTGACGACTTCGTGGAGGGGATACTGGACACCTACACCATTGATGGCACGTTGGTGGGCATTCCGGATAGTTTTACACTGCGGACTGTGGCGGGAGACAGGACGCTTCTGGGAGACGATGCCGGCCTGACCCTGGAGAGATTGCTGGAAATCGCCCAGAGCAATCCCGAAGCGCTGCCCATCGGGGAAGTCACGAAGAACGAGATGATGCAGTATCTCATGATGTTCAATCAGGATGCCTTTATCGACTGGGAGACAGGGGAGTGCCGCTTCGACTCCCCGCAGTTTCAGGCTGTGATGGAATTCGTGAACCGATTCCCGGATTCGCTGGAAAATCTTCCGGGGGAGGATTCCCTCCCGAGAAAAATCCATGACGGCCGGGTCCTGTTTGCCATAGCAGAGATACGGAGACCGGGGAATATCCAGCGCTATGAGGGGATGTTCGGGGAGACAGCCGCCTGCGTGGGCTTCCCTACCGCGGACGGCAGCGGCGGGACGCTGCTTTATGCGGGAAACGCTTTCGGAATCACGGCCACGTCACAGTATAAGGAAGGGGCGTGGAAATTCATAGAAAGCGTCCTGGATCCCAAAGAAGCGGAGCAGATGGAGCCGGAGGAGCTGGTCTACAGCATACGCTGGGAGCTGAACGGACTTCCGTCCGTGAAAAAAATCATGGATATGATGAATGAATACTATCTGGAAGACGACCGTGAATGGGCAGCGAAGGGGAGGGATTTTGGATTCCTGACCTACGAGGACGGTTGGATCATCGAATTCCATGCCCTGACCCAGGAGGAAATCGACACTGTGCTGGAGCTGGTAAAGGACGCAAAGCCTTTCTATTCTGTGGAAGAGGATGACGTAGTCAAAATCATCGGCGAGGAGGCCCCAGCCTATTACAGGGGCCAGAAGAGCCTGGAGGACGTGGCGGAAATCATCCAGAACCGCGTCCAGCTCTATGTGAACGAGCACCGGTGAGGGATAAGGCTCTGGAAGACCTGGCAGAAAAGGCCGCTTTTGCGAAAGGAAGGAAAACGGAGCACAGCGGGGGGAGAACCGAAATGCAAGAACCGAAATGCTTGAATTTGACACTTTAGGAATTGTCGGAAAATAACTGATGCAACTTGTTTAGGAGAAAGCCCAGAAATACAACGAAAACGGCTATAAACTCGCATCAGTTATTTGTAGACAATTCCTTACACTTCGGGGAAGGGCTGTTATAATTTTAAGCAGATACACGCAGTCGGCACTTTAGAAAGTGGGTGATTATGTGTCAAATGATCTTAAAATTATAAAAGCTGCCATTGACGATTTTAAAAAAATTCAAAAGTACATGATAATCGCAAAAAAAGAAAATGCTACTGAGACATATGCAGAATTGAAGGATGAATATCTTTCCCTGAAAGCGATTCTCCAGGTAGCCGGAGTCAATATGACGGACATCGACAAGATAAAAGAGTGAATGGCCACGATTCAATGGCGGTTATAAAAAGGGGCTGTCGGGGAGCATAGCCATTTCCCGACACCCCTTTTTCCGTAAATACGGCCACATGCTCTACAGGATATGCACCGTCATGCACCGCAGCGAATTTCCCGTGGGATGTCGCTTGCGCCAGAACCGGCAGCCCTGCTCAACCGCCCAGATTGTTCAGAAAGGCGGCGTTCTTTTTCTCTTGGTATTCCCCGCCGTAGGTGCTGTCCACCAGCCGGGCCAGCGCTGTTTCCGTGAACTCCGCCCAGCTCTCTTTCTCATGCCTTACCAAAATGGGATAGTAGAACACGCCGTTCTTCTTCGCCGCGTCCTGATCCCCCGGCGCGTCGCCGCACATGAGCACATGATCCGCAGCATAGCCTTTCTTCAAAAGCTCCCCGATGCAGAAGGCCTTTGAGCCCGCGTCCTGGGCCAGCACGATGTCCGTGTGCTCCAAAAGCCCGTACAGCTTCCACTCGTCCAGCACTGCCCCCAGGTTGGCGCTGGACACGATGGCCACGTCCGCATACTGCTGGGCATAGGAAAGGGCTTCCTTTACGCCCTGGAAGGGAGGCTTTTCGGACTCTGGCAGGGCTTTGATGGAGGCGTTCACCGCCAGACTCCAGTTTAAGGCCTTGGGCAGGATGACGCTATCCGGCTTTTCCGCAATGGCCCGCTTCACCGCATCGTTGGACAGCTCCGGGCTGTCGGCGGCCCATTGCGTCAGCGTGTCCAGATCATCTATTTTCGTATATTTCCCATCGATTTCCCGAAGTGCTTTTGCCAGCCCCCGGAAGCGGTTGATGCCCCGGGTCATGGTATAGAGGTTGATTTCGTTCCAGCGGGCCAGAATCTCCTCTTTCCATTCCTCCAGGCCCCACTCCGCCACCATACAGGGGCCGAAGCACCTGATGTGCTTCACGTCCATGGTGTCCATGGCGCAGCCGTCGCTGTCCACGCACACCAGGAAATCTTTCTGTTTCCGATAATCTGTGAGATTGCCTGCCATTTTTGTCCCTCCTGTTCAAGGCGATAACTTTACTTCCTATAGTTTAACGCAAATGCGGAAAACATATAGGGAATATCTTTTGTTTTTTCAGGATTTTTTTCATCCCGGCAGGTTGCCCGGCAGGTCGGGGGATTCCTCCTCATGGTTGCGGACGATTTCCAGATGCTGACTGTGGGCGGCGGAGTCGCGGTAGACCTTTGGCGTGACCCCGGCGGCGCGCTTGAACATGCGGACGAAGTAGTTCAGGTCGGCGATGACGCACTGCTGGGCGATGGACTTGATCGGAAAGCTGGTGTTCAGCAAAAGGTGCTGGGCGTGGGCGATCCGCTGTTGGTTCACATAGTCCGTCAGGGTCATCCCCGTCTCCTTTCGGAAGAGGGAAGAGAGGTAGCTGGGGGTGACGTTCAGCTTGCCGGCCAGCGCCTTCAGGCCCAGGTCGGCGCTTAAGTCCGTGGTGATGCAGGTGATGACCTTCTGGACGGGCAGGGAATAGCCGCTGGTGCTGTATTTCCTGACCAGGCGGCAGTAGCCCAGGGCCAGTCTGCGCTGGAAGCTCTGGCATTGCTCCACGCTTTCCAGCTCCTCGATCTGCCGGACGCTCTGGTTGGAGAAGCTGTCTATGTGGATTGGATGCACCCCGGCCTGCTCGGCGGCCTTGCGCATCAGGCTGTTGAGGGTGATGGTGAGGTCCTTCCTGTCCCGCAGGGTGTCCGCCAGCCGGGGCGGGATGCCCAGGTTCACCAGCTTCTTCACGCTTTCCATGGCCTGGGTCTCATTGCCGTGGCCGATGGCGGTGAGGACGGCGTTTTCGGCCCGGTAGCGCTCTTCGATGTACTGTATGTTCAGGAAAGGCTTCTCCGGAACCCGGGAGATGCCGCCGTAGTGGAAGCGCAGGTTCTCCAGGTCCCCGGCGCTTTTGAAGATTTTGCGGCAATCCGGATTTTCAAAGAGGAACCGGGCGAATACGGACATGATGCTTTCATAGTGGGAGGGGAAGGGGATGGTGGGCACATTCTGATAATGGCTGCGCAGGGGCTCCCTGAGACGGGGGGCATCCGGAGCTGGCCGAACAGGGTCTCGAACCGTTCTCCGTAAACGCGCTCGAACAGGACCGGCCCCACCACCAGGTATTCCGGGGGGACGTCCGGCGCGGCCGTCTCCAGGGGCGGGGTTCATCCCGCTGATTCCTTCGGGAGGGCGCTTCATCGCGTTCATTCTGCTCTACATGGTATACAGAGTGGGCACCTGCCAGTGCGTGGTCACCAAGTCCGCCCAGAGCTGCCTGACCAACGATCCGGAGCTGTGGTGCTACATGCAGCTGGTGATTGGGGCGATTGCGGCGGTGTTCGCGGCATGGGCGATCCTGGGGCTGTGGCGGAAGGACAATGTGAAGTATTTCGGCATCGGAAAAGCGGAGAAGGTCTCTTTCCGGGATTATGCCGACGTGCTGGCCCATAACCCAATATCGTCATTCCCATGACGGCGGACTGCGCGGACTATGTGGTGTACCGCTCCGGCCGCTATGTGCCCGGACTGATGGGGACGTTGTTCTCCTTCGTGGATAAGCTGATCTCCTCCCTGTCCACCACCCTTGTGGCCATGATTTACGCGGCCATAGGCTATACGAGCACCCTGCCCACCCAGGAGGATCCGGATCCCTATACCACGGGAGTCCTGGTATGTACCATAGCCTGTTTCCTGGGCAAGCCCGCCATCGGCTGGATCCTGAACGTGGTGGCCATGAAGTTCTATCCGCTGACCAAGGAAAGGATGGCCGAGATTCAGGGCGAAGTGGCACGCATCAAGGCGCAGGCCCAGAAGAGCGCTTAAGCCGCGTAAGGCCTGCGGGCGTGGCCGTGGACCGGTGGGGATGCCTTTGATATCTTCGTGTGGACTGGGGCTGTCGGAAATGGCAACCAATTTCCCGGCAGCCCCTTTTGTGCTGACGGCGGCTGCCTGGGGAGCGCAGGAGCAGAAGGGTTCCCCACAGGTTCAAGCGGAAGACCTATCTGCTGCTGATGCTGTTCACCGGCTGGTGCGGCGGGCATCGGTGGTACCAGGGCAGGCGCGTCCTGGCGCTGCTGGAGACCCTGTTCTGCTGGACGGGAATCCCTTTGATCCTGCTGGTGACGGATTTTATGGAAGTGTTTCCGGTTCAGGCGGATGAAGAGGGGCATATTACAATGAAGTAGTCAAAGCGGCTCTGATTCGGATTTGCGTTGCTGTTGGGGCAGTGGACGGGGCTCTATGTTTGGGGATAGGGCAAGGCTTTGGATAGTATTGTAGGCGCCGGAAGCACAAGGCTTTTGGAAGAACCGCATACCCGGCAGAAAGCATTACAAATAAAATAGATAGAATATACTGCTTAACATTCTGGCGTTATGCAGTATGATTTGCGGAAAGGTGGAATCATAATGGCGGTAAAAACATCCGACAATATCAAACGGTATCAGAATCCGGGCGGCCCGGAAATCGGCACAGTGTCCCGGCGCATCATAGAGAGGGACGGGCTGGTCTTTAAGGACATCGACGGCAGCGGCCAGGTGACGGCGGTGAACGACTGGAGGCTGCCGCCGGAAGAGCGGGCTGCGGCCTATGTGAAAGTGCTGTCCGTGAAAGAAAAAATCGCCCAGCTCTTCATTTCGGACTGGCGGATGGGAAAGTATCCCGCGGCCAGTCCCATGAGCCCCAAGAATGAGCATATAATATTTGACGAGTCGGGCATACTGGATGATGGGGAGATTCGCAACAAGACCATTTTCGGGGAACAGTATCTGCCCGGGACCACGGCGCTGATCAAAGAATGGTTCAACCGGCATCTGATCCTGCGGGCGAACCCCAGGCCGGAGGATCTGGCGGACTGACTGAACCAGATGCACGCCGTGGCGGAGGAGTGCGGGCATTTCGTGCCGGTGCAGGTCATGTCCAATTCCCGGAACGAGAACGGGGAAGTGGTCTACGGCATGAACAACCCCTCGGGAGTGTTCGCCACCTGGCCGGGCACCCTGGGAATCGCCGCCGCCGTGAAGGGCACCGGGGACATGAAGATCGTGGACGGTTTCCATGGCGGTTCCCGCCCGTGAGTCTGGAAAAACACCGGGTTTCGGTGACTACGAGTATAAATGCAGGAGGTACAGTATGCGGAATGTAATCAATTTGAACCAGGACTGGCGTTTTGTCCGGGAGGACGCGGGGCTGCCCGCCCAGCTGCCCCGGGACTGGGAGAGGGTGGATCTGCCCCACACCTGGAACGCGGTGGACGGACATGACGGGAACGGCGGGTATTACCGGGGGAAGTGCTGGTATGCCAAAAGCTTCGAGACGCCCAGGCAGCCCCTGGCAGGGGGCAGGGTGTTCGTGGAGGTTCTGGCGGCGGGGCAGCAGGCTTTTGTGTATGTCAACGGCAGGGAAGCGGCTTACCATGAGGGCGGGTATTCGATTTTCCGTGCAGATATTACCGATTTGTGCAAAGAAGACGGAGAGAATCTCCTGGCAGTGGCCTGCAGCAACGAGAACAAGAGCAGCGTGTATCCCCAGGCGGCGGATTTCACCTTCTATGGCGGACTGTACCGGGGCGTGAACCTGATCAGCGTGCCGGAGGCCCATTTTGACCTGGAATATTACGGAGGCCCGGGGCTCCAGGTGACGCCCAGGCCCTGTGAGGACGGCGGGGCTGTGTTCGAGCTGGTCTCCTGGGTGAAGGGGGCGGACGAGAACTTCACCGTGCTGTATTCCGTTCAGAATGAGGACGGGGAGGAGGTGGCCTCCGCGGTGCGGCCTGCGGATCGGACCAAGGTCTCTGTCTATGTGCCGGATGCGGAGAGGTGGAATATCGACGATCCCTGCCTGTACACCGTCACCGCCACATTGCAGCGGCGCAACGAAGCCTACGATGAAATCTCCGTAAGGGCAGGCGTGCGGAGCTTCTCCTGTGACCCGGAGAAGGGATTCTGCATCAACGGCGTCTGGACGCCTCTGCGGGGGGTGAGCCGCCATCAGGACCGGCTGTACCGGGGGAATGCCCTCACCAGGGAGGAGCATTACGAGGATGCCTGGATCATCAAGGAGCTGGGGGCAAACACCATCCGCCTGGCCCATTACCAGCATTCCCAGGATTTCTACGATGCCTGCGACGACCTGGGCTTTGTGGTCTGGGCGGAGATTCCTTTCATCAGCGTGATGAACGCGGATCCCGCGGCCCATGAGAACTGCATCAGCCAGATGAAGGAGCTGATTATCCAGAATTACAACCACCCCTCCATCTGCTTCTGGGGCGTGTCCAATGAAATCCTCATCGGCGGCATCTCAGACCGGCTGGTGGAGAACCATAGGGAGCTGAACGCCCTGTGCAAGGAGCTGGACCCCACCAGGCTGACCACCGTCGCCCATGTGTCCATGACGTCCATCGACGGCCCCATGCACGGGCTCACGGACGTGGAGAGCTACAACCATTATTTCGGCTGGTACGGCGGGAAGATGGAGGACAACGGCCCCTGGCTGGACCATTTCCACCAGGCGCACCCGGAAATCTGCCTGGGCCTGTCCGAGTACGGCTGCGAGGGCATCGTCACTTACCATGGCCCCAATCCGGCCTGTAAGGACTACAGCGAGGAATACCAGGCCCTGTACCATGAGCATATGGCAAAGGTGCTGGACGAGCGCCCCTGGATATGGTCAAGCCATGTGTGGAACATGTTCGACTTCGGCTGCGCCGCAAGGAACGAGGGCGGCGTGGCAGGCCGGAACAACAAGGGACTGGTGACCATGGACCGCAGGACGAAGAAGGACAGCTATTATGTTTACCAGGCTTACTGGAGTCGGGAGCCCATGATTCATCTCTGCGGCAGGCGCTATGCCCAGAGGGCCGGGGAGACCACCCGGATCAAGGTGTATTCCAATCAGCCTTCCGTAACCCTGTACGTGAACGGAAAGGCGGCAGGGGTGCAAAACGGCAGCAAGGTCTTCACCTTTGAGGCCGCCCTGGAGGAGGGGTTCAACAGGATTACCGCCGTGGCGGGGGATTTGAAGGACAGCATGACCCTGGAGAAAGTGGACAAAGAACCGTCCATTTATGTACTGCCTGAAGTCAATGAGCGGGCGGAGGGCGTTGCCAACTGGTTCAAGCTGGCGGGAGACCTTGACCTGAAAGCGCCCATGGAGTTCCCGGAGGGAAGGTACAGCGTCAGGGACACTATGGAGGAGATCTCCAGGAGCCCGGAGGCCATGGAGGTGGTAGCCACAGCGGTGAAGCTGGCCACGAATATGAAGGTCGCGCCCGGCGAGGGGATGTGGGACATGATGAAATCCATGAGTCCCGAGAAAATGTGCAAAATGGCCGGTTCCATGATGCCGGAGGGCTTCGTGGAGAGCCTGAACGCGAAATTGACCCGGATTGAGAAGAAGTGAAGATTTGGAGGGGCCAGGCTGTGTAAGGCAGCTTCGGGAATCAGGGGCGAAAGGCTTTGGGCGGAGTTGGGATATGGAGCCTGGCTTTTTCGGAACAGGATTGCGGGACGAGGGGATAGGATGAAAAAATAGAAACGCGGAAATGACATTGAATCGAAATGACTTTTAGCCGAAATAACAGAAAGGAGAGGACGAAATTATGGTCAACATGAAAGCGAAGCCCTTTTATCTGTCCGACGAGGACTGTAAATGGGTGGAGGAGACAATCGCGGGCATGACCCTGGACGAGAAGATCGGGCAGCTTTTCTTCAACATGGGCTCCAGCAGGGACGAGGAATATCTGAAGATGACGGTGGAGAAATACCACATCGGCGGCATCCGCTACAATCCCGCCACGGCTGCCGAGGTGCAGGAACAGAACCGCATCCTCCAGGAGAACAGCAAGATTCCCCTGATCATCGCCTGCAACACGGAGAACGGAGGGGACGGCGCCTGTGTGGACGGCACCGCCATCGGCAGCCAGACCAAGATAGGCGCCACCCGGAATGTGCAGTACGCCTACCACCTGGGCCATATGTCCAACAAAGAAGCCGCGGCGATCGGCTGCAACCTCTCTTTTGCCCCGGTCAGCGACATCCTGTACAACTGGGAGAATCCGGTCATCGGCCTGAGGACATACGGGAACGATGCGGACAGGGTCATGGAGATGACGAAGGCCTACATGGACGGGGCCCATGCCAATCCCGGCTTTTGCTGTGCCGCCAAGCATTTCCCCGGAGACGGGCTGGATTTCCGCGACCAGCATGTGGCCAACAGCGTGAATGATTTCAGCTGTGAGCAGTGGGACGCCACTTTCGGCAAAGTGTACCGGAACCTGATCGACAACGGCCTGGAGGCCATCATGGCGGGGCACATCATGCAGCCCGCTTACACAAGGCATTTCAACCCGGGGATAGCCGACGACGATATCATGCCAGCCACGCTGTCCCCGGAGCTGATAGGCGGCCTGCTCCGCGGGAAGCTGGGCTTCAACGGCATGGTGCTCACGGACGCTTCCCACATGGTGGGCCTGACCTGCCGCATGAAGCGCAAAGACCTGATGCCCGCGGCCATCGCTGCCGGTATCGACATGTTCCTGTTCTTCAATGACATGGACGAGGATTTTGCGGCCATGAAGCAGGGGTATCTGGACGGCAGGATTACCGAGGAGCGCTTAAGCGATGCCCTGCACCGCATCCTGGCGCTGAAGGCCCACATGGGGCTGCACAGGAAGGCGAAGACGGAGTTAGTCCCGCCTAAGTCCCGGCTGGAGGAAATCGTGGGATGCGCGGAGCACAAGGCCATGCAGAAGGAGATTTCCGACAGGGCCGTCACCCTTGTGAAATACAAGGACAAGGACGTGCTGCCCCTGACGCCTGAGAAATATAGGAAAATCATGATCGTCTACGTGAAGGGGCTGGAAGCGCCGGGGCTTGGCTCGCTGTTGAACAAGAATAAGGTGTCCCCCGCAGATAAGCTGAAGGAAAAGCTGGAGGCGCGGGGCTTCCAGGTGTTTCTTTATGAGAGCCCGGTCCAGAAGATGCTGAAGGAAGCGGAAACCGGCGGAAAGCCCGATCTCAACCTGTATTTTGCCGGGAAGGATACCATAAAGGATTTCGTGGCAAAGCAGGATCTGATTATCACCGTGGTGGACATCGCGGGGGGATTCCAGCCGGTGGCCAGGCCGTCTTTCGGCATGACCAAGGGCGGCGGGGAGATTCCCTGGTACGTGCATGAGCTTCCGGTCATCGTCGTCGGCACCAAGCAGCCTTTCGTGCTGGCGGACATTCCTCAGGCGCGGACTTATATCAATACCTATGACGTGCTGGACAGCACCTTTGACGCGCTGGTGGAGAAGCTGACGACGGGCGCGGAGGCTTTCGTGGGGCAGGATCCGGTGGATTCATACTGCGGAGTTTGGGATACCAGGCTGTAAAAAATTAGCCAGGCTGTAAAAAATTAGCAGGCTGTAAAAAATTAGCCAGGCTGTAAAAAATTAGCCAGGCTGCATGAGAAGTTCATTTGCCCGGAAGAATGCCCAAAGTGATGGGGCATTCTTCCGGGCCTGGGGTGCAAGTGAGTTTGAATTTAGTATATTGGAAATTTGGAATATAATGGTTGCATAAATTGGAAGAAGGTATTAAAATAAGGAAATGTAAGCGCTTACAATATGTGGCGCAAAATAAAAAAGACAGGAGGGGTATCATTTTATGGGAATGCAAATGGGTTTTCGCTGGTACGGCGAAGGCAATGACGACATCAAGCTGAGCGACATCAAGCAGATTCCGGGCGTGACCAGCATCGTGTGGGCGTTGCATGACAAAATGCCCGGCGAGGTCTGGGAAGTGGAGGAGATTGCGCGGGTACAGAAAGCGCTGGAGCCCTATGGGTTCAACATGGACGTGGTGGAGTCGGTGAATGTCCATGACGACATCAAGATCGGCCTGCCCAGCCGGGACGGGTATATCGCCAATTATATCCAGACCATACGGAATCTGTCCGGGTTCGGGGTGAAGGTGATCTGCTATAACTTCATGCCGGTGTTCGACTGGACGCGGACGGATCTGTTCCATCCGGTGGGGGACGGCTCCACGGCGCTGTATTACGAGGCCGGCAAGATTCATGACGACCCCAAGGAGATGGCGGATTATATTTTGAACAATCTGCACGGCCTGACGTTCCCCGGGTGGGAGCCGGAGCGGATGGCGAAACTGGATGAGCTGTTCGAGGCTTACAAGCCTGTGACCAAGGAGAAGCTTTGGGAGAACCTGAAGTATTTCCTGGAGCAGCTGATGCCGGTGTGCCATGAGTGCGATATCAAGATGGCCATCCACATGGACGATCCCCCATGGGATATCTTCGGCCTGCCCAGGCTGCTGGTGGACGCGGCGTCCATTGACAAGTTCCTGGGGATGGTGGACGATCCCTATAATTGCCTTACCCTTTGTTCCGGCAGCCTGAACGCGAATCCGGAGAACAATGTGGCAAGTATCGTCCGCAAGCACTGCGACAGGATCGCGTTTGCCCATATCCGCAATGTGAAGCACTTCGAGAACGGGGATTTCTCCGAGGCCAGCCACAGGGACTGCGACGGGGACACAGGCATCCTGGATATCCTCAAGGCATACCATGACTGCGGGTTCGAGGGCTATATCCGCCCTGACCACGGGCGGCATCTGTGGGATGAAGGCCCCGGAAACGTGCGCCCCGGATACGGCCTGTATGACCGGGCTTTGGGCATTATGTATATGTGGGGCATTTGGGACATGCTGGATAAGTTGGACATGCTGGATAAGCTGGACAGGTAGGATAAGCTGGACAAGTGGGATAAGCTGGACCTGGAAGAGAGGAATTCCAAGAAGAAAGGCGATCCAAGAAGAAAGGCGATCCAAGAAGAAAGGCAATCCTGGAAGAAAGGCAATCCTGGAAGAAAGGCAATCTAGGAAACAGGCAATCTAGGAAACAGGCAATCTAGGAAAAAGGGCAATCCAAGAAGAAAGGCAATTCTGGAAACAGGCAAGTTAGAAACAGGCAATCTTGGAAGAAGCGCATTCCGGCTGAAAAACCGGTCAGAACCGGAATCGCTTCGGGGCAGCCCGCATCTTCCGGGACAGCGAAGGGATATTTTTCCTCCGGAATGGAAGGAGCGGCTGCCACAGGCGGTTCCCCGGCAGTCTCCCGGAATTCCGGAAACCAGAATCGTGAATCAGGCCAGAAAGATTCCTGGAAAAGCGGGGGAATCGACGAAAACGCCTTTCGGAAAGCCGCGTGACATGGGGCCTGGAAATTCCGAGAGGATAGCCTGGAGAAAAGGAGTTATCATTTATGAAACTGATGGATATCAAAAATGGAATCAACCCCCAGTGGGCGGAAAAAGGATATCAGATGCCGCAGTTCGACATCGAAGCAGTGCGCAAGAAGACCCATGAGGAGCCGGTCTGGGTGCACTTCGGGGCGGGGAACCTGTTCCGGGCGTTCCCGGCGGCGATTTTACAGCAGGCGCTGGACTCCGGAAAATATGACAGAGGTGTCATTGTGGCCGAGGGCTTTGACTTTGAAATCGTCCACAAGGCCTATGCGCCTTACGACAATTTAAGCCTGTTGGTCTGTCTGCAGTCCGATGGCAATATCCAGAAGAAGGTCATCGCCTCCGTGACGGAGAGCCTGAAGGCGGACGCCCAGTTTGAGGCGGACTGGGCCAGGCTGGCGGAGATTTTCCAAAATCCCAGCCTGCAGATGATCTCCTTCACCATCACGGAGAAGGGCTATGGGGTAGCGCCCGCAGACCTGGAGCGCGGACTGAAGCCCGCGCTGATTATGGGAAAGGTGACATTGCTCCTGTACGAGCGCTTCCTGGCGGGGAGGCTGCCCCTGACCCTCCAGAGCATGGACAACTGCTCCCACAACGGGGACAAGGTGAAAGCCGCCGTCATCGCTTACGCCGCCAGGTGGGCCCAGGAGGGACTGGTGCCGAAGGAATTCCTGGAGTATGTGCAGGATCCCGCCAAGGTCACCTACCCCTGGAGCATGATCGACAAGATTACCCCCCGCCCGGACGAGAAAGTGCAGAAAATGCTGGCGGAGGACGGATTTGAAGACAACTACACCATCATCACGGACAAGCGCACCTATACCGCGCCTTTCGTCAACGCGGAGGAGACGGAGTATCTGGTCATCGAAGACAACTACACCAACGGCCGTCCGCCCCTGGAGCTGGGCGGCGTGATGTACGTGGACAGGGAGACCGTGGACAAGGTGGAGCGGATGAAGGTCTGCACCTGCCTGAACCCCCTTCACACGGCCATGTCCATTTACGGATGCCTGCTGGGGTATGACTTGATTTCGGCCGAAATGGCGGACGAGGACATCAGAGGGCTGATTACGAAGCTGGGCCACATCGAGGCCATGCCCGTGGTGGTGGATCCCGGCGTCCTGAAGCCCGGGGACTTCATCGACGCGGTGCTGAACCGCCGTCTGCCCAATCCTTTCATGCCTGACGCGCCCCAGCGCATCGCCACGGACACCAGCCAAAAGCTCCCTATCCGGTTCGGCGAGACCATCAAGGCCTATCAGGCAAAAGGGCTGAACATGGACGACCTGGTGCTGCTGCCGCTGGTGCTGGCGGGATATGCCCGGTATATCCGGGGCATCGACGACCAGGGCAAAGAATTCGAGCCCTCCCCGGATCCGCTGCTGGAGGAGCTGCGGGCAATCGTGGCGCCGCTGGAAGTGAAGGAAGGGGAGCAGGACTTCTCCTGCCTGAAGGAGCTGTTTGGCCGGAAGGACGTGTTCGGCGTGGATCTGTACGCGGCGGGACTGGGCCGGCGCATCGAAGGGATGGCCGCGGAACTGTTCGCAGGCCCCGGGGCGGTGCGCAGGACGCTGCATAAGTACGTGTCCGCGCGCTGACGGCTGATCGCCGGCCCCATGGTTCTCCGGATTCGCGTTCCTGCTTCCGGAGCAGAGCGTCAGGCAATTCGGCGAAATAAGTCCCAGGCCGCCTGTGGGCTCCCGTAGGGTTGCGGGAGAGCTGCGGGGCCTGGGAGTTGCTCTGGCTTGCCCGCACCCGGGGGGCGGGGCAGGGGCGGAAAGGCGCCCTTGAACGGAAATGGGGGATGTTGGGAAACGGCGGTATGCCTACGATATATACTGTGGCGTATTGGAATCACAGCCATATATTGTGGGCAGACGTTATTTCCCGATAGCCCCCTGTTTCATGCCGATTTGACACATTCATTGAGGGGATGCATTACGAGTATTTTTTATTTAGGAAATCCCAAATAAACCGCAATCAGAACAAATACGACTCCAAATGTAATCAGGATTATAGACCACCCCTTATGCTTTCTGCGGGATAATCCGATGACAATAAAAAATATCCCCAGCAGCATTGACGCAATCATTGCGAAAAATCCCATTTTATTTCCTCCTTTCAAGTTGAATCACTCTATCATGACGATTGGCTATTTCCAGATCATGAGTGACAGTGATAACAGTAGTGTTAAATTCTCTGTTCATTTTAAAAAGCAAGGATACAATTCTTTCTCTGTTCTCCATATCCAGAGACGCCGTAGGCTCGTCAGCTAAGATGATTTGAGGTTTCATAATGATTCCTCTGGCAAATACAGCTCTGGCTTTTTCTCCGCCAGAACACTCAAGCGGCTTCTTTTTTAGAATAGGTTTCAAGCCGATTGCACTGATTACACTTTCGAAATCCTCTGGCTGAAACGTTTTTTTCTCTGCGTAAAGGAAAGGCAGTTTGATGTTATCTTCAATCGTCAAAGAATTGATAAGCGCTGACTCTTGAAGAACGAAACCGATCTTTTGGTTTCGCCATTGCGCTAACTTACTTGCGTGTAAATCATTCGTCAGCGAACCCAAAAGAGCATATTCGCCATGGTAATTTCTGTCTATCAATCCGATGATATTCAGCAAGGAGCTTTTTCCTGCTCCGGATTCGCCTACAATGGCAATTTTTTCACCGGCGGCCACTTGAAGGCTGAAGTCATTTAATATGGAAAGCCGCGACTTTCTGCTCTTATAAATTTTTTCTTTCACCCTTAAATCAATTATTTTCGTCATTGTAATACCCCCAGGGAAATCGGAATTTTTTTGATTTTCCATAACATGCTTTCCACGACAATTACTCCCATAAGAATGTCAGAAGCGGCTACAAACAAGAAAGCCAGCCAGTCCATTCCGATCAAACCAAACAATCCGTAAGTGGCGAAAGTAGCATCTTTTCTTAACCAACACCCATATCTGTTGAAAGCAGTGATGATAAAAACAGCCGTTAGGTTCAGAAAGGAAAGTATCCCGAAATAACCGTAAAATATTTGTTTCAGCTTGGAATCACTTAATCCCACCAATAGATTGATTGTAAAGTCTTTCAACATGGAACGGACACTGACGAATGCATTCCAAATAGAAAGACAGGTTATGACGATAAGCAAGACAAAGGTGATGATGCATATCATTTTTAAGGCATGAAGATAATATTCCTTGAAATAATCATAGTTATCCTGTTGGCTGAGGAAATTAATTTCTAAGCCCAAATTATCATGGATGACCTTCCCTAAATCCGCTGTTTCTTCCTTTGTGGTTCCCAGAATGGCAACATCCATGAGGCCATTTAATGTAAGGTCTATCGCTGCGTGATTCAGAAATTCCTCATTTACAGGAACCAGAATCGAAAAATTGTAGTAGGTCTTGGAATTGAGAGCATAGTAATTAGAACGGTAAGCATTCTGCTTCAAAACCCCTTGAACTTTCAGCGTTATGGGTCGTCCAAGGACAGATTCTTCCATTTTTATGGTTGACCCCACCGGGTATGTTTTGCTTAACCCTTTTCCTATGAGAACAGGTATTTCCCTGTCAAATTGGTAATTGAAATCTAAATCTGTCCCTTGTGAAAGTTCAAATTGTTTTAAGTTATAATACCCCTCATTCATATAGCCCAATGAGATTTCCATACCGTCAGGGTTAGGGATAGATACAATAAATCCATCTGTATAAAAAGCATAATCAAAATTACTATTTAAATAGTCATATACTGCCTGTGTTCCGCTTTCGCTTATGAAACCCATATCCATAGGGCTGTCCGGGTCTAAATTAGCGATGTAAACCCCTTCCTGATTGATATAGTTTGTTTCCTGATACCCTTGAAAAGTCGATAAAATGGAACGGGCAGCAGTAAAAGTAATGTAATTTGCCATGCAAAGCAACAGAATCATACCTATGCCAAGTATCGCTTTTCTTAAAAATATTTGTGAAACAAAGAACTTAAAAATTTTCATATTTCCGCACCTGCCTTGCGCTGATTAGTATATAAGTGATAAGAATTAGAACTAAGTAAAAATTGCTGGCCAAGTTGAAATTCAAATAAAAATTTGCCAAAACCGATAGGAAATAAACGGGAATTAATATCCTTAGACAATCCCGTATATACCGAATCGTGATATGAAATACAGTAGCTCCTACAAGTATTCTGCAAAATATTTCCTCCTTTTTTCTGCGCAGCATTTGATAATGAAAAACAATTGCGATAGATGTAAATACCAGGACAATTAAGGTCCGGTAATCCATGTAATTCTTCAAAAAAGCTTCCAGAAGATAAGAATCCAGGTCTAAAGTTTTTCCATAATCAAAAAGCAGATTCAGAAAAAAGCAGAAAATATATGCAATACTGAGCTCTAATATATCCGTTGGCCTAAATAGAGATTTTTTCATGTGTGCCCCCTCAAAGCGCTCTCAGCGTTTCTTTTCGGCTTTCTTCTGAGATGCCGCTATTTTTGCTTTATAGAGAGATTTTCCTGTCAACATGGCAAAATAGAACAGGATAGCGACCAGAAGGATAATGCAGAAATCCCGTTGTGACGAATACGTGGTAAAGCGGATTCCCTTTGTGCAAAGATGCGCTGCAAGGTAGGAAATGGGGAATAACAGCATTCTGTCAAGCCAAATCGTGACAGCCGGCTTATTTCTCAATAGGAACCGCATAATTGCCAGGGCAACAAGGGCGAAAAGGGCGAATAAAAAGTACGGCATGAGAATCAGTCTTGGCAGTGTCACGCCATGTTCTTCTGCATTTTCATTTGACCCATAAACCAGCACATCTTCAGAACCGTCGTTTTGGGCATAGAAAATCCGGATTTTAGGTTCTCTATCGGAAGGTATGACCATGTTTTGTCTTCCGCGATGAGAGGAATGTAAGTCCCAGGTTGTAGTCCAGGCATTTATGCGATAAATCTCAGTTTCCGTTTCATTGTCGAACTCTTTCATACAGCTATAACCTGTCACTTTATTGTCAAATGTGATGGCAATGCTCCCGTCAGGGCCATCGATAACTTGGAACAAGCCGTCGGAATAGGGGAAAAATTTAGGGGATGTTAGAATCCCGAAAGCAACCGCCGCTATGGCGCATGCCAAAATTGCGGTAAAAAAGACAGTCTGAAGTCGTTTGATAAATAATCCTTTTTTGATTCTTTTTAGCGGAACAACAGCAGCATCGGGGATAAAGTCCGCAGGTTTCCGCATATGTGCAAGCTCTGCACGGCAGGCTTCACAATGTTCCAGATGCTCACTGACGAACTCCCGTGTATCCGTACTTACCATGTCTTCTGCATAAAGCGGAAGGATGTCTCTGATTATATTACATGTATGGCTCATCTTTGTCCTCCATTTGCGATAATATTTTATTTCTTGCCCGGTGATAAGTGACGCAGGCCCAGTTATCTGTCTTTTGAAAAATATCTGCAATTTGTTTAAAGCTTAACTCTCCAAAGACCCGCAGCATGAAAACTTCTTTATAGGGTTCCTCTAAATGATGCAGCAGGCGATGGATCTGCATGGCATCGCATTGCTTTGCTATTCGTTCCTCAATGGTGTCCTGGGTGTCCGGGAAATCCATATCATCCATAGCTTCAATACGCTGTTGCTTCTTCAAGTGGGAGAAATAACAGTTTTTTGCAATTTGGCAAAGCCAGACACGGACGTCTGTTTCGCCGCGAAAATGATTTATGGAACCCATTGCCTTAAAAAAAGCTTCGCTTGTGATCTCTTCTGCAATGCTTTCGTCTTTTGACAGCTTTTTGAGAAAAAGAAATACATCATTAAAGTATCTGATATAGATTTTTTCAAATTCTTCTTCGAAACCTGCCACTTTCTCACCTCCTCGCTTATAAGACTTCCCAGTTCCAAAAACCTTACAAGTTTTTTGAAATATTTTTTTCTTTTTTCATTATAGCCTTTGAAGGAACCGTAGGCAAAGAGTATCGGGGATTTTTTTCGGAGAAAGAATTCCCAAAGTGCATGAAAAGCCCCTTGAATTTATCCGGCGGAGCGCATATGATGATACTGATAGAGATGGAGACCTTTTGGCATTGTTAGAACATGGAGATAATATCGCTTCTCCCTCCGATATCTCTGCCATTCATGCGGCTGAAGGTTTTTCTTCCCTTGTATCATGTGACATGAACCAGTATCAGGACACGAAAGCGGTAAAAAAGACTTTAACCATACCGTCATGGCTGAACGACCGCGCCATTTCTATGGGAATCAACTTTTCCCAGGTATTACAAGAGGCGCTGCTTTCCAAAATACAGGCTTAACACATCTCGGCTACTGACTTTTTAATGACCTTTTTTCTCGGCTACGCCTATTGCCACAATACAAAATATCAAATATGCAATAGCCGCCAAACGCCCGTTCCGTGTGGAAACGGCGTTTACCATGTGATTATAGGGCTTTGTGTTGAAAGGGGCGGAAAGGCTTGACGCGGGCGTATGGCAGCGGTAAAATGGATACCGTAAGAAATAGAAGGCTTAAGAAGGGAGCGTATCTAATATGATTATTTTTATGCGAGGTGTGTGCCTTTAACGCTTTGAGGGCAGAGAGGGACAAGAAGATAAACGCATAGGATTTCTCTTTTTGATCACGAATTGTCGAAAGGAGAAAAAATGAGCTATATCAATGCAGATATCGTATTGCCCAAAGAGCTGATAAAAGAAATCCCAAAATATGTAAACGGCGTAAACCTGTACATCCCCAAAGTGCCGGAAGCGAAGAGGGCCTGCAGCAGCTACAGGCTGGAACTATCCAGGAGAAACCGGGAAATATACCAGTTGTCTTTGCAGGGTGAAAAGGTCTCGGAATTGGCCGCGACCTATTTTCTTTCCGAAAAGAGCATATACCGGATCCTGGGGGAGATGAAAAGGAGATGATTGGGAATGGGAGAAATCCATGCTGTGGGTTTCTCCCGTTTTATTCGATTGTCACATAAGAATGACAAACCGGAATATCCGTGATAAGCTGGAACAGGATCGTCCGATCAGCGCAAATCAGGAAGGGACGGTAAGGGCTATGGAAAAAGGAAGGAATGTGGAAGGTATGGAGTATCTGTTTGAAACGGAGCGTCGGCCAGAGTGCTATTTCAGTCATTCCTCCATTCTCCGCCTCAATTCGTCCCAATCTGTCACCGTCAGGATGCTTTCATCTTCCGTATACGGCAAATCGATTGCCCCTATGTACCATACCGGCAACAGGCCGGCATGTAAGGAACCTTTCACATCGCATTCGTACTGATCCCCCACATACCAGACTTCCCCCGGCTGCAATCCGGCTTTTTCCAAAGCCAGATCGAAGATTCTTTTATTTGGCTTGCGGAACATGAAATGGCTGCTGGTAAGGATGAATTCAAAAGCGTTTTCCGGGAGCAGCCTGTTGATGCGCTCTGCCACCACGGAAGGGTCATAGGAGATATTGCTGATCACGCCTGTGCGGATGCCTTTGTCCTTCAAATATTCCAAAAACCTTTCTATGCCCTCTGTGGGCGCGCCCGGGGCGGCGGCATTCCAGAATACGGTATCGATTTCAGCGCTGCTCAGGGCAATCTCGATTCCCTGGGATTCATAGAGATAAGGCGTGAACATTGTATTGGGTATTTCTATCTGCAATAAATGCCTTTTCTCCGGATCGAACCTTCCGGCCTCCCGGTTGAGCTCATCTGCTTTGGCCTGTACCTGCTCTGCGGTCAGGTGATATTTATTTTTTGTGGCATATTGCAGGACAGCTTCCGTCCCCTTTACCCCATCGAATTTCTGCTCCGCAACCAGTGTCTGGCCATAATCGAACAATACCATTTTGGGCTTTTCCATGCGGTTTACCTCCTTATCGTCCGTCCGTTTCCGCTTTTCGGTTTCATGAAAGCCATTGCCATATAAGGGATTTCCTGCAAGGCGGACAGAATGCTTCCGGCTTCCCCTGTCCTGCTGTCATTATAATCTATTTTCGGCGAATGCACAATAACGAAAAGATGCAGCAAAAATATGGTAAGATAAGAAATGCAATCAGAACGGCGAATTGGGTGTTTCGAGGTAAATAAAATGGCATCCTGGTTTCGGACATTTGAGGATTGTGCATATGATGGAAATGGATTATAATGACACTATCGGAAATGGGGATTTTAGGGAGGGTGTCCTATGGAGAAAAAATATTATGAGGCCTACGATGACAGATACAGAGCCGTCCACGCGAAAGGCGTAAGCTGGCTGAGCGACCGGAGCACGCCTATCGTGCTGGATACCATAGGGAAATATGGGGTGAGCCGGACGGACGCAATCCTGGAGATCGGCTGCGGGGAAGGGAGAGATGCGAGAGCGGTATTGGATGGCGGATATGGGCTCCTCGCTACAGACATATCCGAGGAAGCGGTGTCCTTTTGCAGAAAAAGGATGCCCGCCTACGAAAGCAGTTTCCAGGTTCTGGACTGCATCAATGGCAGCCATGAGGGAAGGTACGATTTCATCTACGCTGTGGCAGTCCTTCATATGCTCGTATTAGATGAGGACAGGAAGGCCTTTTACCGGTTCCTATATGAGCATTTGGCAGAGGATGGCATCGCGCTGATCTGTACCATGGGCGATGGCAGCGAAGAAATGCAAAGCGACATCAGCATGGCCTTCCGGCTTCAGGAAAGAAACTGCGGGTCAGAGAAGGTAATGGTGGCCGGGACGTCCTGCCGGAAGGTGTCGTTCGGGACGTTTGAGAAAGAGATGGATTCGAATCATTTGGAGATCATTGAAAAAGGCATCACATCCGCGCTGCCGGATTTTGACGCGCTTATGTTTGCCGTAGTAAGGGTGGATGCTCGTTTTCAGAAGGAGTATTCATAAGATGGCATTGTTTTATCTTGTCAGGCATGGGGACGCAAATTATGAACATATGTTTGAAAATGGGTTTTGGGGATTTGGCAGGGATTTTGCCACTTTATCCGAAAAAGGAAAACAACAGGCAGAAATAGCGGCAAAAGATGCTCGTCTTAAGAATGCAGAGCTTATTGTATCTTCTCCCTATACAAGAGCCTTGCAGACAGCCCAGATTATTTCACGAGAGACAGGAATACGAGTCGAAGTCGATATTGACTTGCATGAATGGATGCCTGATGAGACCAATCAGTATAAAACATCTGAAGAAAGCTTTGCGCTTGCCAGGGAATTTACTGAATTCAGAGGTGAGTATCCGCCGGGGGAAAAACGCAGATGGGAATCGCTCAGCCATATGCGAAAACGAATGATTCGCGTAGCAGATAAATATTCGGATTATGATAAGGTTATTCTTGTTGGTCATGGGATGGTTTTCAGATGTCTGACCTATATTGAAAAAATGAATCCCGCTGAAATCATTGAGTGTACCTATCAGAAGGGACAGGCAGAGTGTGAGTATTCCTTTACATAAAGCCTAAAATCCGAGTTATAGTCACTCAAAATACTTTTGATTCCGCACAAATACAAGTGTTAAGTATTAAAATTAACTTAGTGACCTTATTTCTCGGAGACACTAAACAAAACATTCGACAAACGCTGATATATCAATAATCCTTTTTATATTTAGTGTCCAAAGTTCGGATTTTGGGATAAAGGGTAAGCTGTCCCAGGCTGCGGCGCTCTATGGGGCTTTGCGGCAGAATGGAGAGTGCCCGGCAGGATGAGGAAGAGGATGGAAACAGAGGAGGGATATGGTTCATGGTTTATTTTTCGAAAGGACAATTGACAATCCGCAACATGGAACAGGAGGACGCACAGGCGATTACAGAGGCCGAGATTGAGCAGGGCTGGGATGCGTCCGTTGAAAAATACCTGAAAAGGCTGGAAGACCAGAGGGCGGGAAAGGCAGTTTCCCTGGTGGCGGAATATGAGGGCAGGCCCGTGGGATATTTAAATGTGTATCCTAATCCTACAAGCGGCCCCTTTGTCGGGAAGGGCTATCCGGAGCTGGTGGATTTCGGGGTATTGGAAAAATACAGGAAGCTTGGAATCGGCACCGTCCTGATGGACGTGGCGGAAGAAATCGCTGCAAGGTATGCGGACGTGGTCACCATTGGCGTCGGACTCCACAGCGGTTACGGAAGCGCCCAGCGAATGTATGTGAAGCGCGGTTATATACCGGACGGCTCCGGTGTGTGGTTTCGCGATAAGGTATGTGCGCCGTATGGAGAATGTGTGAATGATGACGATCTGGTCCTGCACTTTTCGAAGAAATTGAGGTGACGGTGCCTGGAGGATTGCGTATGTGTACGGCGAAGACGGGAGGGACTTTGTTCCCTTTGCAGAAGCTTTGGCTGGCAGTCTTTTTGCGCAATATCAGACTGTCTGTTTTGAAGCGGATGAATGTGACCGGACGGCAATGCAGTTGAAAAATTTGTTTACAAGCCGGAATGATGTCAGTTTTGACACTTATATCTATGACCGTAATTCAATATGAGAATGATAAAGGAAGAAGAAGTATTTCCGTTGGAAGCGGAGGTGCTTCTTTTTTGGCGTTTTTTAGCGGAAACGGATGGTATCAGGCATTTTCCGGCAATTCCCGGGAGAGCACCAGAAAAAATCCGCAAAAAGTTCCGGAAATCTGTTGACAAATGTGTATATGTAGTGTATATATTAATATATACAGATTATGTACGGAGTGAATACACGGAGAGATGATATGCTGAAAGTGGAGAATGTATCGAAATACTTGGGTTCCTTTCGCCTGAAGGATATTTCCTTTGAACTGCCGGACGGCTATATTCTGGGGGTGATAGGCGAGAACTGCGCCGGGAAGACCACGCTGCTCCGGCTGCTGGCGGGACTTTATACAGAAGATGAGGGAAGCGTCGAGCTGGACGGGACAGGGTATGGGCAGGCGGAAGCGGCTGTAAAACAGAAAATCGGAGCGGTATTTCACGGGGAGCTATTTGACATGAGGGATACGCTGCGCTGTAATGCCAGGCGGTACGGGCAATTTTACAGAGATTACGAGGAGGAACTGATGGAAAGCTATATGGCGGATTTTCGTCTGGATGCCGGGAGGAAGTACGGGCAGCTTTCCAAGGGGGAGAAACTGAAATTCGCGTTGGCGTTTGCGCTTTCCCATAGACCGAAGCTGCTTCTGCTGGATGAGCCTGCGGCCAATTTTGACAGGGACTTTCGGGAGATGTTTCGGGATATTTTGAGGAAGTATACGGAAAATGGTGAGAATATGGTCGCCCTGTCGTCCCATATGACCTCGGACATAGACAGGGCAGCGGATTATCTGCTGTATCTGGAGACGGGAAGCCAGGTGATGTACGGCGATATCGAATATATTCGCGGCAAGTACCGGATGGCGGCCGGGGAGGAGTACAGGATCAGGCTGTTGAAAGACAGGGTGGTGCATCTGGAAAAAGGGGAATTCGGCACGAAGGCGCTGGTGCGAAATTCGGGAAAGCCATTTGATCCGATGCTGAAAGTATGGGAGCCGTCTATAGAGGAATTGATGTACCATGTGGCAAAGAGGGAAGATTGAAGCGGTGGGGAAAGTTTGGCTTTTCGGCGGATGATGAAATTGGCGGACAGGGAGAGGGCAAGGCCGTGTGAAAAAAGCAGTGGAAAAGGCGGAATAAGAAAAGCGGCAGACAGTGAGAAGCGGTTGTGGAATCGGATGACAGTGGAAGGGGCAGATTGAGAAAGGCAACGGATAGCGAAAAGCCAGATTATGGAAAGCAGCGGACAGTGAAATGTCAGATTATGGAAAGCGGCAGACAGTGAAAAGCCAGATTTTGTAAAGTGACAGACAATGAAAAGTCAGATTATGGAGAACAGCAGACGGCGACAAACGGCAGATTGAGATAAGCCATGAATTATGAGAATCTGTAGGTTATAGAGAGGGAATGCGTCATGGAAAACGTTAATTTGGAGTCCTACAAGCGGGTCATCCGGGATTATTTTCAGGAATTTATCAGGGTCTTCTGTATGGAAAGGGTCAGGTTCCTTGCCCTGTTCCTTGGGTTCGGAAGTATTTTCGTGTGGGGAATCTGGGCAGAACGGATTCGGATGGACAAGATTTTTGCTGACTGGATAAACGGAATTCCGATTCTTTTTGCTCTGGTAAGCGGAGTGCTCCATCGGGTGCCATTGCCTTTTATGATGTATCTTGTGCCCTGTTCCAGGGAACAGAGGGAGAGGTACATTCAGAGGATGCTGGCGGTGAAGGTCGCCGTTCCCATGGGCTTCGGGCTGTTGTGTGATGGGTTGGCTGCCTGGGCGGGAGCTCTTTCGCTGTACGTGTTCGTGCTGCAGATGGCGGGCATTTTCTTCCTTTCCTGTCTCTGCGGGATGCTCAATGAGGGCGGCATAATTGGGGCGGAGAAAAGGATAGCCTATGGGGATCTGCAGCCCTTTGCGGCGGTTTTGCTGGCGGTCTGCAATATCGTCGGAATGGCAGTGTTTATCATCTGCATGGGTTCGGTCAGCCAGGTCGAGTTTTGGATTGTCATTTCTGTTATGGTGTTGTTCCTTCTGCCCATGCTGGCGGCGGTGGGGAAGCGGTGGGGGCAGATTAGGAGGAATTTTGCGGATTATGAGATGGCCGCCGGGATTGTTGAATAGATGGCGATGACGTTTGAGGAAGCTTCTGAGTGCTGCAGGACGGAGGGTATGGAAGAACTGGTGTTGAGGGTGGGGCTATAGGAGAATCAGAGGGTTGCGGGATGAGGCCGTAGGAGCACTAGAGAGTAGGCGTAGACTAGGAGGGCTGGAGTGCAGATGGAAGCCAGGAGAGCCGGAGGGCCGCGAGAGGAGACCATATGGGCTGGAGCGCAGATGGAGGCCAGGAGGGCTGGAATGATGTGGGATGAGACCATAGGGGCTGGAGCGGGAGGGCTGTGTGATGTGAGACGAGGCTATAGGAGCGCAGACGGAGACCATGGGAGACCGGAGTGCTGCGAAGCGAGACCGCTGGAATGCAGACTCAGGCCGGAAGGGCTGAGGTGCTGCGGAACGGAGACCACAGGAAAGTATGGAGTCGTGCACAGGGGAAAGAGAGCAGGAAAGAGGAGACAGGCATGCAGATTATAATAGAGCCGCATGGCACCTATGCCATATATGAGCAGATTGTAAACCAGATGAAGAATGCCATCGTGTCAGGCGAGCTTACGGCAAATGAGGCGCTTCCCTCCATCAGGGGACTGGCGGCGGAGATTGGAGTCAGCGTCATCACTACCAAGCGGGCCTACGAGGAGCTGGAGAAGGAAGGCCTGATCCGCTCAGTTGCAAACAAGGGTTTTTACGTCTGCGAATATAATACGGACTATCTCCACGAAAAACAGCTGATACAGGTGGAGAAGCGTTTTGCGGAGGCAATCGCCATGGCAAGACAGGCGGGGCTGAGAGATGAGGAAATCAAAGATATGCTGGAGGGGCTATTGGGATGAATGACGTGATTTTTGAAGCAAGGCAGGTAAGCAGCTTGAGACGGGGCCGTTTTGGGAAAAAAGGATTCCGGCTGGAGGAAATCAGCTTTCAATTGCCCAGGGGCTATATCATGGGGCTGATTGGAAAGAACGGCGCGGGCAAGACGACATTTTTCGACTGCATTATGAATGAAAAGAAGCGATATTTCGGTGAAATATTCCTGGAGGAAAGAGACATCCATGAAAATCATTGGGAGACCTTAGAGCATGTGGGATTTATCTCGGAGAAGAACGAATTCATGGAACTGCGCACCGCCGGACAGAACGCGGGGATGCTGGGAAGATTCTACAGCAGCTTTGACGGGGAATTGTTCGGGGAGACCATGGAGCGATGTAAAGTTTCCACCGTGAAAACGGTAGGGAAGATGTCCCGGGGAGAGCTGGTGAAGTTCCAGCTGGCCTTCGCGGTGGCCCACCGGCCCAAATTGTATCTGCTGGACGAGGCCACGGCGGGAATGGATCCTGTGTTCCGGATCGATTTTTACAGAATCCTCCGGGAATTGCTGGAAGGAGAGAACTGCGGCATCATCCTGTCTACCCATATTGAGGAGGAGATTGAGAAGCAGCTGGATTATGTGGGGATGCTGGAAGAAGGGCGGCTGGTTTCTTTTGGGGAAAATGTGCTGGTGTAGAAAGAATTGAGATGCTTTTATTTGTAGAAACGATTATACTACATAACGCCGGAATTTACCGTACTGCACTGGTTAAACGTATATGGCTGGCGTTATGTAATCGGGTTATTCGGAAAGTTTAACTGTTAAGCAGTATAAATAGTTTAAAAAAGGTATTTTCGGTGAAGCGATGAGGGGGATAACATGAGCGAAGAAAATCAGAATCAGGGAAGTGCAGAAAGGGAAAGGCTGGGACAGGGAAGCGTGGAAATGGAAAGGCTGGGACAGGGAAGCGTGGGAATGGAAAGGCCGGGACAGGGAAGCGTGGAAATGGAAAGGCTGGAAGGGGAAAGGCTGAAACAGGAAAACGGAGAAAGGGAAAGTCAGGAACAGGGAAGCGTGGGACAGAGAGAACAGGGACAGAAAATGAAAATACGACGGGAAGCGTTAAAAGAGCGGCAGGCGAAGGACGCGGAACAGAGAAAACGTCTTCGGGAATTTGACAGGGAGTTGTTTTCCTATACGGGGCAGATTGCCTGGCTTGTGCCGGGAATCTTTTCCTTTGCAGTGTTGGGATTGATGTGCATACCTGTACAGGAAATCAGAAGCGAGGACAATTACCTGGGGGTGATGGCATTTATGGTCTGCGTTCTGCTTCCGTATTTTATCCTACTGCCTTATATCAATATTACGGATGCTTTTGAACGCCCAAAGAACAACCGGAATATGACCTATGACAAACTGAAATATCTCCCGGTCAGCAGAAAACAGTATATCCTCGTCAGAATGGGATATCTGTTCCGCTATATGTGGAAGCTGGCGCTGGCAGGAGGAGCAGTGCAATGCATCTTTGCCATAGGGGAGATGGGTAGGGTGGAGCTTGTGAATATAGCATATGCCGCAGGTGTCCTGCTGCTCATGCCGCTGGCTGTGGGGTGGATTCAGATGAAGGTTTTTGCCGGCGGTTCGTAAGGAATTGTCTACAAATAACTGATGCGAGTTTATAGCCGTTTCCCTTGTATTTCCGGGCTTTCTTCTAAAGAAGCTGCATCAGTTATTTTCCGCCAGTTACTAAGCATACGGAAATCAATCCTCCGGAAACCGCACCCGGATGCTGTTCGCATGGGCCGTCAGTCCTTCGCTCTCGGCAAAGGTCTCGATATCCCTATGTACTTTTCCCAACGCTTCCCTGGAATATGAGATGATGCTGGTCTTTTTCATAAAATCGTCCACATTCAAAGGCGAGAAGAACTTCGCCGTGCCGTTGGTGGGCAGAATGTGGTTCGGCCCGGCGAAGTAGTCCCCCAGCGGCTCCGAGGAATACTCTCCCAGGAAAATGGCCCCCGCATTCCGGATTTTCGTCATCACCTCAAAGGGATTGGCCGTGAGAATCTCCAGGTGCTCAGAAGCAATCTCGTTGGCGGCGTCCACGGCTTCCTCCATGCTGTCCGCCAACAGGATATACCCATAATTGTCCAGAGATTTTTGGATGATATCTTTTCTGGAGAGCTCCCGGGTAAAGGCATCCGCCTGTTCGGAGACCTGCCTGGCCAGTTCCTGTGAGGTGGTGATCAGGATGGCGCTGGCCAGCTCGTCGTGTTCTGCCTGGGAAAGCAGATCGGCGGCCACGTACTTCGGATTGGCCGTCCCGTCCGCCAGCACCAGGATTTCGCTGGGGCCTGCGATGGAATCGATGCCCACATAGCCGTACACGGCCTTTTTGGCCAGAGCCACGAAGATATTGCCGGGGCCGGTGAGCTTGTCCACCTTGGGGACAGAACGGGTGCCGAAGGCCATGGCCCCCACGGCCTGGGCCCCGCCCGCTTTATAGATGGCGTCCACCCCCGCGATATCCGCCGCGGCCAAAGTGCCGGGATTCACCTTCCCGTCCGGGCCGGGTGGCGTGGTCATGATGATTTCCCCTACGCCCGCCACCTTCGCTGGAATCACGTTCATCAGCACGCTGGAGGGATAGGCCGCCTTGCCGCCGGGCACGTAGACGCCGGCCCTTCCGATGGGCGTCATCTTCATCCCCAGGATAGTGCCGTCCTCCTTGGCGTCGAACCAGCTGCTGCGGAGCTGCTTTTTGTGGAAAGCCCGGATGTTGTCGGCAGAGCGTCTGATGATATCCAACAGGCCGTCATCCAACAGGCCGTAGGCTTCCTCGATCTCCGCTCTGGTCACCCGGATGTTGTCCTCGTTCAGGGCGAAGCGGTCGAATTTCAGCGTGTATTCGAACAATGCCTGGTCGCCCCTTTCCCGGACGTCCGCCAGGATGTCGTTGACCGTGCTCTCATATTCAGAATAATTGTTAGGGCTTCTTTTCAACAAGTCATTCAGGATATTCTCTTTGGTCTCTTTTGTCAATTTGACGATTCTCATGCCTGCCTCCCGCTGCTCAGCTTCTTTCTCAACCCCAGTACCAGCTCCTGGATCCGCGCCTGTTCCATCTGCATGCTCACAGGATTGACGATCATTCTTGCGGATAAGGGACATACCTCTTCCAACACTTCTAAGCCATTCTCTTTCAGGGTCGTCCCTGTCTCCACAATATCTACAATTACCTCCGACAGCCCCACGATGGGAGCCAGTTCGATGGAACCGTTTAGTTTAATGATTTCCACCGTCTGATGCTTCGTGTTGTAAAAATAGTCCTTGGTGATATTGGGATACTTTGTGGCGACCCGAATCAGCTCATGATGTTTCAGAAGTTCTTCTGCTTCTTTTGGTCCGCAGACGC
>OFGX01000321.1_pt1 | contig 39052 bp, 27 predicted proteins | sample 1521831 | NCBI WGS metagenome assembly OFGX01 (sample SAMEA3504080, study PRJEB24116) | mouse gut metagenome | biome: mouse gut; feature: mouse-associated habitat; material: faeces | place: Denmark | collected 2011 | reverse complement strand
AAAGCTAGCTTTCCAAGATGACTTTTGTGTATTTTGTTTGCATTGCTTTGCAATGAAAACCTTTTGACCAAGTAAATATCTTCGTGCGACAGCCCCAACAAGTAAATACATTCGTGCGACAGCCTCCGCTTTTGGTACTATGAATTGCAAAATGGACATACTCAAAAAGTATTAATCACATTGACAAAGCATATTGAAATGCTATAATAAGAATTAGAATAGTTCTAATTCTTATTTTTATTCTGAATGAAGAAGATTTTTTATTAGGAAATTTTGTTGAAATTGCCGGCTTTGTTGTTTCCCAACTATAGAATAGGAGCGCTATGACAAAAAATGCTGAATATATTTTAGAGATTATAAATCATTCGAATGAACATTTGTCAGCCGAACAGATTTATCTTCGCTTAAAGGAGAGGAATCAAGGAGCGGTACTGGCCACGGTATATAATAATTTATCGATTCTATATAAGCAGGGGTTGATCAGAAAAATATCTGTGGAAGGCTGTCCGGATCGCTATGACAAAATAAAACGGCATGATCATCTGGTGTGCAGATATTGCGGAAAATTATCGGATATTTTGTTAGATGATCTGACTGAGAGTCTCCAAAAGCAAGTGGGAATCCAAATACTCTCCTATGATTTAAAAATCAGCTACTTATGCGAGGAGTGTTTGAAAAAAGAAAATCATCATTTACATATGGAACATTGAAAGGATTAAGCGTTATGAAAATGAAGAAAAAAAGTCTTGAAAGCGTTGTTACTTCTATTTCCAGGCTTGTAGATATGGAGTATGAGCCTCGTAATGGAGAATTGAACAATATTCATCAGCGTTTGACAAAGGGGCGTAAAGAGTTTGAAAAGACTGTGACCAAGATCATGGATGCAGTTATAAATATGAGTTCCATGGATCTGGCTCTGGAAGCCAATGCCGAAGTCGTAGGGCAGATTAATGCTTCGGTCTCTGATGCAGTGACGGCAATTAGCGATTCGGCGGATTCTACTGCTGGCATAGCTTCAGAGGTGCTCAAAGCGCATGAAAATTTAACATCAACGATTATTGAATTGTCAGATGGCTCTGGCAGGATCATGGAAGATATTCAAAAATGTGAAAATGAGCTTGCTTCTATTAAAGAGTTATATTCCGCTGCTATTTCTACGGCGAAAGAGATGAAGACGGATATTTATGGACTGATTGACATCATAAAAGAGATGAATGGGGCGATCGATGCGGTGAGTTCGATTTCTGCCCAGACGAATCTCTTGGCTTTAAATGCCTCCATAGAGGCTGCGCGGGCAGGAGAATCTGGAAGGGGATTTGCAGTTGTCGCAGAGGAAATCCGTAATCTGGCAGATGAGACAAAGTCGCTGACGGGACGCATGGGGACTTTTGCTACCGACATTCAGAGAGCTTCGCGGAAAAGTTCTGATAGTGTAGATGTTACCATGGATCAATTGGAACAAATCAATGAGAACATTCAAAACGTTTGGAAGCTCACCGAAAATAACCGCAGCGGCATGGGGATGATTGCAGATTCTGTTTCTTCCCAGGCTGCCGCCAGTGAGCAAATCAGCAGTTCCATGAATGAATTGGATAATCAGATGCGTCATGTAAACGAGGAATGCCGGAGGCTTAAGGGAGACGCTGGAAACCTCTCTATTTCTGGTAAAGCGATAGCAGAACTTGTAGAACCGATGAAAACGATTGAAAAGGGTTTGGAGGAGTCTGCAAAGATCATGGGCGTCATGGCTCAGGATACATTTTACATGTTAGACAATCAAGTCGTTCTCAACTGTCTGAACAGTGCGATAGAGGCGCATAAGAACTGGCTGGACACGTTAAAGGATATTGCGCAGACTGGAAAGATAAAAGTGTTGCAGACAGATTGTGCAAAATGCGGGCTTGGACATTTCTATTATGCTTTTACGCCTTTGAATCCCCAAGTTACAAAGATTTGGAATGGAATCGATAATAAGCACAAAGCGTTCCACTCTTATGGTACAGAAATGATTTCTGCGGTTCGTTCTGGACGTACTGGGGACTTGCAGAAGATTTATCAAAAGGCAGAAGCTTGTTCGGAGGATTTGATTTTTGATTTTCGCACGGTAATTGATATTATTGAATCCTTATCGAAAGACAAGATCCGTATTTTTGAATAATTTTGCCTGTGAAAAATACCAGCAATGGTGATATTATGAGCTGGAGACAGCTTGAGGAGGGGCAAATGATTTTGCACTCCCTTCCCCGGTTAGTGTTTGCAGATGTTTGACAGTATCGACAGAAATGAGGCGCAATCCATGGAGAATAAAGCGACGAAAATTTTATACCAAGGCGGCAGTGGCGAGATTGTGGAGAAAAAATCCCGTTTTATTGCTACTCTAGAGAAAATAGAATCAGAGGAAGAGGCGCTTGCATTTATTGCCCGGATCAAAAAACAATACTGGGATGCGAGACATAATTGTTATGCGTTTGTGGCTGGAAAAAACCAGGAGCTACAAAGGTGTAGTGATGATGGAGAGCCGAATGGGACGGCAGGACGTCCCATGCTGGACGTGCTTTTACGGGAAGAGCTTCACAACCTTGTAGTGGTAGTGACGCGGTATTTCGGAGGAACCCTTTTGGGTACTGGGGGATTAGTGCGGGCTTACCAGAAAGCGGTGCAGGAAGGGCTGAGAAATAGCATCGTCATTGAGAAGATGGCGGGCAAAATCTTGGAAATTGCCACGGACTATAACGGAGTCGGTAAAATTCAGTATATTCTGGGGCAGCAGGGAATTACGGTGATGGACGCCGTCTATTCAGACAAGGTGGAACTAAAGCTCATGATTCCGATAGAGAGATTTCACATACTTCAGGAGGCAGTGACAGAGGCAACCAATGGCACGGCTGTCTTTTTACCAGGAGAAACAGTGGAGTTTGCATCTGTGGATGGGAAGATATTGATATTTTGATCATCTGCAGCTTTGCCTCTGGCACCCCATGAGCAAGTGGATGACGAGTGAAACTGGCAATGAAAGACTAAAATAAAAAATTAAAAAAATTTGAAAAAAGTACTTGCTTTTTGAAATAAATTCATATATAATACATTTTGTTGAAAACATTGGCCCATCGCCAAACGGTAAGGCAACGGACTCTGACTCCGTCATTTCAAGGTTCGAATCCTTGTGGGCCAGTTTAGAACCCATCACGATGCGTGATGGGTTTTTCTTATTTTATTTGGAAAGACCTTTTTATGTTAAAGTGTAAAAGTATTTTCCCTCTAGAAAAATACGCAGAGTCTGCCCTGGCGAAGCGAGGGCGCACGCATAAGAGGAAAATATCAAATCAGCCAGGAGGAAAGCGATGTATAGTTTTGAGAGCAGAGTACGATACAGCGAAGTGGACAGCCAGGGGAAAATTACCTTGGCGGCTATTTTGGATTATTTTCAGGACTGTAGCATTTTCCATTCTGAGGAACTCAATGTGGGAATTTCATATTTGGAAACACAGAAAATGGCGTGGGTGCTATCTTCCTGGCAGATCGAGGTTCGCAGATATCCAGAGATTGGAGAGCGGGTATTGGTGCGTACCTGGCCCTATGAGTTTAAGGGGTTTCTTGGCTACCGCAATTTTACAATGGAGAGCCAGGAAGGGGAATTGATGGCATATGCCAATTCCGTATGGGTATTGCTGGATTTGAAGAGAGGGCGCCCAGCTAAGCCGCTGCCTGAGATGTTGGAGGCATACCATCTGTCGCCACAGCTATCTATGGAGTGTGATTCTAGAAAGATTACGCTCCCACAGGAGATGGAGGAGAAAGAAAGATTTCCAGTGCACAAGTATCACATTGACACCAATCAGCATGTCAATAATGGGAAATATGTCAGTATGGCGCAGGAGTATCTTCCCAAGGGGTTTCAAACTGCAAAATTGCGCGCCGAGTACCGCAAAGCAGCGGTATATGGAGATCTGATTGTTCCATATGCTTTTGCAGAGGCGGGAAGAGTCACGGTAAGCCTGGCTGACGAAGCAGGAAAGCCTTACGCAGTCGTTGTATTTGAATCAAAGTTCAATCCGTCCATTGAGAAATAGAAGTTGCTGTGGTAAGATAACGTTATAAAAGAAACAGAATTTATGAAAGAAAAATGAAACAAGTGTGACAGTCCTATAGTTTGGAGGAAGAGATGATTCAATTAGGAAAAAAACAAAAGCTTATAGTGGTAAAAAAAGTGGAATTTGGCATATATCTGGCGGAGGATGCCCAGTCAGAGAACAGGGTCTTGCTTCCAGCAAAGCAGGTGCCTGAGGGTACAGAGCTTTACGATGAGGTCGAGGTGTTTATCTATAAAGACTCTAAGGACAGGGTCATTTCCACTACTCAGGAGCCAAAAGTGAAGCTTGGGGAAGTTGCGCCCCTTATCGTGGCGTCGGTTCAGAAGATCGGGGCGTTTTTAGACTGGGGTCTTGAGAAGGATTTGTTTCTTCCATATAAGGAGCAAATCGGAAAAGTGCAGGAACAAGACCAGGTGCTGGTGCGGCTTTATATTGACAAGAGCAAGCGTCTTTGCGCCAGCATGAGGGAGCTTTATGAATTGCTGCAGACGGATTCTCCTTACCAGAAAGGAGACATGGTTCATGGAAGGGTTTATGAGTTTAGTGATAATTTTGGTACATTTATAGCGGTAGACGATCGCTATTCAGGAATGATCCCGCGCCACGAAGCGCATAGCTTTCTACGGATTGGCGACATCATCGAAGCGCGGGTAACCGGGGTGAAGCCTGACGGAAAGCTGGACCTGACGCTGCGGGAGAAAGCATATGTGCAGATGGACCAGGATGCGAAACGAGTCATGGAAGTGATAGAGGAATATGCAGGGGTTCTTCCTTTTAACGACAAGGCATCCCCCGAAGTGATCTTTCGCGAAGTTCAGATGAGCAAAAATGCATTTAAGCGCGCAGTCGGACGCCTGTATAAGGAGCGCAGGATAGAGATCACCGATAAGAGCATACGAAAATTGTAGGAGGAAAGGAGTCATGTCCCAAAATAAGAGTGTAAACCGCTTGTTTTTGGCGGTGGTTATGATTTATATTGGAGGAAGCTTCGGGTTGAGCATGTTAACGGCATGGATTCCGGCGCTGTCAGAGCTTCCGATTTACGTTTCTTTGCTGATAAGCCAGTCGCTGATTTTTGTGCCATGTTTTGTGTACTGCAAAGCCAAGCATATTCGAATCCTTGAGCTGGTTCCTTACCGGAAAATCGGTCCCAGCACCATTGTGCTGATTGTGATCTGTACGTATCTGATGTATCCGTTGATTGTCGTCTTGAATGCGGTATCAATGCTGTTTTCCAATTCGGGAACGGCTTCGGTGATGGAGATGATGCAGGGGCAAAGCCTGATTTTAAATGTGTTGTTTATGGCTCTTCTGCCTGCATGTGTGGAAGAATTTATGTTTCGGGGCGTGTTGTTTCAGACATACCGAAAGAGCAAGATGCTGCCAGCTATCTTATTGAGCGGCTTTTTGTTTGGCTGCATGCATTTGAACTTAAATCAGTTTATCTATGCCTTTGCCCTGGGCGTTTACCTAGCGTTTTTGGTGGAGGCTACTGGGAGCATATTTAGTTCAATGATTGCGCATTTTACTCTGAATTTTACCAGCGTCATGATGACGTCTGCGCTTCCGTATTTGTATGATATCATGGGGATTAACCAAGAAGTTGAGCTGCAGCAGGTTCAGCCAGGAGGATATGCAGCTACAATGGAAAGCGTGCAGCTTGCAGGATTTTTGATCGGAATTATGTTTTGGCTGGTGATTGCCATCGGCAGCACTTGTGCTGCAATAGGGCTATACATTGCTATCTGTAAGATCAATGGCCGCTGGGCGTATGTCAAGGGAATGTTCAAAAGAGGAAGCAGAGAGCGTCTGATCACGGTGCCGCTGGCGCTGGGATTGGTTCTTGTCTTTGCATTTATGGGATTTTCCCTCTACTTGGAGTGGGCTGTGGCATAATCAGGCGCATGGGACGTCGCAGAGGGGTTATCTGTAGGAACGGCAGTGAACCCAGAGGATTCTGGCAGTGCCGCTCCCCTGGGCTTGCCGTTGTCACTTAAAGGGAAATGTCAATGTTGCGTCCCAAATGCGGGCTTGCGGACTGTTCCATGATCTTGACCATGGATTCGCCCATCATCTCCGCATTATCTAATTGTTTGCCCAGCATAAGCATTCCGATTTCGTTATTTAATTTCGACATGCTAAGGGCGGTAGATAAAGAAGCAATATCCATACTGCATCCCTCCTTTCCATTTTTATTATGGCATGGGAGGGAGGAAAAAGCAATCTGTATATTTGCATCTTTCTGGATATATAATATAGAAATCAGGAGGTTTATGTAATGATATATGACGTGATTATTTTGGGAAGCGGGCCGGCGGGGCTAAGTGCGGCAGTCTATGCGCAGAGAGCCCGTCTCAATACACTTATAATAGAAGAAAAGCCTATGAGCGGCGGACAGATTTTAGACACTTATGAAGTGGATAATTATCCGGGTCTTCCAGGTATCAGCGGCTTTGAGCTGGGGCAGAAATTCCGTACCCACGCAGACCAGCTTGGAGCAGAATTTGTAAATGAACAGGTTCAGGAACTCAAAGACCTGGGGGAGAAAAAGCTAGTTGTGACAGAGAAAAGCAGCTATGAGACTCGGACGCTGATCCTCGCCACAGGGGCAAGACATCGAAAGCTGAATGTGCCTGGGGAGAAAGAGCTTGCTGGGGTTGGGGTGTCTTACTGCGCCACCTGTGACGGCGCATTTTTCCGTGGCAAGACAGTGGCGGTGGTAGGAGGCGGGGATGTTGCCTTAGAGGACGCCCTGTTTCTTGCCAGAGGATGCGAAAAGGTCTATCTGATCCACCGCAGAGAGGAATTCCGTGGCGCCAGGATACTTCAGGAGAGGGTTCGTGAGAGTGATAATATTGAACTTGTGTTAAACAGTAATGTCATAGAAATCCTTGGGGAACAAATGGTAACATCGGTCCTTGTTCATAATCATGTAAAGAATGAGCGCCATGAGCTTCAGGTGCAGGGAGTGTTTATTGCCGTCGGGATTTCTCCCAACGTAGCGGCGGCGGATGGTTTGGTAGAGCAAGATCAACAGGGATATATCAAGGCCGGGGAAGATGCCGTAACAAGCGTGCCAGGAATCTTTGCAGCCGGAGACGTGCGCACAAAGCAGCTTCGCCAGGTGATTACGGCGGCGTCAGATGGAGCGAATGCAGTAATCTCCGCTGAGCGTTACCTCAGTGGTAATTAAGTGTGAAAATAAAAGCATTTCCAGCACACTAGAAGAGCCTCAAGCCAGATAGCTGCCACATGAAAGCGAATAAGAAGCCAGGCTTGGCTTTCTTCTTTTCCTTTCATGTGGCAGCTTTAAGTTTTGCAAAATTTACAAGAACAGGTTGATTTTTGTAACAATTTTGTAAAAGATTACAGTTGACATAAAGGGGCCCCTTTGCTATAATTAGTCTCGTAATAAATTTGTAATAAATATCGAATTAGCATAAATTTGTAACTATAAAGCAGGAAAAGTATGGAGGGTAACATGAATAGAAATTCTATCAGACGAGTAACCACCTGTTGTCTTACAGCGGCAGTGGTATTGACTAGCAGTTCTTTTGTATCAAATGCGGCAACAGCAGGAGCAGGCGGATTGATCTCAGCGTCACAGATTGAAGTACAAGCAGATGCAAAGAAAGGCAGTTCCTCTACGGCAGGCGTTTCTGATACAATTGCAAAGTCTTTGGGAGACGATTCGATTCAAGTAGTTCAGAACAAGACGGAAGTTGTGAAATCTGAGTATGACGATATCGCAATTGCCCAGGTAGATAATTATGTAAATGTCCGTTCCACGGCAGGCGAGGACGGAGAGGTGCTTGGAAAGTTATATAATAATTCTGCATGTACGGTTCTTGGCACGGAAGGCGATTGGTATAAAATCCATTCCGGCGATGTAGAAGGATACATAAAAGCGGAGTTCCTGGTAGTGGGAAACGCAGAACTGGCGAAATCGGTAGGGCGCCGTGTGGCAAATGTTCAGACGGATGCATTGAATGTCCGTTCTGATGCAAATACAGATTCAGAAGTCTTGGGACAAGTTCCTCTGGGCGAGAAGCTTACAGTATTAGAAGAGAACGGCGATTGGGTAAAGGTTTCCATTGAAGAGGGAGACGGCTGGGTTTCTAACGAATTTGTAGAGTGTTGCACCAACTATGTAGTGGCAGAGTCCAAAGAGGCTGAAGAAGCTCGTCTTAAGAAAGAAGAAGAGGAGAGAAAAGCTGCTGAAGAGGCAGCGCGGAGAGCAGCGCAGAGTTCGCGCAGATCTTCTGGATCCTCAAGTAGTTCTGGCGGCGGCTCATCTTCAGGCAAGAGTTATGCTCCGCCAAGCGGTGGAAATGGACAGGCAGTTGCTAATTTTGCATGCCAGTTCGTGGGTAATCCCTATGTTTGGGGCGGGACAAGCTTGACAAATGGAGCAGACTGTTCTGGATTTGTAATGAGCGTATATGCGGCTTTTGGTGTTGGACTTCCTCATTCTTCAAGCGCATTGGCAGGCGTTGGCTACGGCGTGAGCCCAAGTGCTATGCAGCCGGGAGACATTGTATGTTATAGTGGACATGTTGGAATTTACGTTGGAAATGACACCATCGTTCATGCCAGCACAGAGGCAACTGGCATTAAGTATACTTCTCCTGCAGCTTATAGAACGATTGTGGCGGTAAGAAGAATTTTCTAAAGAATATAGACGGAGTATTATAAAGTTACCCGGGTTGAGAGAATATTCTCAATCCGGGTTTTTCATTTTGTCGGAGCAGAGACTCAAATGGTGTGAATTTCCCTTGCAGGCGAGTTTTCCCGATCTTGAACAATAATATCTATTATTTGAGTTTCCGCATTTTGCAATTTATAGCGTCAAAAGGTCTTGCTGACTTTGGCAGCATAGACATCTTGCACAAAAAGTGCTTGAAAAGCTAGCTTTTCAGAGCGCTTTTATGTGCAAAGTGTTTTCATCACTTTGTGATGGAAACCTTTTGGCGCTATGAATTGCAAAATGCGGAAACTCAGATATCTATCAACGCAGCACTGCATCGCCTCAGGATATTGTGGCACAATCTTGAGAAGATGTGCAAACGTTTCTGAATGAGGGGGAGGGTTGAAATGTGTAAGCCCACTTTGCTATCTGATCGGATTAGAGTATTAAAAAATCTGGATATAAAAGGCTCTCGACAAACTGCACAAAAATAAACGTACTTGGAAAATTTATAAAAAGTTATAAAATAGTTATCAACAAAGAAAAATGTCGAAAAACCTAAAAAAACAAGTTATACACGGAGTTATCAACATTATCCACAAAAATTCGTGTGGAAAACACGGTTTACATAGTATGGAAAAGAAACATTTGTTTTGTGAACTTGTGATAAAGTTGCAGATTTTTGGAAAAAATAAGAAAAAGCATTGACTTTTCCAAAGACAAAAAATTAAGCATTTGGTTTGGAAATGTCAGTAAATTCTGGGGAATTATAGAAAAAGGATGGTTGAAAAAAATCATTTCATTTGGTATACTTCTAAAGTATTTTATCTTTAAGAAAAAATGAGACGGGTGTTATATGGTAAAAAAAATAGAAATTCTGGGAATGGCCTTGGATGCATATACAGCTCAGGACGCCATGCTTCTATTAGAGGAACACTGGGACTATGCCATTATGAGTACAGTTGAGAATATCTCTATGGAGACATTGGTCAAAGCCCATAAGGATGAATTGATAAAAAACTGCATAGAAAACTTGGATTTGGCAATTATTTGTGACAAAGAAATCTTAAAGGCGGCGGGGGCTGCGACAAAGCAAAGGATACAGGAGGCGGCGGAAAAACAATTTTTTCGGGAGTTTATGACAAGGACGGTCTGTGACGCCAGGACGGTGTATCTATTGGGAGAGACGAGAGAGCAGCTAAGCTTGCTGGAAGAATTTCTAAATGAAGGGTATCAAGGACTTCAGGCGCTGGGAAGTTATGCGCTTTCAGAGTGCGAGGGAGATTTCGATAAGGCCATAAATGAAGTAAATATTGCGGCGCCTGACATTATTTTGTCAGTGATCCCGACTCCTGCTCAGGAATATTTTCTCAAAGACCATAAAGAAAAGCTGAACGCCAAGGTATGGTATGGGCTGGGAGATCATTATTTTGATAAAAAAGGGGTCTTGGAAGTGGCGGGCTTTGCCAGAAAGCTCTTCCATAAAGGAATGCTGCATAGCATGCTTTTGCATTATCATAAAAAGTGAAGGTGAAAATATTGATGAATGACATTTCTCGAAAAAAACGCAGTCCATGGTTTCTGATATTGGTGATTACCGCCGGGACTGGGCTGCTGGCGTTTGCAATTAAATGTATTTTTGATCAAGTGGGACTGGTAACGGGTGGATTTACGGGGATAGCGATTCTGCTAAAAGCCCTTACGGATATGTTTTATAAAGGCGGGATTCCGTTGTGGTTTGCCAACTTGGCATTAAACGTGCCTTTTTTTGTACTGGCGTATAAGATAAAGGGCAAGCGCTTTATCGGTAAGACGGTCTATGCAACCGTAATGCTGTCTGCATGGCTGTATCTGATACCAGAGATAGACTTTGCCAGCGGAGACTATATCCTGGCATCGATCTTTGGGGGCGTGCTGGCGGGGATCGCTATGGGCATGATCTTGTGGGCGAATGCGACGACTGGTGGCACGGAGATGGTGGCGGTGCTGCTGCAGTGCAGGCTAAAGCATTATTCCGTGGCGCAGATCATGCAAGTGCTAGACGGTATGATCGTGCTGGCGGGATTGTACGTATTTGGAATGCATCCTTCGATGTACGCGATTGTGGCAATCTTTATTACCTCTAAAGTAACGGATACGATTTTAGAAGGCATGAAATTTTCGAAAGCGGCGTATATTATCACGGACCATTATGATCAAATTGCAAAGTGCGTCATGGAGGAATTAAACCGGGGGGTGACTGGCCTTGCGGCACAGGGGATGTATTCCGGAGAACAGAAATGTGTATTGTATTGCGTAGTTTCCAAGAAAGAAATCGTTCTTTTAAAAGAATTGGTAGATCAGATTGATAAGAATGCCTTTGTCGTGGTGGGAGACGTCAGAGAAGTCCATGGGGAAGGATTCATAGAGCATGGAAGAGGCTAAGGCTGATTTTTGTATACTATGTACGGTGAAAAAGGGATGTTTTGAAAGAAAATTGAGGAAATGCATAAAAAATGTAGATTTCCTCTTTCTTTTTTTGTGCTTTTACATTAAAATACAAATTAGATTGTTGCTATAAAAAAAATAACGGATATAAAATTTGTGAAAGTTGCATAGAATGCAAAAAAGATTTGCCGGAAAAGAACAGCAGAAGAAACGGAATAGAAAAGGAGTGCAGAGAATGATTTCAAACCAGATACTTCAGAATACCATTGATGGATTAAAAGGAATTACCAGGATTGACTTATGTATCATTGACACAGAAGGCAAAGTTCTTGCCGCCACCTTTCAGAACACAGATAGTTATGTGAAAGCAGCCCTTGCATTTGTGGAATCTCCGGCAGACAGCCAAGTATTTTTAGGCTGCCAGTTTTTCAAAGTATTTGATGAGCATCAATTAGAATATATCCTGCTTGCCAATGGCGACAGCGAAGATGTATATATGGTGGGTAAAATTGCAAGTTTCCAACTTCAGAATCTTTTAGTCGCCTACAAGGAACGGTTTGATAAGGATAATTTTGTCAAAAATTTGCTATTGGACAATCTGCTGTTAGTGGACATTTATAACCGTGCCAAGAAACTTCACATTGACACAGAAGCCCGCAGGGTAGTCTTTATTGTGGAGACCAACCGGGAGAAAGATGGAAACGAACTGGAGAAGGTCAGGGGACTTTTAGGAAGCAAGTCCAAGGACTTCATTACTGCTGTAGATGAGAAGAATATTATCGTGGTAAAGGAAGTGTTGGAGCATGAGGGATATGATGATCTGAATAAGACGGCAGAGGTTATTTTGAATTTGTTCCATGCCAGCGAGGAACAGGAGATTCGTATTGCGTATGGGACCATTGTCAATGAGATCAAAGAGGTATCGAGATCCTACAAAGAAGCGAGGATGGCTTCGGATGTCGGGAAGATATTCTTTGAGGAGCGTAATGTCGTGGCGTATTCGACGTTGGGGATCGGGCGTTTAATATATCAGCTTCCGATTCCTCTATGTAAAATGTTCATAAAGGAAATTTTTGATGGCAAGTCCCCAGATGAATTTGACGAGGAGACTCTTTCTACCATTAATAAATTTTTTGAAAACAGCCTCAACGTTTCAGAAACGTCCCGCCAGCTTTACATCCATCGCAATACGCTGGTCTACCGTCTGGACAAACTGCAGAAAAGCACGGGCTTGGATCTGCGTGTGTTTGAGGACGCCATTACGTTTAAAATTGCCTTGATGGTAGTGAAGTATATGAAATATATGGAATCAATGGATTATTAGATTGTAGGAGGCTTAGATGATTAAACTTGAAAATGTCAGCAAGGCATATTCCGCGGGGATTCCTGCATTAAATGACGTCAATCTCTCGATTGAGCCTGGGGAGTTTGTATTCGTGGTAGGAGACAGCGGCTCCGGCAAGTCGACGCTGATCAAGCTGCTGTTAAAGGAACTGGAACCTACCAGCGGGAGCATCACGATCAACAATCAGAAGCTCGGAAATATCCGGCATCGTGACATACCGAGGTTTCGCAGGAATCTTGGAGTGGTGTTTCAAGACTTCCGGCTTTTAAAGGACCGCAATGTATATGAGAATGTGGCGTTCGCCCAGCGGGTGGTGGGCACGCCAGTAAAAACAATGCGAAGAAAGGTTCCAGCGATGTTGTCGATGGTGGGGCTTGCGGCGAAATATAAATCTTATCCCCGTGAAATATCAGGAGGAGAACAGCAGAGGGTTGCCATTGCAAGGGCGCTGGTGAACGAACCGAAAATTCTCTTGGCTGACGAGCCGACAGGAAATTTGGACTCGCATAACGCTTGGGAGATTATGAAGCTTTTGGAAGAGATTAATCAAAGGGGAACCACGGTCCTTGTCGTTACCCATAACCAGGAAATAGTCAGGGCAATGAAGAAACGAGTCATTACCATGAAGAAAGGCGTTGTCGTAGGGGACGAACAGGCAGGTGACGACTATGAGGATTAGTACATTTTTTTATACGTTAAAACAAGGCGCAAAGAATATTTGGAAGAATAAAATGTTCTCCCTCGCCTCGATCGCCACCATGTCTGCGTGTATCTTTTTATTTGGCGTGTTCTACTCGGTGGTCGTCAATTTCCAGAACGTGGTCAAGGAAGTGGAATCCGGGGTCGCAGTCACAGTATTCTTTGTGGATGGAGCGACGAAAGAGCAGATGGACGAAATCGGAGTACAGATTGAGAAGCGCGTGGAAGTGTCAAACTGTGTCTTTGTGTCTGCAGAGGAAGCGTGGAAAGAATTTCAGAAAATATATTTTGAGGGTTCGGAGGAGATGGCGGAGGGATTTGCAGATGATAATCCCTTAGTGAATTCTTCTCATTATGAGGTCTATATGAATGATATTTCCATGCAGAAATCTTTGGTTACATATCTGCAATCCCTAGACGGCGTTCAGGATGTGCGCAGCTCTGATATTGCGGCGAATACCCTGACGGATTTTAACAGGCTGATTGGATATGTGTCGGCAGGCATCATCTTGATCCTATTGTGCGTGGCGGTATTTTTGATCAGCAATACGGTGACCATTGGCATTGCCGTGCGCCGGGAGGAAATTGCCATCATGAAGCTGATAGGCGCTACGGATTATTTTGTCCGCGCTCCTTTTATCGTGGAGGGAATTTTGATCGGGATCATCGGTTCCGCCCTGCCGTTGACAATATTGTATTTTATGTACCGCAGGATTATTTTTTATGTGGCTGAGAAATTCCGCTGGCTTAGCGGGATGTTGGAATTCCTTCCGGTAGACAAAGTGTTTGCAACGCTGGTTCCGGTGGGACTGATTCTAGGCGTGGGCATTGGCTTTTTGGGAAGTCGTGTGACCATCCGCAAACATCTGAAAGTGTAAGCGAAGAAGAAAGAAGGATAATTATGGATAGGCAACAGGAACAATCACAGAACATGGATCCACAAGAACAGCTTGCCCAGGAATATGTAAACAGGCGGCAAAGAGACGTAAAACCTCCCCGCCCTCCAAGAAGGAGCCCAGGCTTTGCCGTTGGAATGCTGGCGGGGGCATTTTGCACGCTTTTAGCGTTTTCAGTGATGGTCACAGGGAGAAGCTTTTTCAAGAAGCCAGTCGGGATAGCGGAGAGCAAGGGAAGCGATGTTTCTAAGACAGAGAGCAGCAAAAAAGCCATTTCCAAGAAGCCAGTGGAACAAAAGGCGGCGGAGCTGGCCGATTTGATAGATGAATATTATTATGAGAAGATCGACCAGCAGGCGATGGTGGAAGGGATGTATGCAGGGATGGTAGAAGGGCTGGGCGATCCCTATACCGCATATTACACAAAGGAGGAGTATGCGGCGCTCAATGAGAGCACTACAGGAATCTACTATGGAATCGGCACGGTGCTCACACAGGATAAAGACACCAAGATCGTAAGCATTCTCCACGTTTATCCTGGGACTCCGGCAGAAGAGGCGGGACTGCGGGATGGGGACGTGATTTCAAAAGTTGGTGAGATTGAAGCGGATAGCATGGAATTGTCGGAGCTGACGTCGCATATTAAAGGAGAGAAGGGCACTAAAGTGCATCTGGAAATCGTCCGCGCTGGAGAAAACGGCTATCTTGGATTTGACGTGGAACGGCGGCAGATCGAAGTGCCCACAGTGGAGCATCAAATGCTGGAGGGGAATGTGGGACTGATTCAGGTTTCTGAGTTTTCCACTTCTACGCCGGAGCAATTTGACCAGGCGGTAAAAGAGCTGCAGGCGCAGGGAATGACCGCAATGATAGTAGATTTGCGGAATAATCCGGGAGGCGTTTTAAGCTCTGTGTGCGCCATGCTTGATGAGATTCTTCCCGAGGGGCTTGTGGTGTATACCGAGGATAAATATGGCAGCCGCTCTGACTATAAGTCTGACGCTTCTTGTATGGATATTGCAATGGCTGTGCTGATCAATGAGAACAGCGCAAGCGCATCCGAGATTTTTGCGGGGGCGATTAAGGATTATGAGTATGGAACTTTGATTGGCACGACTACTTTTGGCAAGGGAATTGTTCAGAGCATTATACCCTTGAACGACGGAAGCGCCCTTAAGGTTACCATGGCGAAGTACTTCACGCCAAAAGGCAATTATATTCACGAAAAGGGCATTGAGCCAGACATAGAGTTGGAATACCAGTATCAGAGCCAGGAGGATGAAATTTATAATCCCATGCACGATAATCAGGTGCTGAAAGCTTTGGAAGTGCTCAAAGGCGGAGAATAATATTGACCTTTTTTTGTCGAATATGATATGATACCAGTATCAGTATCGTGAATTTACGAGATAGCAAGACAAAACTATGGAAGAGAGGGAACGTGAATTGAAACAGTTTTTTGGAAAAAGCCATAGCGGGGATTTAAAGGAAGCAGTCCGCGGATTAAGCAATCCGCAGCTGATCATGCTGATGTCGAACAAAGAGCAGTTTGAGGAGCATGTAAAGAAGCTGGAAGCGCTTTATCCGGGGGTGCCGAGTATTGGATGCATTGGAATGAGTTATGATACCAGCGTCGTAGAACAGGGCGTGGGCGTTCTTGCTTTTACGGACGGGATTGCGGCAGTTGCAGATGTGCTCGAGGAAGTAACTGTGATGCCAGTAAAATATATAGAACGATTGGAACGTGACGTGGCAAAAGTGGATGCTTCGCAGAGGGACACGATCTGTATAGACTTTTGTTCTGGGAACGACGCATGTGTCCTGACCACGATTTACAGCGTATTGAAGCAGCGCAATATCGGATTGGTGGGGGGGACCGGAGACGCCGGAAAGGTGTCTGCCAACGGTAAAATATATGAAGATGCAGTGGCATATGCGTTCGTTAAAAATTTAAATGGCAAGGTAAAAGCATATAAGGAAAACATTTACCATAAAATGCAGAATCATCGCTTTATTGCGTCGAGGACGGATAAGGCGAAATACATACTTGGAGAGCTTAACGGCAAATCTGCAAAGAGAGTATACCAAGATATCCTTCATGTGTCAGAAAAGGAGATCACCACCCAGACGTTCAAAAATCCGTTCGGCAAAATCAATGGAGACGATGTATGCATTATCTCTATCAAAGAAGTGGATGGGGATGCGCTGGCGTGCTTTAGGCAGGTAAACGATTCAGACGTGTTGATGCTTCTGGAATTGGGAGACTACAGAGCCACGGTTAAAGAGACCATTCAGATGATACGCAGAGACTTTTCCAGAATTTCGGCGGTATTTTCTGTCAATTGCCTGTTCAGATATCTGTTGTTCAGCGACAACCATTATATGCAGGAGTATTTGCAGGACATGGGGACCCTGGGCAATCATGCGGGTTTGGTAGGATATGGAGAGCATTATAACAACCGTTTTGTAAACCAGTCCATGACTTGCGTGGTGTTTGAGTAAAGGGAGGATGAAAATGATATTTGACAAAGTAAATCGAAAAAGTTTTGGAAAAGGCAATCAAAAGAAGAGTTTGTATCCAGTGAAATATGTGATTAACAATTTGGATGGTTATAAGAAAGAACTGGTGGAGAAAGAAGTTGCTTCCTTGAAAGAGTTAAGCTTGATTAACAGTTCGTTTCGGCATGTGCTCGGTGATACCGAGAAATTTGAAGAACAGCTTCAGGATTTTGGGCAGTCCTTTTCCAATATCAATGAGGCGTCGAGCCAATTTGCAGAAGTAAAGAGTCAAATTGCAGAGTCTGTCGACCAGGCGCAGAGAGAAGTGGAGGAGCTAAAGAACAGCTCCCGGCAGGTGGAGGCTCATTTTGGCGAGATGGAAGGGACCTTTGCGAACTTTCAGGAATGCGTCAAGAGGATCAAGGGATGTACCAACAAAATCGTATCTATTGCAGACCAGACCAATATCCTTGCGTTAAATGCTTCCATAGAAGCTGCGAGAGCAGGCGAGCTTGGCAAGGGATTTGCCGTAGTCGCTACGGAGGTAAAAGAACTGGCGGACGAAATTAAGAAGCTGGTGGCAGAAGTAAATGTCAGCGTCGGAGACGTGGAACAGGGGACGGAGCAGTTAAGCGTCAACATCCATACGTCGCAGACTGCTCTGGGGGATAGCATTGAAAAAGTAGATGAGACCTACCAGATGTTTGACAAGATTACAGAGGCGTCTGAGAAAGTCACGACCGTCCAGAGTCAGATTTCTGCGGCTATCGGGGATTCTCAGGCATCGCTGCAGTCCCTGTGCGGCTTTTTCGACAGGACTAAGGGGCAGTACCGGGAGGTTATGAAGCATATTGACTTTGCCAGCAAGCTGGGTACGACAAAGAGTGCAATGTTTGAAGATATTGACAATATGATGTCACAGATACCGCCAATCATAGATGATTATGGAAAATAAAGCAAGATTGCAGTGAGTTCTTGCTGACAGCATAAGACGGGGCTGTTGCAAAAAAGCTATTATATACAAAATATGGTATTCGGAACTTCGAAACCTGATCCATATATTGTAGATAAGCAGCATTTTGCAACAGCCCCAATAGTTATATTTTATAACGTCAATAGCCCTATATTTGAGTTTCCCCATTTTGTAATTCATAGTGACAAAAGGTTTCCATCACAAAGTGATGAAAACACTTTGCACATAAAAGCGCTCTGAAAAGCTAGCTTTTCAAGCACTTTTTGTGCAAGATGTCTATGCTGCCAAAGGCAGCAAGACCTTTTGGCACTATGAATTACAAAATGGGGAAACTCAAACCCTATATGATTGTCAAATATTCTAAATTATGGTAAGATTTTCGTAGTGTCTGGCGGTTTGGCGAAATAGCTAGAGAACACGGCAGTTATTAGTGGTCAGAAAAATCTTTGCTTGTAAAAGCTTTATAATACGAATGGGAGAAAATATGAAGAACTTAAGAAAGATAGCAGGAATATCCGTACTCTTTATTTTGATTTTCATGGTGATTGCGCTATTTCAATACCAAGAGCAGGGGGACGGGACGTCCATACTGCCCAATCAGTTTGAGTATGCGTTTGACGAGGACTGGACGATGGTCTTGCTTGAAGGCGCAGAGATATCCGCAATCGATGCGCAGAATTATGAAACGATGCAGGAACTGGTGCAGGGAGCGATGCTAGAAGGGAACTGTCAGAGTGTGGAATTGCCATATATGGAAAATGAGAATCCGGGAAGCGCCCTTGTGTTCCAGAGCGTTCTGCCAGAAGACTTTGCAGGGCTGACGCTGAATTTTTCCTCAAAAGATGCTATGACATATGTTTTTCTTGATGGTGAAATAATTTATCAATATGATCTGGAACAGGATGCAGAGGCAAAAAGCCGCAGAGAAAATAATAATTTTGTAGACATTCCCAAAGTGTTTGAGGAAGGGGAGCTTTGGATTGTGCTGCTCCCCATCAAGCCGGAGGCAGCGGCTTCTCTCGGAGAAGTAATCGTGGAATCCCGTGACATGTTGGTAATCAGGGTCGTTGAAAACAATATCGCTGATATTGGCTGTTGTCTGTTGATCATGCTTATGGCAATCATCTTGTTTGTGCTTGCCATGATACGAAAATATACGCGGCAGCCAGTCCGGGGAGAATTCTTTTTGGGCATGGCTGTCCTGGCGGCAGGAATTTACTGTTTTATTGGCACAGATACCCTGACCATTTTTTATAATGCGCAGGAAGCCTATGAAATGCAGGAATATTTGGTCTTGCTGATGCCGCTGTTTTTGACGCTTTATTTTGAACGAAACCTGCATACGGTGTATCCCAGACGTTTCTCGGCGCTATTATGGGTTATGGTTCTCAATGCAGGAGTTCAGATTTTGTTACATAACTTCGGGGTGCGTGATCTGGCGGATATGATCAATATCTCTGCGGCGGGCGTTGCGGTGACCTGCGTCATTGCCATCGTGAGCCTGGTGCAGTATGATTACAGGCACAAGAGCTATCAGACATGGATGTCCGTCTTGTCTATGGTGATCCTTCTGTCAGGAGGCATTGCCAATGTCATTCTCAATGTATTTTTTCATCCTGTGCGCGGTAATATGGCAGGTCAGTACAGCATGGCGGCGTTTAGCGTGGTGATGGCAGTCGTGCATACGCTGCGGCTTTCCAAAGAATACCGGGCAAATGCGGAAGAAAGCGCCAGGCTGTTGCAAGAAAAGGTGAAAGCGGCAGAACTGCAGAATGTACAGCTGGCACAGGCAAAACACGATGCCGATACGGCGAGACAGGAGGCTTTGGCGGCAAATGAGGCAAAAGGGAAGTTCCTAGCGCGCATGTCTCATGAAATCCGTACGCCGATTAATGCGGTGCTTGGCATGGACGAGATGATTCTGCGTGAGGCAAAAGAACAGACGATCAAAGATTATGCCATGGATATTTATACGGCAGGCCAGACGTTGTTGTCACTGATTAATGACATCCTTGATTTTTCTAAGATTGACTCTGGGAAAATGGAGATTGTCCCTGTGGAATATGACGTCAGCAGCATGATTCATGATTTGTCGAATATGGCTGCGCAGCGGGCGAAAGATAAAGAGATCAAACTGGAAGTGGAGGTGGATCATCAGCTTCCTTGCCGACTGTATGGGGATGACGTACGCATCCGGCAAGTTTTGACGAACATCCTTACAAATGCTGTAAAGTATACCCATGAGGGAACTGTCTGGCTTCGGGTGCAAAGCCGCATAGAAGGGGAGACGGCAATGCTGAAATTTGAGGTGCAAGACACGGGGATTGGCATCCGGGAAGAAGACTTGCCGAAACTGTCTGCGGAGTTTGAGCGGATTGAAGAGGACAGGAACCGCAATATCGAGGGAACCGGGCTTGGCATGAACATCACCATTCAGCTTCTTGCCTTGCTGGGCAGTAAGCTACAGGTGGAGAGCGTATATGGAAAGGGATCGAAATTTTATTTTGAGCTCAAACAAAAGATCATAGATGATACTCCGATTGGAGACTTTGAGTCCAGGGTCCGTCAGATTGCCGAAGATTATAATTATGATACTAAATTCTGTGCCCCAGACGCCAAGGTGCTAGTGGTGGACGATAACGCAGTGAACCGCAAAGTATTCCGAAATCTGCTGAAAGAGACGCAGATCCAGGTAACGGATGCAGGGGGAGGCGCCGAGTGCTTGGAATTAGTGCAGAATAATTATTACGATTTGATTTTTCTTGACCATATGATGCCAGAAATGGACGGAATAGAAACCTTGCATCATATCAAAGAATTTTCCGATTTTCCGTGCAAAGACACGCCGATCATAGTATTGACGGCAAATGCAGTCTCAGGGGCAAAGGAACAATATTTGGCAGAAGGCTTTGACGAATTCCTCTCAAAGCCCATTATGCCAGAAAAACTTGAGAACATGATGAAGGCGATGCTGCCGAAAGAACTTCTTTTGGAGACGGCTGCTTCGGAGAGTCAGGCGCTTTCAGACGGGAATGTCACAAATGGAACGCCAGAACAGTTGCTTGAGGAGCTGCCCATGGTGGACGGTCTCGACTGGCAATATGCCTGGATGCATTTGCCAGATTTGGAATTGCTTCAATATACCGTGAAGGAGTTTTATGATCAGCTTGATACGTCTGCGGATCATCTGCAACAAGCATACGCACAGCTCTCAGAACCAGGGCGGTTAGATGCGTACCGTATTCAGGTCCACGCCATGAAGAGCCTGGCGGCGACCGTGGGAATCATGCCTTTATCGGGCGTGGCAAAGATCTTGGAATATGCGGCGAAAAGTGCTAGAATAGATATCATCATGTCGGTCACTCCTCCTTTTTTGGAAGAGTGGCGCAGTTACCAGGAGAAACTTAAGGGTGTTTTTGGGATAGGGACTGAGGCAAAAGAAAAGGTCGAAGATTATTCCATGATACTCGCCTTGGTGGAGATGGTTCGTATCAGTATGCAAGAAATGGATATTGATCAGGCAGACAAATTGGTGGGACAATTGCGGGCATATGAGTATCCAGAGGATATGAATCAAAACATGCAAAAACTTGCAGAAGCGGTGACGAATTTAGATGTGGAGGAGGCTTGCCGGCTTGCCGACTTGCTGATTGGACAGATGGAGGAGAAAAATCAGTGATTGGAGGATTATAAGGATGAAAAAGATTTTGCTGATAGGAAAGCTTAACAATGTGGTCAAGGAGACCAATGCGTTTTTGGCTCAGTTTTTTCATGTGCAGCTTTGCTCAGAAAATGCGGGGGTTTTGGAGGGGATGATGAAGATAGTAAATCCTGACTTGGTCTTGATCAGCCTGATTGGCGCATATGATATCGATACCTCCATGTTTTTTATGTTAAGTGATCAGTATGAGGAGATTCCGGTTCTTACGATTGGCACCCAGGAAGAAAGCGCGAAATTCTTTAAATATTATGAGGGCGCTCAGTTTGAAAACCTTATCCGTCCAGTAGAGCATACGGTGATCATGGACGCAGTATGCCGCAGGCTTGGGCTGGACAAGGCAGAAGTGGAACGAGAAGCAAAAGAGCAGCGAAAAGGAAATTCGGGCAAGAAGCGTGTTCTGGTGGTAGATGATAATGGAACGACGCTTCGGACCATGAAAGCGATGCTGGAGAACAATTATGAGGTGGCATTAGCGATTTCCGGCGCACAGGCAATGACTTCCATCGGCAAAAGTCGTCCAGATTTAATTTTGCTCGATTATGAGATGCCTGTCTGCGACGGGCGCATGACTCTGGAGATGATCCGGGCAGATGAGGAGATGAAGGACATTCCGGTGGTGTTTTTGACTGCCATCAATGACCGAGCAAATATAGAGGCGGTATTGAAATTAAAGCCTGCGGGGTATTTTTTAAAGCCGGCGGTAAAAGAGCGGCTGATTGCAGAAATAGAAAAGATTTTGAATGGAGAGTGCTGATTGCGGCAATAGAAAAGATTTTGAATCAAGCGGCATTTGAGTTTCCGCATTTTGCAATTCATAGCGCCAAAAGGTCTTGCTGCCTTTGGCAGCATAGACATCTTGCACAAAAAGTGCTTGAAAAGCTAGCTTTTCAGAGCGCTTTTATGTGCAAAGTGTTTTCATCACTTTGTGATGGAAACCTTTTGGCGCTATGAATTGCAAAATGCGGAAACTCAAAAAGCGGCATGGTTGACAAATCAGATCGGATACGCTATGATGAGAGCAATACGTTGCTGATACAGTCGGCGGCGCATAAAATATAATAAACGCAGAGGGACTGCATAGCAGTTGAGAAGGTTAAAACCTGACTCTTTGAACCTGTCAGTTAATACTGTCGTAGGGAGCGGAACGGTTATGATATCAGAAGGAGACGCTGTTACACGGCATCTCCTTTTTTAGTCCCTGCAAAAAGGAGAAGATCATGAGAGAATACGCAACACAGATGGAAGCGGCCCGAAGAGGGATCGTGACCAAAGAACTAAAGAGAGTAGCGGCAAAAGAACAGATGACGGCAGAAGAGCTGATGCCTTTGGTAGCGGAGGGCAAAGTAGTAATCTGCGCCAATAAGAATCATGCCTGTATTGACCCAGAAGGGGTAGGCTCGATGCTAAAGACTAAGATCAACGTCAATTTGGGCGTGTCTAGAGATTGCAAGGATTATGATGTAGAAATGGAGAAAGTCATGGAGGCGGTAAACATGGGGGCGCATGCCATTATGGATTTGTCATCTCACGGAGATACGATCCCATTCCGCAGAAAGCTTACGTCCGAATGTCCCGCCATGATCGGGACGGTCCCGGTATACGATTCTGTGATACACTATCAAAGGGATCTCGCCGCCTTGACGGCAAAAGATTTTATTGACGTGGTGCGTCTTCATGCAAAGGACGGCGTGGACTTTGTCACGCTCCATTGCGGAATTACCACAAAAACAATAGAACAAATAAAAAAGCATAAGCGGAAAATGAATATCGTGTCCAGAGGGGGATCCCTGGTGTTTGCCTGGATGAGCATGACTGGGGAGGAAAATCCGTTTTATGAATATTATGATGAGATTCTTGACATATGCCGGGAATATGACGTAACCATTTCTCTTGGCGACGCCTGCCGTCCCGGATGCCTGGCAGATGGGTCAGATGTGTGTCAGATAGAAGAACTGGTGCGGCTGGGCGAGCTGACAAAGCGTGCCTGGGAGCGGGACGTTCAGGTGATGGTGGAAGGCCCAGGACATATGCCGATGGATCAGATTGCGGCAAACATCAAGATTCAGCAGACCATCTGCATGGGAGCGCCATTCTATGTACTTGGTCCCATTGTGACAGATATCGCGCCAGGCTACGACCATATAACATCGGCGATCGGTGGCGCCATTGCGGCGCAAAACGGCGCTGCGTTCTTGTGTTATGTGACTCCTGCCGAGCACTTGGCGCTGCCTAATCTGGAAGATGTAAGACAGGGAATTATCGCTTCAAAAATTGCAGCTCATGCAGCAGATATCGCCAAGGGCGTCCGAGGCGCCAGAGAGATTGACGACCGCATGGCGGACGCTAGGAGGGCCTTAGACTGGGAAGCGCAGTGGGAGTGCGCCATGGATCCAGAGACTGCCAGAAAAATCCGTGACGACAGAAAGCCAGAATACGACGATACCTGTTCGATGTGCGGAAAATTCTGCGCCGTGCGCAGCATGAACAAGGCGCTATCTGGCGAGTACATAGACATCTTGTAAGCACAGGGCGAGGTATTATGAGAGAAATAGAGCGATTGAAGAGGGGGAGTCGAAGATGAAATTAGAATCAGCGAAAGGATGGCTCTATGTCATCGCAGATTTTTCTGTCGGGGAAGCGGTGATCGAGGCAGTGCTGCGGGCAGGGATTGAATTTATCCAGCTGCGGGAAAAAGAGATCTCTTCTGCAGAATATCTAAGGCGTGCCATGAGGCTGCGGGAGATGACGGCGGGCGCTAGGACAAAATTTATCGTTAACGACCGATTGGATATTGCGCTGCTTAGCGGAGCGGACGGCATCCATCTCGGACAGTCTGATATTTCGGTCTCAGACGCCAGGAGATGCCTTGGCTCTGGAAAAATCATCGGGGCGACAGCAAAGACAGTGAAACAGGCGCTTCATGCCATGGAAGACGGCGCAGATTATTTGGGAAGCGGCGCATGGTTTGCCACAGAGACCAAAAAAGACGCAGTTCCTATTTCGGAGGAGACGTATTGCGCCATCTTAAAGGCAGCTCCGATTCCCAATGTGGCAGTGGGAGGGATCACCGCGGAGAATGGCAGAAAGCCCTTAGAATGCGGTGCAGATGGCCTTGCCATCTCCGCAGGTATCTTAAAAGCGCCGAATCCTGTCACGGAAGTGAAAAAAGTGCGCCGCCTGCTGGAAGAATTTAAAAAAAGCAAGAAGACAGTGAGATGCTAACATCAGGGGCTGTCGCACTTATATGTTCACTTGTTTAAAAGGTCTTGCCGCTCATGCGACAAAGACAGAATGCACAAAATTACTCTGGGAAGCTATCGTGCGACAATCCCATAGAAAAACAGCGGGAGGGAGAATGTGAGGACAGTACTTACCATCGCCGGCAGCGACTGTAGCGGCGGCGCCGGGATACAGGCGGATTTGAAGACAATGGCGGCTCTGGGACTGTATGGACAGAGCGTGATTACTGCGCTGACAGCGCAGAATACTATGGGGGTAGCGGACATTATGCCGGTATCCCCTGATTTTTTAGAAAAGCAATTGCAGTGTGTGTTTACAGATATTGTGCCCGACGCCGTCAAGCTTGGGATGATTACTGGGATAGCGCAGATGCGGGTGATTCAAAAATGCTTGATCAAATACCAGGCGAAGCATGTGGTAATGGATCCAGTGATGGTTTCTACCAGCGGCAGAAACTTGATGGAGCCAGACGCCCTTGCTTATTATCAGGAACATCTGCTTCCCCTGGCGGAAATTTATACCCCGAATCTCCCAGAAGCAGAGCAGTTGTTAAAAAGAACTGTCAAAACCAGGGAAGAAAGGGTTGCGGCGGCAAGGGAGTTTGCGTTACAATATAAAGGAGCAGTTTATTTAAAAGGCGGACATGATATGGCCCATGCAGATGACTTGCTTTTTGACGGAGCAAATTTCTCGTGGTTTTCACAGGAGAGGATTCCAAACCGCAATACCCATGGAACGGGCTGCACCATGTCGTCTGCCCTTGCCTGTGGCCTTGCCCTGGGGCTGGGCGTTCAGGCGAGCGCAGAGATGGCAAAAGCCTATATTACTGGAGCCATTGCGGCAGGGATGGATCTTGGAAAAGGAAATGGACCGCTAAATCATATATACAAGATGAAAGAGACGTAAAGGGGATTTTGTGGATGAAGAAAAAGTTAGTGTTGCTGAGTTTCAGTTTCTGCTTTCTGGCGGCGGCATGCGGCGGGAAAAAGGAAGCAGGAGATGAGAAGCCAAAAGCTCCGGCGCAGAGCGTGCAGCAGGAGGAATCTGCTTGCGAGCAGAAAAAGAAAGAAGAACAGAAAAAGGACGCCAAAAAGAAACAAGAAAAGGAAGGACAGGAAAGTGCGGCAGGACAGCCAGAACAGGAGATAGCCACAGAGGAACCAGGAACAGAGCTTTCTAAGGCGCCAGAAGTTTCATTTATAGATTATTCTCAAGACATCCAGAATGAAGCCGGGGACGTCTTGCTGCTGTCAGTGACAGAAAACTGCCCGGTGATTTCAATTCCAGAAAATCAGGCAGCCGCAGAAAAGATGAATATGGTGTTTGAGCAGCAACATACGGCGAACCAGACGTATATTCAGGAGGATGCCGAGGAAGCGAGGAAGGCTTACAAGGCATTGTCTGAGGAAGAGAGAAATTCCTGGAACGGTTATGGCACCGGAATTAGCTATAAGGTGGCATATGCATCGACGCGTATTTTAAGCATTGAGGCAGAGAATTATAAATGGCAGGGAGGCGCGCATCCCAATACCTGGACCTCCTCCTACTGCTTTGACGTGACAACCGGGACGCTGTTGTATTTATCTGATATTTTAACAGATAAAGCAGAAGCAGGGAAAATTGTAGAAAAGCATATTTTGGACACAATCACCAAAGAACCTTATAAGGACGCCTTGATGTCTGACTATGAGAGTTATGTTTCAGATATTCTCACGGAAAATGTATTTTATCTAAATGACAAGGGACTTGTGGTGCTCTGCAATCCAGACATGTTGACCGTGTATGCGGCGGGCACCATCGAAATCGTGGTTCCCTACGCGGAATTAAAGCCGGTCATGAATCCCAATTATGTATTGTAGGAAGAATAGGAGATTTTTATGGGAAAATCACCATTAACTACGCTGTGCTATATTGAGAAAGATGACAAATACTTGATGCTGCACAGGATAAAAAAGCAAAATGACGTCAACAAAGACAAGTGGATCGGGGTGGGCGGACATTTTGCAGAAGGGGAAAGCCCGGAGGAATGCCTGCTCCGGGAAGTGAAAGAGGAGACGGGCCTGACGTTGACCAGTTTTTCTTTTCGTGGAATAATTACCTTTTGCGCCGCCGGCTGGCCGATGGAATATATATGCCTTTATACAGCGGACGGCTTTGAAGGAACCTTGCTTCCCTGTGAAGAGGGAAGATTGGAGTGGGTGGAAAAAGAACGCCTGATGTCCTTAAATTTATGGGAAGGGGATAAGATTTTCTTTCGGCTACTGATGGAGGACGCTCCATTTTTCTCCTTGAAGCTCTGCTATGACGGAGATCAAATGACGAAAGCGACGTTAAACGGCAGGGCTTTATCATTGCCATAGGCCGCTCAGGAGGTGAAACGTCAAAATGAAGAGAAGAACCATTTTACATAGGCTGTTTGCCTTGGCGGTGGCATGTTGCCTTGTCACAGGGATGACGGAGCATGTAAGAGCGCAGCGCAAAGAGGCGTCACAAGTGGTTATTTTGCAAGAAGAATCTAAAACAAAAGCAAAAACGAAGCAAAAAACTTCTGGCGAATTGCAGTGGCAGGAGGAAGCAGAGACTAAGGCTCCTAAAATCGAGGCGGAACCAGTGGAGGAACATCGCCGGGAGACGCCGCAAGAACACGACGAAGTACGGGTATTTATCGTCATGAAAGGGGATTCTGCGTTGGAGGAAGGATTTTCGGCCCGGGGAATCAGCAAAAATGAGCAGGCGCAGAGCTTTTCGTCAGACACACAGGCGCGGCAGGAGGCCGTGGTCAGTGATATTCAGCGTGCGGTCGGCGGACATCCGGTGGACATCCGCTATCAGTTCAGCATGTTGGACAATGCAGTTTCGGCAACAGTGCGATATGGGGATATTGAGCAGATCCGTGCAGTGGAAGGCGTGGAGGAGGTATATCTGGTTCCGCAGCTCAGACTTCAGGATCAGACAAAGGCCATTACGGGGCAAGAGATCATGGGAGCTGGCAAGACTTGGGAGATCGGCTATACCGGGGCAGGTCAGCGCATTGCCATTATAGATACTGGAATTGACGAGGACCATCCCTCTTTTGATCCACATGCGTTTGCGTATGGGCGCAGCTTGTCAGAGGGAAGGAGCGGTTTTGCAACGGCAGAAGAAAGGCTTTTAAATACGCAGGAGATTTCCAATGTTTTTGATCAGCTTAAGATTGCCAAGAAAACAGGCGACATCAGCCCAAAAGCGCTGTATCGAAATGAGAAAATTGCATTCGCCTATAATTATGCAGGTGAAAATTTGAATGTCGACTCAAATGGCAGCGATCATGGGACGCATGTGGCGGGAATTGCAGCGGCAAACCAGTATGTGCCGGGGGAAAACAGCGCTTATCAGGAACAGCCGGACGGCGTGGCAGGAATTGCCAAGGACGCCCAGCTATTGATTATGAAAGTCTTTACGGATGATGAAATGGCTTTTACGGATGATTACATGGCGGCGATAGAGGATGCCTTGCTGTTGGACGCAGACGTGGTCAATCTGAGCCTTGGAGGTGACGAACCCGGAGAGAGCGGCGCATATTCTGGAGGGGAATATGTCGATCAGATATTCAACAAGCTTTTGGGAAGCGACATGGTGGTGAGTATTGCTGCCGGAAACGGCGGAGCTTGGGCGGACGTCAGCAGTATCTACCATAATAGAGCGGAAGATGTCAATATGAATATGGTGGGGGAGCCTGGCTCTTATACAAATGCCCTTACTGTGGCATCGGCAGTGGATCTTAGAGGGAGCATAGAGGAGGGGACGCAGTCTGTGACGGACACGGTAACGGCGGAGGGATACCAGATGAGTGAGTATTCTTCCTGGGGCGTTCCGGGGGATCTTGCATTGAAGCCAGAGATCACCGCTCCCGGAGAAAATATTTATTCTACCGTGAACGGCGGCGGTTATGGATGCATGAGCGGAACCTCGATGGCAGCGCCTGGCATTGCAGGGATCAGCGCTCTGGTGTTGGAATATATTGAGCGCAATCAGTTGGATGTTAAGACGGGGCTTAGCAGGAGGACGTTGGCGCAGTCTCTGCTGATGAGCACCGCAGTCCCGCTAAAAGAAAAGGACCAGGAGGAATATTCCCCCAGAAAGCAGGGCAGCGGCCTGGCAAATGCAGCAGCGGCGACCACTACGCCCGTGTATATTTTAATGGGAGAGAAAGAAGAAAACGACGGCAAGGTCAAGGCGGAGCTTGGAGATGATCCAGACAGGAGCGGTCAGTATGAGTTTGCCTTTGACGTTTATAATCTGACCGAAGAATATCAGTATTATGCCTTGGATAGCTCGATTCTGACAGAGGAGCTTTTGGAGGGGAAATGGATCCAGGGAAGCTCCCATAAGCTGCAGCCTCAAGTGGAATTTGATTCAGAGAGCCAGGTTTTGATGTATGATCTCAACGGCGATCAGAAAGTAGATCAGGGGGACGCATTGGAATTGCTGCGCCATGTGAATCAATCCGTTGATTCTCAGAGGGTAGAGAGTCATCAGGAGAAATTTGACTTTAATGGGGACGGCGTAGTTAATACGTTGGATGTGCACCGGTTTTTGAAAGAACTGCAAGCGCCCACAATCAATTTCCAGGAAAAGACGCTGGAGGTAAAAGAATCCGCCAGGGTATCTGTCAAGGTGACCTTGTCCCAGGCAGACAGGGATTATCTGGACGGTTGTTTTGAAAACGGCATGTATATTGACGGGTTTGTATACCTGAAAGGCACGGTAAATTTATCGATCCCAATGCTTGCATTTTATGGAAATTGGACGGAATCTTCCATGTATGAGCCATTTAACTATTTAGAGCATTATAATGGGGACGGCGATAAGGATGAAGAAAACGTTTCATATTCCGGGGCAGGCTCCACCAATTACCTGAATTATTATTCTGCAGCCGAGGATGGCGCTTTTTGCTATGGGTCGAATCTTTATTTAGAAGGAGGAGACGAGAAATACCTGCCTGACCGCAATGCGTTTTCCACAAATTCTGGAGACCGGATTGAATATGCAGTCTATACGTTGATTCGCAATGCGGCGGTTGTGGAAACTACGATTTCCAATGATAAGACAGGGAAAGTCTATGCGAGGCATCGGGAGAGGGATCAGCAAGGCGCATATTATGATATCGGCGAAGGCGAGTGGAAGAATTTGCATTCCAGCTCCGTCCTGGACTGGCAGGGTCTTGATAAGAAGGGAAAGCCGCTGCCGGAGGGAACTACGGTGCGCTTTACAGTTACGGCGCTGCCGGAATATTATAAAGATCAGCCCAAACAAGCGGCAGAGGGCGCGAAATTCAGCGTGCCTGTGACCATTGACAATACCAAGCCCGAATTGATCTCTATGAAAGACGGAAAGTCGGGAAATATTGAGATTGCCATTGAGGATAACCGTTATACCGCTGCTGTAAAGGTATACGAGAGAGACCAGGAGACGTTGCTTGCCACATACGGAGTGAACCAGGAAGAACCTGGAATTCCAATCAAGCTTGCGATCAAGGATCCCAAGAAAGTGTTTTATCTCAAACTGGTGGATTATGCCGGAAATACAGCGTCTTACCGGGTAAACCGTACTGGCAGCGCCGATACGTCGGTCACTGACGGCATCACTCTTGATCAGACAAAGGCAACCGTGATAAAGAATAATTCGATCCGCCTGAAAGCGTCGGTCAGCCCAGAGAGCATTCTGGATGATACGGTAACCTGGAGCAGCGAGAATCCGGCTATTGCCACAGTGGATGAGAATGGCGTCGTCACTGGGATTGCGCCAGGAACCACGAGGATTCTTGCTGTTACGAATGCCAGAAATGCGGCAGGAGAGCAGGAAACAGCGCTATGCCAGGTGACGGTAGAGGAAATCTCCGTTTCCCTCAATGGAATGTTCAGGAAAGATGACAAGACATATTTTTGCAGTTTTAACACAGCGGATCTTTCGCAATACAAAAAGCTGTCAGCAGGCAAGCGTGTCTATTATCAAGCGGGAACCCTGACAGGAGACAGCCAGATGCTGGCGTCGGCGTCAAATGTCGACGGAGCCGATTTGTATTTGATAGATCTGAAAAATCAATACCAGACGACGCCTTTGGGAAGCCTGGCATGGGACCCTGTAGACTTGGCATACAGTCCCAACACGGAGATGGTCTTCGGCGTTGAGGGAACCAAGCTGCATTGGTTTGAAAGTAAAGATCTCTCTGCATTGGATGGAGAGATAGACTTAGGAGGGGAAACAGCCGGAAGCAACCTGGTGGGCGTCGCCTATGCCGGCGCCAGTACAGCGTCAGGATACGGGCTGACAGACTGGTTTTATCTGATTTCCCAGACAGGAATGCTGTACCAAGTTGGCTACAGTGTGGCAAACAACGAATTTGTGTATGAGGATATTTGCAGGAAACTGGGGAGCGCCAGAGTCAGTACCGGGGAGGAGACGGCTTATAATGCTATTTGCTATGATGCGTCCAGCGGATATCTCTTCTGGGGCATGTACAGTAGTGATTATCCTCTAAACATAAGGCTCTATGCGATTGCATGTGATGGAACTAAGATGGATGGCTTGGTTACTGCAAATTATCTGGGAGATTTCCCGGCAGATGTTTGGCCAGTGGCTGGGCTCTACAGCGCAGCAGGCACGGAAAAGACGCCGGCGTTAGGAATGGAGGGACCAAGACATGCAGAACCATAAGTTATTCAGACGCTGTTTCATTATGCTTTTAGTCGTGGCAGCATGCACAAGCATTTATGACGTTCCGTCTCTAGCGTCGGCGCCTGTGCAGCCGCCAACCGGGGGAACAAAAATGCCAGTTCCCAGCACGCCAGCGCCGGGAACTGGAAGGCAGGAACCGGGGACGCCAGAGACTAACGTGGCAACGGCTCCGGAATTGGTTGTCACGAAGTTGGCTTCTCAGGAGAGAACGGTGACTTTGACTGTGGATATCAAGGAACATAGCCAGGCAACCAGCGGAAAAATTAAGATTCACTATCCGGCACAGATGCTGAGGGTTTTGAGCGCTCAGGGAGGAAGACTTTGGGATGTGGAAGATGTCAATCCCAATCTGACAGAATCTGGACAGAACGTAATCTCTTATGCCTGGGCAGATACGGAAATGCTTGCCAGTTCTGGCAATCTTTTGACAGTGGTCTGGGAGGCGCAGGATGCAGCAAACGGTCAGGAAGTGATCGTGGAGACGGAAATTGCAGAGCTGTATGCTCAGGAACAGCCACTGGCAGTTCGCACAGATGTCATGATTGACCGCTTGCGCCCCTATTTTAGAACTTCTTCTCAATACCAGTCTCAAAGCAGCGCTGTCCGCACTGGTGATGATGCAAATCCGGCGGGATACGTTCTGCTGTGCCTGGGTTCCATGCTTGTGATGGTAAACCTGGTACGGCAGCGCCACAGCTTATGACAAGTACGGCGATAACTCTTTGCGCCAGCATTCCGTCAGACGTTCAAGAGACCAGGAAGCGTTGGCGGGGCTTGTGGAGGGCAGCTTTTTGATTTGTGCCAATTCTGGGTAATCCGCAAGCATGGGTGCAGTGTAAGTGTTAAAAAGCTGGCATGCCTTGGCTCCATTGCCAAAGATTGCCTCAACGGAAGTAAGGGCAAGCAATCTGGGGAGATCGGCAGGGACCACGTTTCGGATGCTGCTGTCAGAAGAACCGATAATCTCACAACGATGAATCACGTCCCAGACAGCGATGTGGTGAGAAAGTAGAAGCTGTTGTTTTTCTTGAATGTTTGTGGGAATCGGTTCTTTTGTGATCTCAGCGAGGACTTTCCAAAAACGGTTTTGAGGATGCCCATAGTAAAAATTTTGCTCCCTGGATTTTACGGAAGGAAAAGTGCCAAGGATTAGGATTCTAGACTTTTTACTAAACACAGGTGAAAACCGATGTGAGAGTTGTTGATAATCTGCCATATGCGGTGATCCTTTCTTTAATAATTATATTACTCTGGCGTTAAATATCGCAGAATTTTATACAGTTGTGATATTTAACGCCGTTTTAATGATAACAGACAGCTCTCTTGAAAGAACGTCTTGACACAGGTATATTATAAGGAAAAAGTAAGAAAATTCCTAGTGGTTGATATTTGTCATGATTCTGTGGTAAGCAGCTATCACAAGAAAAGAATTGAACATGGATTTAAGAATCATTGTCTAACATTTGAAGTTCGCCACACAAGGGGTTAACCAGATAATTAGATAACACAGCCACCCTGACTGACCAAAGTGCCAGGGTGGCTTTTGCTATGTAAGGATGCTGGCAAAACGTAAACACGAATGTAAGCAATGCTGGAAGGAATATGCTAAAAGTTAGCAATTCCATAAGAGAAATATTGTGCTTGCGTTTTCTCTTCTTCATAAGCATTATCCCCATTCTGTAGGAATGAGGTCAACGCACCCTATAACACGGTTGCTATTCTGAGATTATAACACATCTTTTCCTATCATACAACAATGGTTCCTGTGAAATGAAAACAAGGATATTAAAATTCATTAAGTAGCTCCAAGATATGTCATAATCGAAAAAAATTGATGCTGTTATTAATGAATTTTATATTGTAATTATTAAAAAAATAAAAATATTCATAAAAAATCCTTTTAAGTTTAATTGTTTTGTGTTAAAATGGGAAAAAAATATAATATACATATGCGCAACTATGTGAATTTTGGTTATTATTTTAAGAAAAATTTAGTAAAACATTAGTAAACATTATAAAAGTGAAATTAAAGTGCCCGACAAAATGGAACAGGCATTTTTAATTTAAAATCAAAAAAGGAGGATCAATGTTTATGAAACAATCATTTTTAGTGCGCAATTGGAAGAAGATTGTAAGCGCTGGCTTGTCTTTTGCTATGGCTGCGAGTCTGTGTTCTACGGCTCCTGTCTTTGCCGCACCCTCTGAGAATGGAGAGTCGAAGAGCGGAACTGAGATAGTGCCTGTGAAAGACAAGACCCCTGTTACTAATAAGGCAGGGTCGATTTCCATGTCTCAATTGGAAAACAATGAGACGATAGGGGGCCCGTTCCCGAAAGGAACGGCTGGGAACAATGTTTTTCGCATTCCGGCTATGATTACGATGCAAAACGGGGAGCTGCTTGCGGTTGCGGATGCCCGCTATGACCAGCCCAATGACGGAAACGGGCTGGATACGATTGCGTCAGTATCCAAAGACGGGGGCAAGACCTGGGAGTATTCGTTCCCGATCTACCTGCCGGACAGTTACAGGGATTCCCTTAGGAACTCCACGGCATCTATCGACCCCGGCCTGCTGGAGGGTCCAGACGGGACGATTTACTGCATCGCGGACGTATTCCCCACCGAGTATTCTGTTCAGAATATTGGACCCAGGACCGGCACCGGCTATGTCGAAATTAATGGCAGGCAGCGCCTTGCCTTGACAGACGACTATGGCGACGTTGGCACGGTCCCCGTAAATGAGGGCGACGAGCGTTACTTGTATTATGTAGGCGAGTTCAAGGACGGTTACGCGCAGATATTGACGAGGGAGGACCATGCGCCGACGGGCTACGCCGTGGACGAGTGGTATAACCTTTACACGGTTGGCGAGAATGGAGAATACCTTGACGATCTGAAGCAGCCTCAGATTAATAATGAGGATCATCAAGTGCAGCAGAATGTATATTACAGGGATTCCAAGTTCCATGTATATCAAACGGGATACATTTGGATGGTCACGTCGAAAGACCATGGCAGGACGTGGGAGCATCCCCGGGACCTTGTGCCGCAGATCAAGAAAGAGGATGATCAGGCGCTGTTGATTTCCCCGGGCTGCGGCCTAACAACCAGCGATGGCACGCTTGTAATTGGATGTTACAACCATGAAGGTGCAGAAAATGCCAGCTTGCTTTATTCATCAGACAACGGCGTCACCTGGAATCGGACGGCGGACATTAACACGGGCTCTTCCGAAAATGAGGTCGTGGAGCTGGAGGACGGCACGATTCGCATGTTCTACCGCGGGGGGTCAGGCAAAATTTCCTATGCGGACTTTACAAAGAACGCAGCGGGCGGCTATGATGTGGGAGAGCCGGTCTCGATAGATGCCTGCCCGGTGACGTCCACTTGCAACATGGGCGCCATCCGCTATTCAAAGAAGATCAACGGCAAGCAGGCAATCCTGGTCTCCTGTCCGGAAGGAAGCGGCAGGAGCAATGGGAAGATTTTTACCTTGCTGGTAAATGAGGACAAGAGCATGAGCCTGTACCACAAGCTTCACGTGGAAGGGAGCGAGCAAGACTTCGTCTACTCCACGCTGACGGAGCTTTGGGATGGAACGGTTGGATTATTGTGGGAAGAAGGTGATCGGACGGCCAAGATCTGGTATGAACGGTATGACGTCTCGGAATTCGCGCCAGGCGCAGCGCTGGAGAACCTGGACGGCTCAAGTGACGCCGAGCAGTTCTCAGTGTCGCTTGAAAAAGGCGAGAGCTATACAAAGACTTATACCGTGGAACAAGCGCCATCAGGAGAACTTGTTCAGGTTGCGCCGAATAAGGACGTTGCCACCGCGAAAGCGGAGCTCAAAGTTAACCGTTCTGTGAAGGCGCCAGTGTATGCTCATAGCGCAAATAATCCCAATGTGGATACTGCATATGCTACTAGTACGGCGGATGCGACGCTCCTGGAATTAACGGATGTGGAATATGTATTTAAGAAGAATAGTGACAAATACCAGATTAAAAATGAAAGCACAGGTAAATTTTTGACGTTTAATGCGGCTACAGGCGGCGGAGATAATTTTCATAGTGAAACAGCAGCAGATGTAACGGTTACCGCCAACGATAACGGAACAATAGTGTTTAAATCTGAATATGCTGATGGTGGTGGCAATGCAGCAACAAGGTATCCGATTTTGTATACCGAAAGCCAGGCCTTTAATGCTCAGAGCAAAACTGGTCAGGGGAAAAGCATATATGATTTTACATTGTGGGAGAAAAGATCAGATGGCGCTGCTGGCGACAGCGGCATTCCAGGCTATCAAAAAGTGACAGCCACGGCGGATAATCTTGATGGAAAGAGCGTTTTGGTTACGGTGGAAAATGGTGGCCATATTTTCCTGCTTTATCCGGAAAACGGTACACATAAGCATACCAAGCTGATTGCCAGCGCGTCGCAAACAGGTGGTGAAACAGCAAGAGGATCTATTCCAGAACCGGTCATTTCTACCAAGAATGACATCGTGGTAACGATTACTGGCGTCAATCAGGGTGCTACCAAGGCGGTTATTGACGGCAAAGAATACCACATACAGGTTACCGATCAGAGAGTGTTTAAGCCGGTTGGAGAGAATATTGAGATACTTTGTGGAGCAGATTATCAAGTGTTGTCTGGCGCTGACAAAGCGGATGTAACAGAAATAAATCTAGAGCCTGCATTATATGATCATGCTGGTGCAAAGGATAGTAGTATAGAAAGTTTTTCTAAAGAGAAGAATGAAACGATTTCTTTTGCTGACGCAGAGTTTACCTTTACTAAAAAAGAGGGGGAGAATGAGTGGGAGGTCAAGAGCGGCGATCTTTATTTGATTCATGAGAAAATAGGACAAGAACCAGGACAGTTATTTAGCCAAACTGCCGGCACGATCTTGTTTACACCGACGACAGACGGTAGATTCAACATTTGCCGTAAATCAGGAGGTAGATATCTTATTTTCCATGCTCCGCTTATGAACTTTAATGCAATGGGTTCGCCACAAGACACGGATAGTTATAAATTCACACTTTGGAAGAAAGACGATGCAGTGACGGACGGCCTTATTCCAGGGTACAAAAAAGTCGAAGCAAGTGAGGAGATTGAAGACGGCGGCGTGTATCTAGTGGGCTACATTTTTGAGGAGAGTCATGCGATTATTCTTTATCCCCGACCTGGGATCAATGTTGGCGAGGCCAGTGAAGCAAATAGCGTCACCAAACTGGTGCGCACTCCCAAGAAGCTTCAAATTATTCCAAACGCTGTTGGAAGCTTCAAGATCGTGGTGGATGGGGAGGAATATAATTATCAATTCGTAGATTCAAATTGTTCGCATTCAGAAGAAAAGAAAATTGTCAAGGGCCATATAGATGCGGAGTGTCAAAAGGAAGGCTACACCGGAGACACCGTTTGCGGCGACTGTGGCGTGATGCTGGAAAAGGGGCAAGCGATCCCGGCGACTGGCCATGACTACGAGACGCCCACGCAGACGCAGGCGCTCATGGAGAGCGAGAATGGAATCTCTCTGTATGTCTGCAAGAACGATAGCTCCCATCAGAAGAAGACCATCGTGTATGCCTCGGCGTACAAGCAGTTGAAGGAATTATTCAGCACGTCTCCAGAAGAGATTTCTGATGCGAAAAAGGAGCTTTACAGCGAGGCGTGCGTCACTGCCTTGAAGAACGCTTACGATGCCGGGAACGCCCTGGCGGCACAAGCTGCGAACTCGCAGACCAACGAGGGGATGTACGGCGCCATCGAGGCGTTCACGACCGCCAAGGCAAGTCTTCACAGCGACAGGGACGCCCTGGAGCAGGGGCTGTCCAACTGCCTGGCCACTGTGAAGCCGACCCATGACGCAGGCAAGCAGGAAGCCCATGCGCAAGCCGACTGGGACGCGTTTGTAGCGGCTTACGAGGCGGCAAGCGGCGCGGACGTCGCAGCGAAGACCTACGCCGAGCTGCAAACGCTCACGGGCAGCCTGAAGGACAGCCACGACAAGCTGTTGTCCGAGGCGGGCAAGGGCAGCCTGCGCAAGCTGTACGACGCCCACAAGGACAAGCAGCAGGGCGAGTACTCCAACAAGACCTGGGGCGTCTTCACCGCGGCATTGGAAGCCGCGAACGGCGTATTGAACAAGGCGGACGCCACGCTTCAGGAGATCAAGGCGGCGGAGCAGGCGCTGAAAGAGGCGGTTGACGGGCTGAAGACCGTGGAGGAGGAAAGCATTCCCGTGCCCGGAGGCATCGCGTATAAGGCCCCGAAGGCGGGCGCTTATCCGAAAGCAGCGGCTGTCACGGCGGACGAGAACGATGTCAAACATGCGTTTGCCATCACGGACTGGACAGAGGAGACGCCGACTCTTGTACGAAATGACGCAAGCGCCGCAGCGGCGGTTGTGAATAAGCAAGGAATCTGGGGATTTAATGACCAGCTGAGATCAAGCAGCCAGAAATACAACGTCAATGGGGCGAAAGCCATGGCGATCACATTGAAGCTCTGGTTAAATACCATTCAAACCAGCTCGCAGGCAGAGATTTTGGCGAAAGGACAGCAGTACTCCCTTCAGCTTAAGAATGGAAAGCTGACATTGTGGATGCTTAATAATAATTATCCAACAGAACAAGTTACATTAGATGCAGAAGCGGACGTCAATAAATGGCTCGACGTCGTGATCGTCATTGATGGAAAGAGCGGAAAGCAGCGCCTTTATGTGGACGGGCGTCCTTCTGAATCGGACGATCACGTGGTGAACTTGACATCGTCGTCAGAGCCGTTCACGATCGGGTGGCGTTCCGGAGGCGACGGAATCCCCTTTACGGAGGACATCGGCTATCTGGCAGATATTAAGTTTTACAATTGTGGAGCGGACGATGTGACGGAAGGGCTTACCCGTGACTATGAAGCAGTCGTGAACTCCCTGCATGCAATGACGCCAAGCGCGATCATCTCGGCAGATCTGTTTGATGCCAAGACGGTGTGGAGCGCCGTGGCGGAGGAAGGTCCCGTTATCATGGAAGGAACTGCCAAGTTTGCAGGCAGCACCGCCTACAAGGCAACAACGACGCTGCAGGCGCACGGCTACTACCTGTTCCCCGTCACGGAGGAATTCCGCAATGCGGTCAAAGAAAACGTGTCCGCAGGCAAGGCGAACGCCGATGTGACGGTTGCCGTCTCCGAAGGCGGGGAGCGCATGACGGTCGAGGTCTCCTATCCGGCAGTGGCGGAAGAAGACAATCTGACGGTGAGCTTTGACGCCAACGCGGGAAGCGACAAGGTGGAGAACATGCCGACAGAAACGAACGTGGACAGAGGGGGGCAGCTCGCGAAGCCTGCCAAGGAGCCGAAGAGGACGGGATACGTCTTCAAAGGCTGGAGCAGCACCCCAAATGGGGCAGACATTGTGGAATGGCCACAGACTATCGAGGCAGACACGACATTCTACGCCGTATGGGAAGAGGAGGCGGTAACGCCAACTTGTACCTGCAGCATCGCCAAGGTGACGATCAGCGGCGGATCACGGATCACGATACCTGCCACGGCGGAAAGCGGAACGCTGAAGCTCAATGCGTCGGCAGACATAGATTCCTCCTGCCAGATGGAGGGACACCCGGGCAGCAATGCGGTGACATACGCCTACGCAGTCAAGGAAGGCGCTGAGAACAACACGGCAGGAGCAAGCGTCGACGCAAGCACGGGGCTTGTGACGGCGACACACGAAGGAACGGCAGTGATTACGGTTA
>OFGX01000318.1_pt1 | contig 39219 bp, 33 predicted proteins | sample 1521831 | NCBI WGS metagenome assembly OFGX01 (sample SAMEA3504080, study PRJEB24116) | mouse gut metagenome | biome: mouse gut; feature: mouse-associated habitat; material: faeces | place: Denmark | collected 2011 | reverse complement strand
TCGGATCGGCCGCTGATCGTTCCTGACCGCCCGCTGGACAGCCCGGTCCATGCGCTGCCGCCGAACTGTTCATACTCCTCCTGAGCCTTTGCCTCTTTCTCCTGGGCTTCCTGAAGCTTTTCCTTCGCATCCTTCAAGTTCTGCAGCGCCCTCTCCGCCGTCGGCACCCGTGCCGTTCCCCTGGCGGATATCTGTTGCTGCTGTATTTGGATTTCCAACTGTGCCAGCTCTGCCTGTTTGTTCTGGATCGCACGCTGCAGATGTTCCATACGGAATTGGATCAGGCAGTCCCCGGCTTTTACTGTACTTCCCGTCTCCGCTGCCCACTCCACCTGCTGATCCGCCCAGAGAAATATAGTCTTTTCCTGAACCGGCACTACGGTTCCACTTCCGCCGCAGGAATACGACAGTTTTCCCCGGCCCGGTTTTTCCACCTGAACCTGGGCCACTAGTACCGACGCCGCTGCTCTGGAAAGCACGGTGCAAACTGACATGACGATCAGAAATCCCACAAGTACCCGCGCCCTCCGTTTCGTTTTTCTGTCCAAACTACCAATCCTCCCGGTTCTTTGATTTTACCGCCCGCCCCATTCCAGAAGCTACAATTCCCTGTTCCAGATTTTCCTGTCCTGCAAAAAATAAAAGCACTGCCGGAAGCAATGTGACGATGGATGCCGCAAATGCAGACGCCATCTCTGCCTGGATCATCCGGGGCAGATACAGCGACAAAGGCCACAGCGCTTCTGTTTTCAAATAGGTCATGGGCTGTTCGATGGCGTTCCAGTATTCCAGAAATCCCAGAATCAGGATGGAAAAGATCCCCGGCATCCCGAGGGGAATCCCGATATCCAGAAAGATCCGCACATTTCCCGCGCCGTCAAGCCTGGCCGCTTCCAGCACCTCTTTCGGAAGCCCCGCAAATGTTTTCTGCAGGATGAACACCGGGAGCGTTGAAAAGATCCCCGGCAGTATGACCGCCCAATGGGTATCCAGAAGATGCGCCCCGCTTAAAACCAGATATCCCGACACCATGGTGACCTGAAATGGCAGGATCATCAGAAGCATGTACAGAAACCAGAGCATTTTTTTCCCCGGAAACCGGAATTGCGCAAATGCCCATGCCGCCGGGACCGCCGCCAGCACCGGCCCTGCCAGCACCCCGACGGTCTGAAGCATGGCATTCCAGAATGCGGTAAAATATTCCGGCGAATCCAGCAGCAGGCGGACATAAGCCCTCAGTGTGGGGTAATTGGGGAACAACCGGAATCCGGCCTGTTCCCCCTGGCCCGCAAGCACGGCTCCGCAGGTTTCCGTCAGTTCCCGGCGTCCCATCAGAGAATCCGCGCACAGCATCAGCAGCGGCAGCACCATGATCGCCGCAAATGCACATAATATGATCCGAACCGCCCATTTCCCGGCCCTGTTCCTTCTTTTTCCTGATAAATCCGGCCACTTTTCCTTCAAATGATTTCTCCTGTTTTTTTGATTGCCCTTTGACGCTCTACATTCTCTGGGCGAAACTATTTTCAGTTTTCTAATCGCCTTTTGACGCTCTGCATTCTCTGGCCGAAACTATTTCCAGCATTTTACCCTGACCGCAGCGTATCAGTCCTCCCCATCCCCGCTTTTCCGGAATGCGAGAAGCACCGTCCCTGTCCCCATCACCAGCATCACCGCCGCCGCAGTCATTTTCTGGATATCCAGGTTGACGAACCAGTTGTTGAACAAATGCTGCAGCATATAAATGCTTTCATGGGGGTATTCGCCGGCCAGCAGGTATGCCTCCCGGAACGCCCGGAATGCGTTGACAAATGAGAGCAGTGCGGTTACGAACAGCGTTTCCTTCAGCTGGGGCAGTGTAATGTATCGAAAGCAATCCCATGCCCCGGCTCCCTGAACCCGGGCGGCCTCGTACTGTTCCTCCGGAATCGCCCCCAGCCCGGCCAGCCAGAGGATCATGTCGTATCCCAGATTTTTCCAGATGTAGCAGGCGGACAGCACCCAGAACGCCCGCCCAGAGGTGAGCCAGTCCTGCCCGGCCAGACCCATTTCCCCCAGAAGGAGGTTCAGCCATCCCTTCCCGTCAAACAGCATCCGGAAAAAGACTGCCACAGATGCCGCCGGAATCGCCATGGGCAGAAGAAATCCGGTTTTGACCCATCTTTGAAAATGGGTCACCTGCCGGACGAGAACCGCTGTCCCCAAGGATAAGGCCAGCAGGATGGGAAGGCAGACCAGCATAAACCTGGCCGTATTGCCTGCCGCCCGGCGAAACGCCTCATTGGCCAGAACCAGGCGGTAATTTTCCAATCCCACGAAACCGCTCCCCACGGCCTGTAAAAATGACCTGCGGAATACATCCAGAAACGGAATCAGAACAAATCCGGCCGTTCCCAGGAGACTGGGAAGCATGAAAAGATAGCCGCACCCCGCTTCCCTGAACTCCCGCTGTGACATCCTGTTTTTATTCCCTATCTTGATTCTATTCCCTGTCTTGTTTCTATTCCGCAAGATAGGTATCCACCTTCCGGGCGATATTTTTTGCTGCCGTTTTTGCATCAACCGCGCCTTCCAGATATTGGTCTGCTTCCTCCTGATACAGGTTCCAGATGATCCGCTCCTGTTTCGCCGGCCTGGTCAGTGTACCGCACATCTGAATGAACGCTCCCACTTCCTCCGCCGTCGGGAATCCCGCTTCCAGTTCAATCTTTTCCCCGCCAAAATCCCAGCTGGACATCATATAATAGTTGGCCGCATAGTCGCTTTCAGCCTCCCTCTTTTTATCCTGCAGCGCTGCTTCCAGAACCGGGAAACCATCGTCCAGCTGTGCGGACTGCACCTCCTGAGAGAAAAGGTATTTTACAAATTCCTCTGCAATTTCCATCTGGGCCGTATTCTGGTTGATGCCCACCACGCCCCTTGGCTGGTAGAATCCCTGAACGGATTCCGGCGTCAGATTTTCCTGCCGCATCACCGTATAGGGGAGCATCATGTCCGCAAGGCAGGCAATGTCGGTGGTGGTTGCCCCTTCCGGATGCTTGATCAGAGTTGAGAACCCCGAGTTGATAAATGGATTTTTTACATAATCTTCCTCGTCTTCTCTCCCGTCTTCTTCAAACAACGATGCCTTTGCGTTTACCGTAATCTTTCCTGCCAGTTCCAGAAGGGACGCCAGCTTTTCCTGATCGACTTTTCCGTCCGCAGTGAAAATGTCATCCTGATATAGCTGGAACAGAAAATCACGGATATAGTCTTTGTCTGCCAGGCCAAATACACTTGCCTGTGGATCTTGTTCCAGAAACGCTTTCAGGCTGTCCAGTGAGGCCAGCGCCTTTTTCACGTCTTCATTTCCAAACAGGATGGGGGCCGTGAATTTGATCGGTATGCCGTAGATCTTCCCCTCCTTTGACACGGTATTTTTCAATATATCCTCCAGATAGGCGTCGGATTCCATGATGGCCTCCGCCGTTTCCGACAAATCCGCCAAAATCCCTTTTTCCATATATGCGTCCATGGGGAGTCCGTCCAGCAGAAGCACATCCGCGCCTTTTCCTCCAAGCAACTCCGTATTCAGCGTTCGGATATCGTCTGACGTAATTTCCCCGTACTGTTTTCCGGAAGTGATAAATTCTACCTTTACATCCGGGCGGCTTTTCTGGAAGCCGATAGCCGCTTCACGAACCGTATCGCTGTCCGACAGCCCGAATACCTGCAGCGTATGCTCCGGAACTGCAATAGCCTCCGGGTCAAATACATATCGCTTCAGGCTGTAGGTGCCTGCTTTTTCCTGATAATATAGTACATAAAAATCATCCTCATTTCCGCGGACGGCTCCCATCACAGTGTTCACGGTAGAGCCCATGGCTCCCAGGCCGCCGTCCATGATCACCTCCTGGGCATCATTTCCCACGGTAAGGCGGGTGATCCCTTCCTCCGAAATGATATACCAGTGTTCATCGTCACTGCACATACATGCCTGCCCTTTCTTTTTCACCGAAAGGGTCCCCCGGGGCTGACGGTTCTCTTCATAGACCGTGTAGATATTGTCTTCCGTATTCACCGCCACAGTACCATTTCCGGAGAATATGAGACGGTTCATCATGGAAAAATTCTGGACAGTGGCGATTTCCTCCAGCATTTCCAGTGTTTCTTTGTCAATCACGGCCGCTGCTGCCTGATACGGTATCTGCAGCCAGTAATTTCCAGCGCCGTCCACCGTAAATCCGGTCACAATAGGGAATCCCATTCCGGTGTCCTGCGACAGATAAGGGATCTGCAGTTCCTCTCCGCTTTCTCCCTCCCCGCCCCGGGCAATGTGGGTCATCCCGTCGTCAGACATTCCCCGTATATACTGCACGCCGCCGGCGGTTTCCTGTACCTCCATAGGAACGGCATTCTGCGCCGTAAATATCTGGCCCAGCCAGTCCAGGGAGGTCTGGTTCCATTTTTTTCCGTCATATTCATACCGGTTCACCTGGGCATTATTAACGCTGGAAAACAGGATGGGGGCGCCTTCCTTTGTCTGGCCAAGGCTGAGCACCTCTTCGCCGTCTCCAAGGGGAAGCTCCATGTCCTCCTCTATGTAGCGGCCTTTGGCGGACGCAGTGCCGGAATCCCCGCTGCTGTCCGCGCCGCCGCTTTTGGAGCAGCCGGGCAGAGAGGAAATGGTCAGTGCGAGAAGTAATACGGACGCCAGAAAGCGGCCCCGTTTCTTTTTCTTTATGGGTGAAATTTTTTGAGTCATTGGGTTTTCTCTCCTTTTATGTTCGTTCGTGCACTAAAATCAGTATATATGGAATTTCTCAAAAAAACTTTGAAAAGATGGGGAAATTTTTTAAGGTTTTTTTGAGAAATGTCTGGTATACTGTATTTCATATGACAGATACAAACATATTTTAACGGAGAAATCAGATGCATATTTTAATTATAGAAGACGACCGGGAATTGTGTGACGCGCTCTGTCTGCAGCTAAATGCCAGAAACCACACGGCGGACTGCTGCCACACCGGGAGCGAGGCGCTCTATTGTGCCATGAAGGACGCCTACGACCTGATCCTCTTGGACCGGATGCTGCCGGAAATCGACGGCCTGTCCATCCTGCGTTCCATCCGACAGAACCATATCACGGTACCGGTTATCGTGACCACTGCACTGGATACCATCAACGACCGGATCGACGGCCTGGACTGCGGGGCCGACGACTACCTTGTAAAACCCTATGCCATTGAGGAGCTTCTGGCACGCATCCGCGCGCTTTCCAGACGGCCCCAGGCATTTTCGGAGCATCAGAGCCTTTCCTATCTGGATATCCGATTTGATCCGGACAACCGTCTCTTAACCTGCGGCATGGAGGAGCGTCAGCTTTCCCGGCGCGAATCACTGCTTCTGGAATTTTTCCTGCGCAACCCGGAAAAAACGCTGATCCGGGAGCAGATTTTCTCCCGGGTATGGGGACCGGACGGCGCGGTGGAGGATGGAAACCTGGATACTTATATTTATTTTCTCAGAAAGCATCTGCGCGCCATGGGGAGCCGCGTCGTGATCGCTACGGTGCATGGGCTGGGGTATCGGATGGAAGGGGCTGCTGGTCGCGACTGAGCAGGGTGTGATAACTGGAAGGAGCGGTAACGTGAACGTAATGTTTCCGAAATTGGAAAAGAAATTTGTGATTCTTTATACTTTGAGCACCGGGCTGATCCTGACTTTGATACTTGCGGTCGCTTTTCTGTCCTATCTCGCCTCACAGAACAGCCGCCAAAACTCTATGTTCCAGGATCAGCTTTTTACACTCATGTCCCGTCTGCAGAGCGACTCTATATTCTCCGATTCTTATCTGGCTCAGTTAGAACATAAAAACCATCTCGCTATTTATATAGAAGAAAATGGTTCGCCTTTCTTCTTTCCCGGCTCCTACCAGACGCGCACGGAACGAGGAAAATTATTTGAGCGCGCGGAGAATCTGGCTGCCGGGGAGGGGATTTTCCCAAATTCGCATCCCATTTCGTCGAATCTGCTGCAAAGCTCACTGCTGGAAATCCGTGGGGATGAAGGAGACTTATATCTGGGAAATATTCTGATCATCCAGACCGCCAACGGGTATAAGAAGCTGATCCTGCTCCAGGATATTTCCGGAAGCCAGATGCAGAGCATAAAAACGCTGATTTTTTATCTTGTGATTGACTGCATTGGGATACTGCTTCTTTTCCTGACAGGACGCTGGTTTGTCCGCCGTTCCTTGAAGCCGCTGGAGGAAACTTACGAAAAGCAGCAGGATTTTGTTGCCGCGGCTTCCCATGAGCTGCGCTCCCCCCTTGCGGTTATCCAGAGTACAGCCGACGCCATCGCAGACGCCCCGGAGGAACAGGGGCGTCTCCTGGACGTGATCCGAAAAGAGTGCCGGAGAGGAAGCTCGCTTGTGAAAAATCTTCTGCTGCTGGCCGCGGCAGATCAGAAACAATGGGCGGTGAAGAAGGTGTATTTTGAAATGGATGAAATGCTGCTAAGTCTGTTGGAGGTGTATGAACCGCTCTGCGTGTCGAAAAACGGAAAGCTTCTGCTGGAGCTGCCTGATGAGTCGATGCCGAAGGTGTATGCTGATCCGGCATTGTGCCGGCAGATCTTTATGATATTGCTGGATAATGCGGTGGCGTATGGGCTGGGGGATGGCGGAAACAGGGAGCAAAGCGTGACTGTGAGGGATGCGGAAACAGACATTGGGCGCAAAGCAGTCGTGAAATGCGGAGATGGCAGAAGGATCGTACTGCGGGCAACGTATCTGCATCCCCATGTTGAGGTATCTGTGATTGATCATGGCCCTGGGATTCCAGATGGGGAGAAGCGGTTGATTTTTGACCGGTTTTACAGGCAGGATCAGTCCCGCAGGCAGAAGGAGCATTTCGGGCTGGGGTTGTCTGTTGCGGCGAAGCTGGCGGAGATACAGGGGGTTGAGCTGGATGTGAGGGATACGGAGGGCGGAGGGAGTACGTTTCGGGTTAAGATATAGTCGATGGCTGAATGGAAATAATTGTAATGGTACTTTTTCTGTGATATGATAAAAATAGAAGGGGGGATGCTGTTCCTATGGTAACGAAGAAGAAGCTTCCAATCGGTATTGAATTCTTTCAGGATTTTAAAACAGAAAATTATTATTATGTGGACAAAACCGGTTTGATCCGTGACTTGATAAATACCAGAGGGAGTGTTAATTTATTTACAAGGCCCCGGCGTTTTGGCAAGAGCCTGAATATGGACATGCTGAAAACGTTTTTTGAAATTGATACCGACCCTTCTCTATTCGATGGATTGGAAATTTCAAAGGACACCGCATTCTGTAAACAGCATCTCGGAAAATATCCGGTCATCTCAATCAGTCTGAAAGACGTGGAAGGGGATGATTTTCAAACAGCATATGATACATTGGGAATCTTCGTCAGTGAAGAAGCCGGACGTTTCAGTTTTTTATTGGAGAGTGACAAACTAATACCGGCAGAAAAGAAAAAGCTGAACCGTTTAATAGAAGGAGATTTTGAGAAAGCTGCTTATCTTCATAACAGTCTGAGACTTTTAACACAATTACTCTGTAAACACTATGAAACTCCTGTCATTGCTTTAATAGACGAGTATGATGTGCCCTTAGATAAAGCACACCAGAACGGTTATTATCCAAAGATGACAGCCCTCATTCGTTCACTGTTCAGCCAGGCCCTTAAAACGAATAAAAGCCTTTATTTTGCTGTGATTACAGGATGTCTGCGGATAGCTCGGGAGAGTATTTTTACCGGATTGAATCATTTTAAGGTACTCTCGGTTTCTGATCCAGAGTGTGCAGAATATTTCGGCTTTACAGATGACGAGGTTCGAAAAATGCTGGAATACTATGGGGTTGAAAAGAGTTTTGCCAATATAAAGGAATGGTATAATGGATATCATTTTGGCCATACGGATGTATATTGTCCCTGGGATGTCATCAACCAGTGTGACAAACTCCGAATAAAAAGCGGCGCAAAGATGGAACCGCATTGGGAAAACAGCAGCAGCAATGCCATCATTCAGGATCTGATTGAGAATGCTACAGAAGCTACAAAAGCAGAGATTGAGGCATTGATCTCTGGAGAATCTGTAGAAAAATTATTGATTCCGGAATTAACCTATACAGATCTTGACAGCCAGGATACAGAGATACGCCAATCCTATTTATGGAGCGTACTTTTTGCTGCTGGTTATTTGACCGATATCGGCGAAACAAGCACCGGGTTACACAGGCTGGTTATTCCAAATAAAGAAGTTCTGGGGATATATGAAAAAAAGATCAATTCCTGGTTTAAGGTAAAAGTGACCAGTAATACGGAAACCTGGCAGAAGTTCTGTACTGCTGTTGAAACAGGAAGGTATTGGAACGATTCATAAGTATGGGATTGCATGTTATAAGAAGAGGTGCAGGGTGATGTATGAGAATGAATCGTGTGGTATCACAATATGAAAAGAATACGTATAGAAGAGAGGTTTTGAGTCAATGTTCAGACTGGTATGTTTTGATGAGGATATCTCCCGGAAAGCTGATTGGATTTATCTCTGCAAGATCGCCGGCCATACGGTCGCAGAGGGTCTGCGTTTTACCTATGAGCCAGAAAGTCCGGACGAAACGGATATTCTAGGAATACTGTGTGCTCACTTTCCGCCGCATTTCTTTCAGGGTTTTTCCTCTTTTGTGGGTATGAAGGATGACACAAAAGCAGGGATACAATTTATAAGGCATAAAGTGAAACGTATGATCCAGAAGATGGAAGATCCGGAAAAGGATTATACCTTTGACGTATTTGAAGAAGTGTTATTTGCCGTTGCTATTAGCTTTGTACGGGATGATATTGATTTTAGAAAAAGCATAAAGTTAGATGTAAGCTATCCATTTTTAGAAAAAGAAAGAGAAAAGGATGTAATTGTGGAACTAGTAGAGCGATTTGGATATAAATTACCCAAAGCAAAAAGAATGGCGCAAAAGGTAGTTCGCTTCCATGAAATGCTTTTGAAAGAAGATGAGGATAGTAATTTATTTTTCTGGGATTTGGATTATTGTGTGTTTTTGGGGAAAACGTTTATTGATGGCATCCATATGCTCGAGAGTTTTTCAGGTGAACAAAGCGGCTATGGTTACGATTATGCCTGTGGTATCTTTACAGATATAGGAATGAAAGCGCCTTTGAGACTGGTCGGAACCAGGGCGGCAAATGAGACCGCAAATGAAGTCTCGCGAAAAAAAGTCATGGCCTCTATTGATAAGCTGTTCCATGGTGATTTGTATAATGACGTATAAGATGCGCATTTGGAAATATTTCAAAAACGAAAGGACGTGACCATATGCCATTCTCCAAAAAACAACAGATTTATTCACCCGATGATTATTGGAGCCTTCCGGACGGCCAGCGTGCAGAGCTGATCGACGGTCAGCTGTATGCTATGGCTCCGCCAGATTTTATTCATCAAAAATTATTGAGCGAACTTCAATATACCATTCTGAATTATGTGAAATCTAAAAAGGGAATATGTGAAGTTATTCCCGCGCCTTTTGCTGTAAATTTAAACGCAGATGACAGAACCTGGGTGGAACCTGATATTTCTGTGATTTGCGATAAAAATAAAATCGACAATAGAAGCTGCTGCGGGGCGCCAGACTGGATTATTGAGATTGTCTCCCCCACCACCCAGAAGATGGATTATGGCATTAAGCTTTTTAAATACCGTACCGCCGGTGTCCGAGAATATTGGATTGTGAATCCTATGACGCATACGGTAAACGTTTATGATTTTGAACATGAAGAAAAAACCGGGCAATACAATTTTAATGAAGACATTTCCGTATGTATTTATTCGGATTTGGTGATTCATGTTGCGGAATTCTTATAAAGTGGAAAATGGATAAACGAATTACGATATACCATGGTTCAGAAAAAAACATAGAGCAGCTGGTGTTCGGAAAAGGAAAGAAGATATTTATTATTCGTTGTACTAGGTGCGTTTCTCATTTGTGGCAGCCAACGCGGAGGGGTCCTCAACCTGCGCGTAAAACGACCGCAAGGATTACGAAGATTCCATAATCAAAAAGCACATCCATCCCATACTCCGCTATTTTGTGAGTACAGGATGTGTCGTGTGCCAAATGTTATAAATGGTATTCCTGATATAACCTTTCACGCAATGCGTTATCCTCCGCGATTTGAATGATCATATCATGTTTTCCTTCTCCGGTCAGACGGAGAATCAGCCTACTGTATTTTTCATTCGCCTCTTCCCGTGCTTCTTCCCGGGCTTCCTCCCGGTTTGCCCTTATGTCCTCTTCATAATCATATTCCGCAATCAACATATTTGTCACCTCACTGCCTTTCCGCTTCAGATAATCTGCCAAGATCCCGCTGGCGATGCATTCATTGATCGCCTTCTTTAAGGAATCCTCCTCCTTATCATATTTTCGCACAGTGTCAACGAACAGGCTGTATTCCCTGAGTACCCTGCATTTTTTTAAGATGTCATGACTCTTATCGGAATTGATATTGATGATCTTCACCGTCAGTTCCAGCGGGTTTGTCGCCGTAGGATTGAGAAAAGAATCCGACAGATGCAGTTCTTCTTCCTGCGTAAAGTCCTCAATTCCATTGTAAAAGGTATAAAATTCCGGGGTGGGAATCTTTACCAGACGCCTCCAGTACCTGGCCCTCGTTTCAATCAACTGTTCATACGCTCTTCCCACATACATGAGGAAACGCAGGGGCATGTTTTTGTTGATGGTTGCCTGGTGTTCCCCGAACACGATCACCTTATGGTCCATTTCAAATGAAATATCATTCTTGAAGTTTTTGTACAGGACATTCTCGACCCGGATCTTGTGGATCTTTTTCTCACTCCGGTAATTCGTGCCGTGCAGCGCGTTGTAAAGGCTCAGCAGATTCTTTTCCGCTGTCTCGTCCTCATAAAATAAATCCGCAAAGACACTGGACTTATGCTCCCGGTTCTCCTTCTTTGTCATCCTGGCCTGTGTTCCCTGCTGCTTCGCGGAAACAGCAGCGACCTCTGTGCGGCGCACTCTCTTTCTTGCTGCTCTCTTTTGCTTCATTTGAAAACCTCCTTATTCTGTTGTTGTCAGGAGATTTTCCTTTGCCCTGTCAGAAAAAACTCCTGCTTATGTGGGTTAAAAGCACGAATTTTCTGAAAGGCAGGACGCTGAGGCCCCTATGCAGAAATGTCTCGTTTTAAGATATACCGGAAACAGACGATCCGGTATAAGAAACTTTAGAAAATTTGCTTTTTATTATTGTAGCACATGGCTGCAAGGGAATACAAGAGGAAATATCCAGATACTAAAATTTGTACTTTTTCATCCCCTCAAGTGCTTTCATACTTATTTTATCCCTCTTTATACCACTCGATTGCCGCCTTAATTCCTTTCTCAAAACTCCACTCTGGATTGTAACCAAGCAGTTCCCTTGCCTTACTTATATCAGCGTTGGAATGTTTTATATCCCCAGGTCTATCCGGACCAAAGTTTGGTTCTAATCTGTTGCCGTCCTTATCTTTTATCCCTAATGCGTCTACAAGACCGTAATAGATATCCAATAGGTACTCTCTTCCACCATATGCGATATTAAACACTTCTCCAGCAGCAGAACTGTCAGAACAGACTGCTTTTAAATTCGCTTCAATAACATTCTCTATGTATGTAAAATCTCTACTTTGCTTCCCATCTCCATTAATAGTGGGGACTTCTCCAGCAAGCAGCTGTTTAATAAACTTAGGAATGACCGCTGCGTATGCTCCATTTGAATCCTGTCGTCTACCAAAGACATTGAAATACCGTAAACCATATGTATCTAATCCATAATGCTTTGTGTACTGCTTAGCCCATTCTTCGTCAGCACGCTTTGAAACCGCATAAGGACTTAAAAGATTACCCTCTCTCCCCTCCTTCTTCGGCAGATTCGATTCATCACCGTACACGCTCGAACTGCTTGCATATACAAATTTCTTGATGCCTTTCTGCCTTGCAGCTTCTAACATATTAAGAGTTCCTGTGATATTATTAGCGCAGTAAAATAATGGCATCTCTATGCTTCTGGGTACGGATCCCCACGCTGCCTGATTCAGTACATAGTCAACATCTTCACATGCATCCATACAGGTCTGTAAATCTTTTATATCACCCTTGATAAATTCATAGTTCGGATTGTCAATAAATAAATCTACATTCTTCTTTTTGCCCGTTGATAGGTCATCCAGGCAACGAACCTTATAACCGAGATTCAATATTGCCTCGCAAAGATTAGATCCTATAAATCCTGCTCCACCTGTAACCAAAAACACACTGTCTTCTTCAAATTTTATATTATCGTAGCTCATTTTTTGCTTCTACAGCTCCTTATCTCTTTTAATCTTCTTTTTGCAATAATAATGATAATAACATGACGTATATAATATCTCAAAATTATGGTTTCTAATTACTCAACTTTTTAGCCATTCCAAATCCACAATCTTCAGATTGTGAATTTTAATCATTTTTCTATTGAATATCCAATATATAAGCCACATGGCTTTTCGAATGCTTGGAAGTCCAATAATAAAGTCCCCTTCTTCCCCTACCATCTCCATTTGTTTATCAATAAAAAAATAGATGTTTGCTTTCGACCAAAATACTCTCCCCCCATAAAGCAACAATGTCATGCTTTCTGCATCTTCACAATATAATATTGTATTTAGATAAACGACTCCTTCTGATCTGATGCAAACATATGCGAACTAAAATCATATTCAAATATTTCCTACATCCCATTCCATTTAATAGACTTTATATATTCTTCCCTTTCCCCTGCATCAACCACATCACATTCTTTACAAAATTCATATTTATCTCTGCCTTTTGAAATAGCATATCTCAAATTCTGATATTTCTTATTCTTCCATATATCTAGAATTTTATTATTTGAGATATCACCAAAACAACTGCATTCTTTGCAATCATTACAACACATCCCCACCTGACCATCAGGAAAAACGACAAAATCTGTAAATGGATATAAACATGATATCTTCATTTTCACATTTTTATTTTTCTTATTAGGCGCATTTCCAGCTCTGGTTGCTAAAATTTCTTTATTATATCTACGATTGATTGTAATTTTCATTGTATTAAACTTATTTGGATGTTCTTTTACATACTTGTATATACCTTTGATAGACCTAGAAAGTATATACTTTTGACTATAGTCGTTAATTATTATTTCATCTACAATTCCAAGCATCTCATCCATTTTTTCGTTGGTAAGAAGTGAACCATTGGTGATCAATACTATTGAAACACTTAAAATTTTCATTTTAGCATATTGCGCAAATGTAATAATACGCTTATCAAGAAAAGGTTCATTATTAACACATAGAAATAATTTACCAGACCATTCCATTTCTTGTAATTCATTTATTATCCCATAATACATATCATCTGTCATTTTCTTAAATGGTCTTGTCTCATCATTTTTATTTGCAGGACAAAATTCACATATTCCATTGCAACGGTTAATTGTCTCAATCATGACATTTTGAAATATTGGTATATTCTCTTGATGTAAAAAGTTTTGAATAAATTCATCCGTATCTTTTAAATATTTCTTCGATACAGCAAAGAGCATTATCCTAGATGTAATATTTGAACAATATTTCCTAAAAAGCCAAATCAATGGTCCGCCAAAATTATTAATCTTTATTGACATTTTTAAACACCCACTTACCTTGTATTTGGAAACTCAAAAAGAAAAGAAATTTATCTATTAATATTTTACTCAGAACCTCATTCCAAATCATATATTTGACTAAAACATTTTAAACACCCGATATTGTAGACTAAGCGATTCATAAAAGAATAAATTAAAAATTTCTGCTAATATGATTCTTCTCTATAAAATCTATCGTTGAAATAAAAAGCTTATTTTTTTATTTATAAATATCATTTTTTCTTCAATCTAGTAATTATCCCCAAATTCCTTCTCTGTATATTGATTCATTTTCACATACGCCCGATTACTTTTTTGGCTTGTTCACAAAAATAAATCTGTTCTGTATCTGAAAACTAGCCAAAAATAGTATAGAATCTACGATTATTTTACACAAGACTTCGTTCCACTTTGTTATAAAGACAAATCTGTTGGTAATGTACCCTGAGCATGTAGATTGTACTATGCATAAGGCGAAGAATCTAATTGCTGTAACAATAGGAGTCCCTCGATTTTCAAACACCAATTTTCTATTTATAATATAACCATATGTACATGAGAATATTTTTGCAAGGTAGGTTGATATAATAATATATGCCGTCGGCATCATATTTCGAAGCAATGACACAAAAACGCTAAAAAGTACAATATCTACAATAAAAGATGACAGGGATGACATCAAATATTTCAATATCAAAGAATATATTCGTATCGAATCCAATAGCGGATTAAAGTGCGATGTCTCATTGCCCTTTATATAAATAGTGTGAATGGGAAAAAAATTAACAAAATTGTATATGACGTTGTCCAGTGCTTCTTAGTCTCTAAAAGAACACTACTGGCATATTCGAATCTCTCTCCTGGTGTTTCCATAAGAGTAGGGATAAGTGATGCCGATATTCCTTTAAGTCCGGTCTGTGTGTCTTGAATATCCAATCCGCAAAGAATCTTAAAGACAAATGTTGTCATATTATTTCCAAACCTACTTCTGAAAGGAATATTCTTATCCGAGAAATCCCTTACTCCAAGAATAAATTTATCTGGATTTTGCCGCAGCAGATCAGCACATTTATTTACATCCTCAATGTGATGCTGACCATCGCAGTCGCATTGAATAATTCCTATAGTATCCTCAAATTCACCTCCTTTTACAGCTTTAGACAAATAGTAATTAAAGGCACTTTTATACGCCCTGCCCTGGCCTAAATTAACACTATGGCTTACTACTTTTACACTATACATGTTTTTCGCCCGGTCAAAAAAAATCTTTGTATCACTACTGCTTCCATCATCTACTATTACTATCTTATGGTATCCAAACGATGACAAATCACTAAGAAATGAGATAAACTTTTCATCCGGATTGTATGCCGGGATAATTATGCATATATCATTTACTGCTGGATATTTGATACCATCATTATTCTCACTCAAAATCAAAATTACTATCCTCTTTATGTTGAAATACCTATTTTATTATCACCATAGATGCTCATAATATAAAATGGAGCGACAAATACTAACGTCAATACATATCTGAAATAATTATTGACCGGTACAATAAGTAAACCCAATATTATTATAAAAGCTGGAGCAAACGCCAATACAGTGTGTCTGCTTCTCTTTATAGCATATGCCAACGAAAAGAATATTAGCCACACCCACATCCCACAATGTGTAAAAAGACTTACTATAGGTATTCTCTGGAGTATACTTAAATACGTACTATAATAGTCTATATTATATATATTGTATAAATTAAAATCCGGTATAAATACCTGAACAGAAGCATTAACATCACATACACCAACTATTGCAAACGGCTTAACAGAATGGTATCTTAGTGGAGTGAAATATCCACATGACTTTGCCACAAGTGCATCTATATATACATATGGGTGCTTCCTGAACATCCTCCAATAAAGGTCAAGAAATGCTGTTTTTTCCTCTTTAGACATCGTATCCCCACCATAATAAGTATTTGTTACAGGGTCAACGATGTCAGGATTGTACTTTGAAGCCATGTCCTCATAGGAAGTCATCTTACTTATGATCTCTTTGTCATGTTCAGATATTTCTTCCGGATACTTGTTGATATATCTTGCCATTTGTTGCAACTGTACGTTCCAGCTATCTCTTGACATGTTAGCCGTACTCACTCCAACAAATGGCAAAAATGCATTAATCCAGACAGTATAAGCCACTGTAAGGCCTACAATCAAAGTTCCAAACCTAATTCTATTTTTCCTATATATAAACATTACCGCCACCAATGAAAAAGCAATTGCAATATAGACTCCCGTATTCCTCAGAAGTGAGACGGCGATAAAAGCAAGCACATACAAAAACTTATGTCTTCCAACAGTTAACCAACCAGGATCATTTTTTAATCTTAACGTCATAAACAGAAGCAGCAAAATAAACAGGCTCCAATTTGTATCTTTCCCCACTGCAGTGATATAAATCGGATAAACGGGCAAAACTCCATAACAGAATACTCCTAATAGAAATATACTTTTTCTATCAGTCAGTTTATAAAATGATACAAGAACGTATGATATAACTGTTGAAGCCAGTATCATTTGAACTACCAAATATAGAAAAACCCCAAAATTTTCGTTAACCAGAACATCTCCAAGCTTTATAACCCCCCCTATTATCAATGTTTGAATGATTGGATTCCAATTGCTAAACCCATCGGCAGCCCCATAAAATTGCTTTATTGATGATGAACAGTCATACCATGCTGACCCAGGATATGTCCAAATCAGATAAGGCAGCCATAATAAAAAAAACAGTATCGCAACATAGAGAAATAAATATTTGAATTCTTTATTTAACATTTTGTCAAGAACACTTTGGTGAGAGGTGCCGGAGAATTTTGTGTCCCTGCTCAAACGCAGCAAAAGCATGTCCGTTATTACTAATATAGCCAAGACTATTATCCATGTAAGTATGACAGCTACAAGTTCCTTGCTTAAAGAATTTGAAATTGATGTATGTAACGTTTCTTGATTCACTGCTAATCTTAATAAAAGTGTCAGTAAGAGTGAAATCAATACATCTGAAACATAGATATGCTTATTCCGCATACTGAAAATAGACATAATTCCTCCCCTTGCGCCGCTTTAGGCATCTGGTAGGTTTAACAGCCGCCCACCCAAAAAACGCCCCCTTATATCATACCCCTTCATATTCCGACAGAAACAAAATTGTGAAACAGCTGGACACCTTTGTCAAACTTCCAGATAGGTTCTACCAAATTAAGATTTAGCTGTATGACGGTATGTACTCTAGCTGGATATACAGCTTTGTGACGAATGCCGCACCCTGCCATAAATATACCCAAGAAAGTCACATCCCATTACAAAGCAGGATGCGTTAACTCGTTCTTCTAATAATGCGGTGATAAACGGAAATAAACCCCTTAATTGTCTCTCCTAAAACACCTTCTTTTTTGCTTAGACTCTTTAAATAGATTGCAATTGAAGGAAGTGCCAGGTTCTTTTTTATTCTAAGTTCTGATTGAATGCCCATTGGTTCACAATAATTTTTATATACTTTTGAATATCCTTCTTTATAAATCATCTTATATACTTCATCACGTAATATAGGTCGATCAGCAGATTCTCTTAACGGATGGTTAAGTTCTATTTCTTTTTTGACATTCAACTTACAATAGTCAAATAATTCCGATATTCCATCGAACCAATCAGCCTTTGCTTTTGGAGAATTAATAAAAAGGGATGAACACGATTCATTCGGGTAGAAATTCAAATAAAAATCAGAACTACTACTATCACCAATTGAAAAGTCACCCACTCGATTTATATTTGAATAGCTGCAGCAATAACAGCTTTCGCGAAGAGAAGCAGACATAAAAAATAATTTATAATATAACGACTGTCTTTCGTTCATAAAAACCCTTTTCCCATTACTTTGCTGACAGCATAAATAATAAAAGGATTTTGTATGGCTGCCTCTGCAGCGAAATTTGATAGCATTATATTTCTTTTTATTCTGTGCGTTTATAAATTCTATTTCCTTCTTCAATAGCTTTTGACTTGGAACTCCATGGCAAAGAATATCTATAGTCCAAAGATTCTCATAATCCTCCCCCAAAAAATTCTTTAGGCCTGCGACTTGACATGGAGTTCCAGAATATAGTACATTTTCTTGTTTGTCGAGTAAACTTTTAACCTCTTTATATGCAGAAATAGTATTGCTTTGAACATATTTTGAATTTTGAAGTTTGTTTAGTTCCCAAACATTGGAAATTTTAATATGTTTTACAATAAATTTATCATCATACGCCGCTCCAAACACATATCCTCTCTTCTTCTCAATGAAAAATAGAGCAATACCATAAAATGCTCCTCCCGATGCACTATTGCGTAGTGCTTTTTTATCCTTTAGCAATACAGCTTTGGGAACTGAATGAAGGATACTAAAGCTTTTTGCCTCATTACAAGAGGGACATATTTTATGACATAGATTACATTGAATACATTTTGTAGTATCACATTTCGGAAAAAGGAAGCCTTCTTCATTTTCTACAGGAGAAATGGCATTACAAGGACATACCGCTAAACATGCCATGCATCCTGTACACTTTTTGTCTTCAATTGTAAATGGAAGTGAATTATTTTTTGTCTTCATACAATGTTCTCCACTACTGATAATTAACGCACGACAAAAGAAATTTTATCGACTTTTTTCTATTAGTTTGTATAATCTTTTCAACCATTTCTGTAGGAATAGCTGCATCTAATTGATTAAACAATGATCCTTCTTCACTTATTAGCCAATCTGTTAAATTATATTCATACATGGCATTATTTACAGGAATTTTCCCCCTGTCAATCGAGCAAAATTTCTTATGAAAATTAATTGAAAAAATTGTACCATGAAACGTATCCGTTACAACATAATCTGCCTCAAGAAAATATCGCATAAAACTTTGAGGGTTATCAATTAGAACTTTGTCTGCATAAGGAACGTTCTTCTTTCCATAAGCACTTACAATTAATAATCTCTTCTCTTTTGCAAATCGAATCAATTCTTTTTCCTGTTGTTTGTTAAGCGGTGTAAACAAATAGACCAAAATATATTTTTTATCATTTATTTGTCTTTTGCATTTTGTTATCTTTACATAGGATTTCTTTCTCAGTAATAACGTTGGATCGCAAACTAATTCAACATTCGACACCCCAAGCAACTCAACTGTTGTCTTCGTCTTTATATCTCTTACTGAGATATTATCAAATCTCTCCAGCGCCTTTTTATACTTATCATTCTGCAAAATAGCATCTGGCTCTGTATTCGATATAGAAGCGGCATACGAGCACAACCGTTCTTCGTCAAATTCCAATCCCCAAAATGTCGACTGATCCCTGTTGAAATACTTATCATTTAAATTCCAAATCGTATCACTTCCAAAAATAACACAATCTATGTTCTTCAAAAGACCGCCACTTTTTCTTACAACCTGAAATATTTGTTGTTCCTTTAAAAACATAAGTATAGATGCAAAATATTGAATCCCTTCTTTTAGTTTTCTATGATATATAAGAGATATTCCTCTCTTAATCTCACTAAATAATATACGAATTCGTTCTGGATTCCGATAGTAAACGACATTATGACCTATCTTTTCCAATGCTTCACCCAAAGCCCTTGCCTGCCAATAACTTCCAACATTTATTGAATTATATACTGTAACTATACAAACATTCATTTGCTAATGCCCTCATACAAAATTTTCCTATTCAGAATTGCAATTCTATATCTCTACAAATGTTACATGAGAGCTGTCTTGATTTTTCCATACAGTACAGTAAGATCTTTTTTGTAAAAAATCAAGGTTGCCAATATAGTTATAGAAAAAGCAATAGTGAATATAATCGTGCATTCTTTATCCAGCCACTCCAAATATAAATTTCCACAGAATCCCAGACAAACGACTGCTTTTCTCGTAGCATGTCGTTTACCATATAACCTTATGTAAATATTATATAACAGATATATTATCTTCTTTCTCAAATACAATCTTCAATATGCAACTATAAATCAATCACATAGACTTTTCTCTCCCCACCGCTCGATACTTTATAACTGGAAATTACCGTTTCTCCTCTCCTGCCAGGGAACAAAAAATCTATATCATGACAATACTTATACCCAGAGCTATCTATTACATCAAGAATTATGTTTTCTACTGTAATATTTTTCATTATTTGATCATAATACATCTTAAGTTTCTCCGGCTCAATGTTATGAATAAAGTTTACTGAAATCAACACATCTATTTTACGTTTTTGAACTATATCATTGAACGAATCAAATGATCCAACAAAAAATTCCGAGTCCCCCCCCAGAAATTTGGCACATTCTATCGTCTCCTTAGAGATGTCAATGCCTATTTTCTTATCGGCTCGTGTATTTCGGATTATATCACCAAGTCCACATCCAATTTCACAGACACACATCGGCTTGTATGATGTACTAACCAATGTATTTACATAATTCTTGATATCCCACGCATACGGTCTTAACTCATATGGTTCCTCATGCCATTCTCCAAAGTGGTACTTTTTCCGTAATTTGTGATAAAAAACACGCCTATATTTGCCATATAAATATGTGTGGATACCCTGCCTTTTATGAACTCTAATTAATGCCGCCAGTGTATTGCGCATATCTCGACTCCTCTCTTTCAGCTTTTATTCTGGGCAAATAGTGCCACTTTTACTTTATCCAAAATCACATATAAATCTTTCCTGTAAAAGATTATTGTAGAAATAACTGTCATAGAAGCTGAGATCAAAAACACACCTAGCCCATCCAGGATCCAATTTCCCCAATTATTGATACGCTCTACGTTTCCAAGCTTTAACGCAGAGCAAACACCTACTACAAGAGCCATTGTTATCACAGTCCAAATCAACCGTTTAAAAAAGATTACGTATTTTCTGTTAAGCAATTTGACATCGGAAAACCACGAGAATTGAATTATCGTAATAAGAGTCGATACGACTGTGCCAACCAATACGCCGTTAAATCCCAGGTATGCAGTCAGCACTACAGACAAAATAGCATTCGTGGCCGCTTCCATAATTACCCCCACCTTAGTCTGCTCGTAACTCCCTGTCGCCTGTATAAGAATTCGGTATGGATCACGGATACAATAAAGCGCTTCAGACAGGACAATCAGTATTCCTATATCAACATGATAATAGTTAATATCATGAACTCCTGCTGTATATAAGGCTACAAATGGCATAATCAATAAACCGGCACAGGAAAATACAACGCATATAAACATAAAGGAAAATGTCTCATATCCACTGAATAGTGAATCAACCCTATCTCGCTCCTTATTTGCCCACAATGTTCCAAATACGCTTTCCAGATCTCCCGTAAAGATCTCCAGAAGCAGCCTTAGATAATGTATTATCGTATGATATATTGTATAAATTGCCACATATTTTACATCAAGAAAAATTGTTAGAACAAATACGTCCACATGCTCATATACAAACGCTGATATCGCATGAATTAATACATTCTTTCGTTCTGGTATAACCGACATATCTGTTTCAACGCTATTATCAATGTGATATGTGTTCTTCACATACAAATAAACAAAAAATGGAGTAATCGCAAATACCATAGAACTCGCCAATTTTACAGTGAATACATTATATCCGAGTCTTATAAGCAAGACTACAACCAATGTATTTGCTATAGTGGCAAAGATTCTTAAAGCAAACCGTATATATTGCTTTTGATCAGCGTCAATCACATTGTAGTACGCCATTCCAAAAAAATATTCAATAAATAGCCCCAAAGCTACAATCACAATAATTATCGCATTTTCCGCAAATAATAAGTCAGAGTTTGAAATATACGGATATAAAAGGCATAACAGCGCAGCATAAAAAATTATTATGACACTGACCTTCTTGGAATACTTCTGGGTTGCTTTAACAACCTTACTGATTCCTTCATTATCACTGATCGACAGCAGTTTATAAAGTTCTAGCCTTGACGCGCCCGGTATACCCATTGAGAGCGCTGATATAATTCCCAGAAACTGTCCCACCGATGAGAACGCTCCATAGTAGGTTGATCCAAATGCCATCAAAAGCAGTCTTGGCGTGATTAAGCCACATATTATTGTTACAATTTGATAAATACTTGATACAGTAACATTTATTAACGTTTTTCTTGATTTCATACTACATTCCAGATTATCTGCTCGTATCCTCTGTCAGATGCCCAATTCTGCTGCTCTCCCTTTGAAACAACTATTGGCTCATCAGCAATTTCCAAAATAGGCAGATCTGAACAGCTATCAGAATATGATACAGAATAATACTCCTTAAAGTCTTCAATCTTTTCAAATAATCGTTTTACTTTTTCTCTTCCCCAACAGTCGTTCCTCTTTAGTCTACCGGTAAAAATCCCATTTTTATATTCAAACTCATTTGTGATTATTGTGTCTATTTTATATTCTTTCCCAAAATATCTCACAAAAGGCATATAAGATGCAGATACAATAATAACCTCACCTTTGCTCTTGTCTTCAATCAGTCTGTTTACTACAGTTGGTATCAGATGAGGTTTTATCATTTCCTCATAATATCTCCTTGCCAAAGTATCTATCTCTATTCTATGAACGCCCTTCAACTCATTTAAGATAAAAAGCTTATTAAAATTTCCTCTTCCCCAATTAACGTATCTGTCACATAATCTGAACATATAAGAGAACGGTTTCCTTTTCCTTATCCTTTCTTTATTTGTAATTCTTTTATAACCGGTTTCCCTCCCTATGAAAAATATAAACTCATCTCCCGTCTGAAAATCCACCAGTGTCTCACAAAAATCATATATGGCTATATATCCCTTCTTTTTCCTGAGTTTTGAAATATCTGTATTCCCCAATTCTTCACTTCATCCCTTCGCAATAATTAATAAAGCACTGTACCACACGCTCCATCTGCTTCTGTTTTCCTATGGTTATTCGTAGACAGTCCATAATGATTCTGCTATGCGTAACATTCCTCACAAAAATATTCCTTCTCTCAAGATAGGATATTATTTCGTCCTTTACAAGATGATTCACGCATTTTATCAGAACAAAGTTAGCATTACTGTCATTAGCATAAAAATATGGGGTGCATTTCTCATTAATACTGTTTATTAAATAAGCTCTCGCATCCGTGACTTCCTTCACATAGTTTCGCATATAATCTACATTCGAAAGAGCTCCCATCGCAGCAACCTGCGCAAATGTTGATATATTCTTGGGATTTCTTATAGCCGAAATAAACTCTATATTCTCCCTTGATGCAATAAGATAACCAAATCTGATATTGGCAAGGGCAAATGCCTTAGAAAATGTCCGCGCTATCAAAATATTGTCATGATCCTTTACAAGTTCCTGACACGTGTTCCCTGAAAACTCCCAGTATGCTTCATCTATCAGAAACATCGTGGATGAATATTTCTCAATCAGGTGCTTAATATATTCGTATGACAGTTCAAGTCCTGTAGGATTATTGGGGTTACAAATATATACCAATGATGGATCTTTTCGGTCAATCTTATCCTCAAATTTCTCAGGATCAAATGAATAGTCCTCATTCAACTCGAAAAACATCACATGAGCACCAGCTACCTGAGCGGTAAGTCTAAAGTTATCGTAGCTAGGCCACAAAATCAGTACCGGATCCCCCACAGTAATAAACAGTTTGGAAATATATTCTTCCAACAAATCCGAACCAGCAAAATACTGAATGTACTTTGCTTCAAGTCCGGTATACTTCGACAACAAATCTAACAATTCTTGATTATAAGTTGCAGGATAATAATTCAGATAATTCTCTCCAGACACCAATTTCCTGATATTAGACATAACTTCAGGAGCAGGTTCGATTGTAGCTTCGTTCCAATCAAGCTTCAATATCTCTTTTCTTTCATCGCTGTCAACCTGCCATATCTTATGTGATGCGACCTTATACGGAACAAAATTCCTCAAATATTTATTTATGTAACTCATTTGATTAGCCCTCCCCATGGTTTTCTGTTTTGGTCTGGCAGCCTTAATTTATCACCATAATACAAATCATATTTTTCAGGATAAAAACTATCATTTCCACCACCATGGTGCAGGGTTATCTCGCCTATATAGTAGGACTCCTCTGTATCATAGAAGTCTACTCTTACAAATGGAAAATCCTTTGCAATTTCATTTGACACTTTGAGCATTTCACTATAGTGTTTAGGAACAGGTATATTATCTGATTTTGAATACTCATCGTAAAACTCCTCAGCATGCTGTACCCACATAAATTCTAATCTGTTCCAGTCTTTATCATATATCTGTCTTACATTAATCCCCCTTCTGTCAACCGAGCAATATATAAACTCTAAAGAACCATTGAAATAGAAAAACTTGTAATCATTTGGAATATTACCATTGGCATCCTCAAGCAACTTTTCCACAACCAAAAAAGCATTTCTTGTTAAATACTGATGTTCACAGGAAGATACTGCAAGATTATTTGCTAAGATTTTCATTCGTTTCAACTCATACCTGATCTCCGAATCGCTATATTCGTTTTTGTTGTTTATAATAAGATTTTGCCCACTTCCATTGGATGCCTTAATAATACAAGGATATGTCAGATCATCCCATCTAAAGTCCTTAGTTCGCTTATAGACCTTAATCAGCGGAACAAGCTTATCCGCATACTCTGGATGGCGTTTTTTGATAAATTGGCGAACCAGAAACTTATCCGAACATGTTTGAAAATACTTTTTATAGTAGTTCAGCTTAAGCCATACTATTTTCTCATTTAACCCCTTTGGATCTTTCAGATTTGGACTTACTTCGTGAAATGTACTATACTCTTTGCTACAAAGTCTCTTTTCTCCAAACAGAAAAATTTTTAAACGAATCCATATGCCTATAATTCTTAAATAAAAAAGATAGATTGGCTTATATTTTTTTATGTTTTTTTTTAATTGCTTCACCTTGTTTTGTCCTCCATCACAAAGGACTGGGGTGCATAAAATTTTCGCGCTCTACAAGCCCTTTGTTTTTTTCTGGAATTTTTTGACCTTATTATACAAATCTGTGCTTTATCCTAGACAGCCTTCTTCTGGAAATAAAGTATATATAATAAAATAAATTAATAGCTCTCCAATAAATCCTATTCCCTTCCTTGTAGTCTCTCAACGCCTCACTATAACTGATTATACAATCCCTATGTGTACTCAAAAATTGATCCAGCTTTTCAAATCTATCATCACTCCACTCGTTCACATGAATACAGATAGTTGAATATCCTAATCCTTCCACCTTCAGCTGTACTCCTGTCTGTGGAACGAACACACAGCCTTTTTGCTTGTACGGATACACAGCAAGGCCGTCGGTAATATTATATATGCCGTTATCCTCTAAGGCTTTTATCGTGGTATAGTCAAATGAATGCGCAGGTGCCATAAAGGCTATTGGCTTAAGTCCATTCCGTTCTAGAACAGTCCTTCCCTTTTTAATCAGTTCCCTTTGCTTTTCGTAGCTTAGTCCGGCAAATTCCGACCGTTTATTTATATCCATAATTCCTGGTTCATCAGTTGTATACACATGATAACATCCGTGCAAGGCTATTTCCCAACCATCTTTATCTTGCAATTCTCTCATCAATTCCCAGAACTCATCTATACCTGTCTCGTGGTCTGATTCATTCCTATATTCGGCCAGTTTCTGATCCCTGTTCTCTGGAATGACTCCTATAATTGGAGATACCTGATATCTGCAAAGGATTTCTCTGATTCTGTCAAACTTATCAAAATTCATATCCCAGGATATATCATCCAACCTTATAATCACTTTTCTCATTCTTCACACTCTTTACATTCCCTGCATTATTGTCCGACTCCCAGCAAATTCAAATATTCCTCTTTGCATCTGCTGTAAGAGAAATCATCTGCTCTTTTTCTGGATAACTCCTCATATCTGATCCGCTCTTCATTGTTTGTGACAAGCATTACAATTGCCTCTGCTAACGCCTCATCGCCAGCGTCTATATTCACGCTATAATCTTCTCTTATATTCAATTCCGGTACCAGGACACCATAATCAACTTTACTTACTGCATCCACCTTTATATCATTTTCAGCTAATATCTCCTTAGGTCCTGTTTTACAATCTGCCGCGATAACCGCCCTTCCACAAGCCATAGCTTCCACGAGAGCATTAGGAAATCCTTCACTGACGGATGGTAATACGAACAAGTCAGCCTTACCAATGTATCTATATGGATTACTCTGCCATTCAACAAACTCAACAAAATCGGAGATTCCTAAATCATCCGCTAACTTAATCAGTTTATTTTTGTTGTTATTGTAATCATCCCCGATGACTTGCAGAGATAACCGTACCGCCTTCTCTGTTTTCTGCTGAGCTATCTTAAATGCTTTAAGGAGATGCCAGTATCCTTTTTCCCATTTCAAAGTTCCTACTGATACTATTGTAAAAGTATCTTTATCAAGACTACCATCTGGCTTAGACAAATTATATATATTCTTACCGTCATACGGATTATATATCGTTACAATCCTGTCCTTACTAATAGGGAGTCTATCTCTGAGTAATTCCTGTATTGCCTTTGAAACACTGATAATACAGTCTGAGCGAGAGTATAGCCATGATCTAATCCGACTGTTTACGATATATTTTGCTGTTGCATATCCCCTTATAGAGACAATATGCTTTGCCTTACCTCCATACATTTTGCTAATGATATTCACAATATCAACCTGTCTGCCAAAGCTTATACAGACTATTGCTTCTTTCTCCTTAACAATTTTTGACAATGCGCGAGAAGCCTGCAAAAGCCCCATAGCCTTCCTGAAACGGCCCGGCTTATCTAAATTTCGATTTCCTATAGCAATAATCGGCGCATTAATTTCATATACGACCTCAGAATCATCAAAAACTGTTAAGTATACATCTATGCTATCATTTATGATATCTATAAGTCTTGAAACTACCCTTTCCTGTCCTCCGTAACATACTTTCGGAAGAAAAAGTATAACCGTTTTTCTCATCTGCCAAAAATTCTCCTGTTCATATATTACCAAAGAGGCTCTAAATCATAGCCTCCAGTAGCTATATCCGGCAGTTTCATATTCTTTTCGATTCAAAAGACCTTTTATATCAAGAAGTACCTTCTTATCATTTGCGTACAAACTGTCCAAATCTGACATATTCAATCTCTTAAATTTCTCATGCCCGACGGCAAGGATCACGGCATCCATATCTTTTATGCTGTCCATGCTTACAAAGCTTATCCCATACAGCCTCTCTGCCTCATCTGCATCTGCTTCTGGATCAGCAATGAGAGGCTTTATACCGTACTCCTTAAGTTCATTTACAATGTCGATTACTTTTGTATTCCGCGTATCAGGGCAGTTTTCCTTAAAGGTAAAGCCGAGGATGGCCACTTTAGCATTTCTAATATGTTTATCTACAGCAATCAAATTCTTAACACAGCTTTCAGCCACATATTTACCCATATCATCATTAATGCGTCTTCCAGACAGTATTATCCGGCTGTGATAACCAAGCATTTCAGCTTTGTATGTAAGGTAATAGGGATCTACACCGATACAGTGGCCCCCTACCAATCCAGGATAGAACGGCAAAAAGTTCCACTTAGTACCAGCCGCTTCCAAAACAGACTTTGTATCAATCCCCATTTTATTGAAGATAATAGACAACTCGTTCATAAAGGCTATATTAATGTCGCGCTGAGAATTTTCTATAACCTTAGCTGCTTCTGCCACTTTGATACTCTCTGCTCTGTGAACACCAGCCTCTACTACCAGTTCATATACTTTAGCAATACAATCCAATGTTTCTTCATCCATACCCGATACAATCTTTTTTATAGTTTCTAATCTATGTACTTTATCTCCAGGATTGATACGTTCTGGACTATAACCGATTTTGAAATCTACACCACACTTGAGACCGCTTTCTCTTTCAAGAATAGGGACGCAGACATCCTCTGTCACACCAGGATAAACGGTTGACTCAAAAACAACAACTGACCCTCTGGTAAGATTACGTCCAAGAATCCCTGATGCCCCTTCAACCGGGCTCAGATCAGGTGTATGGTCATCATTTACCGGCGTTGGTACTGCTACAATATGAAATTTAGCCTCTCGAAGTTTCGTCTCATCAGCCGTAAAGTCCACAGCGCTTTCTTTAATTCCTTCATCTCCAACCTCTCTGGTAGGATCTTTGCCAGATTTATAAAGATCTATCTTATGGCTGTTGAGGTCAAATCCAACAACCTTGATCTTCTCGGCAAAAGCCACTGCTATAGGCATCCCGACATAACCAAGCCCTATCAGAGAAAGTTTCTCATTACCTGCTTTAAGTTTATCAAATAATTCACTGTACATTTTCAGTCCCTTTCATTTTAACAATGTGTAAATAACTTTAGATGCTCTCGTTATTTCTTTCAGATTATTAATTTTTTTTAATAAAGCGTCTGTCTGATCTGTTATATCTAATTTTCCTGATTTTTCAATCTTTGATTTCCATTCATCATACCTCATCAAAACAAACTTTTCGGCTGCATATGATCCGCACTCTGCACCGTAGCACCTTTCTTTTGTTTTGAATCGAAAAATTGGAATATTACTTTGAGATGGATAATGCTGTTTAAAAGTTTTGTATTTTTTTCTTAATTCCTTCCTTGTTAAATGAGAATACAGAACCTGCTCTGTCTCAGGACACGGAACCGATATGTTATACCAAATGATATCAGGCTTAATATCAAATCTCTCGCAGTAATCAAGACAGATGAAATTCATTTTCCTGTGTTCTTGATGCCAATCAACCAATGACGGTATCGCAACAGCCTTAGACGCAGTTAGCAGTGAATACATACTCTCATCGGTCATATTGTCAATCCATTGACAGTTGCATCCAACCACGCCGCAGAATTTATTGAATTCTGCATCACGTATTTCTTTATTGATTTTCTCCTTATTTGATCCTGTTAAGGCAAAATACAGTAATGTAACTTCGGACGATGTGATAGATTTCCACAGTCCTAAAATTTCATCATCTGCATGCGGAATAAACGCTGTAGCTTCTCTCCATTCATATATATTTTCTCTAATTTCATTATTTGCTAACGCTGACGGAAACAAATAGTAAAACATCCACCCTATTCGTCTGGTTACATAATCAAGATACGTCCTAATATTCCTCATTTTTATTCCCAACTAACTTCACTAAATCAATCCACTCAGACGCTATTTTCTCTGAAGCATATAAATCAAGGATCTCTTTGCCAAGGTTTCCATATCTCTCAGCTTCTGCAGGATTGTCCATAAATGTCTTAATAGCGCTTGCTAGAGCATTTACATCGCCAACAGGAACTAACAATCCTCTCTTACCATCACCTAGAAGTTCACTAACTCCTCCAGGCGGACAATCCGTTGCAATGCAGGGTATCCCTTCACATAACGCTTCTATCAATGCATTTGGCATACCCTCCTCTTTTGATGTCAGTACAAACATATCTGCGTTATATTCTTTCTCAAAAACATCTGAACAGCCTTTTATTATGAATACTCTTTGTTGTAAATTATTGCTCTCAATGAGCTGTCTGATTTTGGTTTCTTCAATCCCTTCCCCATAAATATTAAGTACATACCCCTCTCTCACCGTCTTAGAAAAAGCTGTTATTAACAACGGAATATCCTTATCTGGGCTTAATCTTCCACAATATACGATTCTTTTTGTCCCACTTCTTCCCGTCCTCGTATGTTGACTCTTTATTGTTTGGCGAGGCACTGCCGGATTTGCGATGATTTTGCTTTTCATCTCCACGATGGAAGCTGGAAAAGCTTGTTTTGCCCCATTTGTCTGAAATACCACATAATCAGCCTTCTTCAAAACCTTACAGTATTTACTCATCTGCTTCACTGTATATCTATATGGATTTCCCCTTTCGGACGCAATGACTTTACACTTTCCTTGAGAAACCACTAATGCTATACGTGCCAAATCCAACCCAAACGCAATTATCTCATCTACTCCATATTTTTTAATTAAACTGTATAGCATACGAATTGCGTTTATCTTCTTTGCAGCTTTTGTAAGTTTTCCTATGGACAAATCATCAAGAGGATATTTAACAGACTCCTTAATAACATCGTTGTTAAGTTTTATTGTTGCCTTATCTTTCACTAGGCTGCAACATATCACATTATGTCCTGCATTCAATAATGAATTAGCAACAAAAGCACCTATCTTAGAAATACCACCCATTCCCATTCTGGGAATTAATACCATAATTGTCTTCATACTGCCCTCTTAAAATTTCGCAAAACAATCATATGTCTTATAATTGACTCCAAAATCAAAGTAGTATTTTTGGATAGTCCAAAAATACTACGTATTAAATACTCAGGTTTACGTCTTATGGCGTAAGCCTTCCTATAATATTGTTTCATGTGCCTTTTTCCTAATGAGATTGAAGCCCTGTGAGCAGCTTCTCTGTATACTAACTCTTTGTGCTCTTGAATTCCTTTTTCATCCAACTGACTGTAAAGTCTTTTGTGCTTATTCTCTATGTATCTTACAGAATCCGCCCATTTATTAAACTCGTTTGTTGCTCTTTTTGCAGAAATTTTTCTGTTTGCAACCGAAAGCGTCTCTTTTATAATTCCAACTTTTGTTACCTGTATAATTCTTAATGCCAACTCGTACTCCTGCCAACATGTCAGGTTTTCATCAAACAATCCAACCTCATCTAGTACGTTTCTTCTAATCATCATCGTAATGGTTGAACAAAAAGGCCCCCAAAAAGTCTTATTTTTTACAATGTCTCCAGAAAAAATTTCATTTGGATACACAGAGAAGTTATACAACTTATTTTGATAATCAAAATCTAAACCCGAATAAACCATACCGTATTCTGGATGTTCATTTAAATAATTGACCTGCTTTTCAGTTTTATATGATTTCCAATAGTCATCGTCATCAAGTAATGCAATATATTCACCTGTGGAATTCTTAATTCCTACATTACGAGCATGATTACCTCCCTTAGAGTGCTCTTTATCTATATACAGATACTTATATCCACGCTTAATCAACTCATCTCCATATATGTTCGTTCCATCGTCAGAAGCATCATCAACAACGATCAGCTCTATATTATCGTAAGTCTGGTTTTCTACACTTTTGACTGCCCTTTTTAATAAAGGCAACCGATTATGGGTAACTATAATGGCACTTACCAATATATTTTCACCTGTATTTATACTGCCCTGCATCAAATCTGCACCTCATTCACCTTAAGGTTCACTCTATCAAGAGAGAATTTTCTCTTCTTGTAACCAAGTTTCTCAAACTCCATTGCAACCATGACTGCTGCTACGGCCAGGCCAAAATTCATAGTATTTAAATATGAACTAGAAAATGATAATTGTCCAAACGCAGCTGCAAGCGACAAGACATAGAAGATACAAAACGAATTTTTTTGTTTCCATTTTCTTCTTACTGTCTTTAATGTTTTTACAACAAAAATAACAGCTAGTATCAATATAGTCATTCCAAGAACCAGACCATACTGATACAATATTTCAAAAATGAAGTTGTGTGCGTAAGAAGTAAACGAATAATCTGCGTCAAAACTACCAAACGAATTGGCTAAATAGATCCTATCTGATAAAATTCCCCTAAATTCAAACGGAATCGTTAATATTTTCTTCCATAAAACTGCATAAATTGCCCCCCTTCCTGTAAGAAAGTCCGAGGATCTGCCGGAAAGCATAAACAGCGACCTTAAATTCAATAATCTTTCACCTAATGAAATAACTGCAGCTATCGCACCTACTCCAATAAGCCCAATGAAAATAAGAGTTCTTATTAAAAGATTTGTATTTTTTCTTCCTGGATGATAAATTACTATAAAGCAAAAAAAGAACAAAAATACGTTGCAAAGAATACCTCCCCTGGCTCCACCAATAAGATTGGATATTAAATTAAGAATATAAATAAAAAGATAGCGTAATTTTCCCTGTTTAAAGAACCAGATAAGTGCTAAACCAGACAGCCAGAAACTGTTGTATGAAAAGCTCATACTATAGGCATGTTCGATTTTGTTATGTACTAGTATATTCAAGGCACTATATATAATATCTATTACAAAATACTTTTCAAAGCAAACTAAGAACTTCTCAAAATTAGTGATATGAGGAACAAATATTATCAGTCCAATAAAATATATTAAAAAGATTGTCAAAGCACGTGTTAAAATACTTACAATTTCCGGTGTTGCCATAGCACTTGCTACTGTAATAACCGCAAAAACTCCAATAATCGAAAAACTTTTTCTTAATTTCTTACCGTAATATTCTCCAGACAGAATCAATGCAGCAAACAAAACGATATACAATGCTTTTTGTAATACGCTTCTTGCTGTAAACCTATAATCAAAGAACAAAAATGTATCTGCAATGCAATCAAAAACCATCATCAGGTTAATGTATAGACACAGCAATTCATAATAAATCTTTTCCTTACTAATACTTATGACCATATATCTATCTTCCTTTGTAAATATCTTAAACCAATTCCTCTACTAAATGGTTAATTTCAATATACGCCGTTTTCCTATCAAATTTTTTCTCTGCCAGTTTTCTAGCATTATTCCCGAACTCCTTACGTAAAGCATCATCCTTATACATTTTTACTATCGCTTTATACAGTAATTCTGAATCCTCTGCGACAACATTAATTCCCACCTTATTATTTTTAACAAGTCTTCGCATTTCTTTACTGCTTCCTGTATTAATCATAGGCTTCCCAGAAGCCAGATAATCTCCTATCTTTGTAACGATGCTCTGTGGTGCCTGTTTCACAAGTGAATTAACAACTATATCGGATTTTGCCAGATAAAATGCCATGTTTTCATAAGGTTGAAAACCAAGAAACTCTACATTGCAGTCACGCTGCCCCGCATATTCCTCAAGTTCCCTTCTTGTTGCGCCATCCCCCAGTAACATAATACATATATCTCCGTATCCTCTGGACTTTAACAACACTGCAGTATCTATCATTGTTTTAATATCATAGCTATATCCTATACTTCCAGCATATGTTACCCAGAACTTCAACTTATCTATCTTAATAGCCGTATTTTTTATTGCCTTATCGAACTTTTCCAGATCATTCCCAACATATACTGTTTTCCTTGGTTTCAAAGAATTTCTCTTGTCGTATCTGCTGCCGTAATCTCTATATTCATCGGAGGTTCCAACATATGCATCCACTCTTAGATATGCCATTTTAGCATAGAGGTTGAAAGGAAGAAGTACAGGTGATATGATTTGTTTATATTTCTTTCCATATAAGACCATCTTCATAGCCTCTGGCCATAAATCCTCTATGTCTAGAATCACTTTTTTTCCTCTTTTTTTTGCCTCCTTGGCCAATATGTCCGCCATCCTGTTGTCGGGAATACTACAATAAAGCAGGTCGTAATCCATCTCCTTCAATAATTTCAAGGCATTATTGCCAAAAACTATCATACTTCGAATACGAGCAAAAGATAGATTAGTACTGTATGAAGGTTGATAAACAATCTTATAATCCACTTCGCTGTCTATCTCCATCTCTCTCTGTAATTTCTGAATATGATCAAAGCTTCCGGTTATTAGAGTGACATCAAAACCATTATCTTTTAGGATTTTTGCAATATAATAAAACCTGCTTCCATTAGAAGTGCAACTGGGGAACTCAACAAACATTGCAGCGATAACAATCTTTTTTTTGTGCATTATAATTCTCCTACAAAATATTATTTTGAAATCTTACAACTCTGTTGTATTAATTCCATCCTCTTTATACCGACACGGATTTTACCATGACTTAAAGCAGCTTATTAAAACGGCATTTTTCATATCAACAGTTTATTTCCTTCAATACAATTATTTTTATAAATCTATGTATTCCATAGTCTAACCTTTATTAGTTATGTTATTTTTTGCATCCTCAATATTCCCCAAAAGCTCTGTTCATGAAGTGTATTAAAATCAAGTAAAGTCAACATTAAAATATTCATTTATACACCTTTTAAACATCAATACTGTATTGTTTTTTTCGCAGGAATACCTATATATGTTCCTGACTCATTTATATTTTGTATAACAACTGCACCTGCTCCTATCATACAGTTTTCACAAATATGAATATTATTACTTACAACTGCACCTGCTCCTACCCAAGTATTTTTATCTATACTTACTGTTCCTGCAATATGGCTACCGACTGAAATATGTACAAAATCTCCGATTTCACAATCATGATCTACAGAGGATGATGTATTAATAATACAACCATTCCCTATTACAGAACCGTTATTTATAACAGCCCCCGCCATTACTACAGTACCACGACCAACCACTACATCTCTTCCAATAACAGCATTTGGATGAATCAAAGTAATTACATTGGATAGCTTTTCCTGTATTTGTTTCCGGATTTTAGCATTACCAATTGCAACAATGAAATCCGCATCTAGCATCTCGCTAAACTCTATAATTTTCCCAACAACTATAAATCCTGCACATTCCTTTATGTTCTCATTATCATCAAGAAATACAATATCTTGATATCCATTCTTAATTGCAATATCGGATACTACTTTTCCATGACCACTAGCACCAATTATTACAAGTCTTTTCAATTTTTTTTCTCCCATGTTGTAGTTTCTTTCTCCATTGTCCCCATAAATTCCTCCATTGTTACTGAAGAACCAGACGTAATCCCTTCCCTCTTCAAAATAATCTTTACGGTATCTAAAATAATCTTAATATCACACTTGAATGTAATATTTCTTACATACCAAATATCCATGGCAAATTTATCTTCCCATGACACACTATTTCTTCCGTGCGCTTGTGCATAGCCAGTAAGACCAGGTCTTACATCGTGTCTATGATGCTGCTCCTCATTATACCTTGGTATATATTTTACTAATAAAGGTCTGGGACCAACAATCGACATATCACCTTTAAAAATATTAATCAACTCTGGAAGTTCATCTAATGAAGAGGCTCTTAAAAATTCACCATATTTATTAAGTCTAACCTCATCTGAAAGCAATTCTCCATTCATATTCTTTTGATTATTCATAGTGCGATACTTAATCATTTTAAATATTCTCTCTTTTTTTCCTGGTCGCTCCTGTATAAAAAATGGGTTTCCTCCCATAAAAATAATTCCCAGTATAGTAAGAATAAAAAATAAAGGGGACAGGATAATTAATGCCGAAAAAGAGAGTGTGACATCCAAGATTCGTTTAAAGTATTTTGCATACATTCCTAAATCTCCTAATATCTATTCAAAATATTTTTTATAATTTCAATCACTCTATTTTGTTGTTCTACAATCATCTTATTTTCTGACACAATTAACATCTGAAATTATCCATACCTACATTGACACAATCATTTTTACTATATGTGCCTCCTTTTGCCCATCCATTCCCCACATGGGTTAATAACACTTCTGCCAACTGCTTCTTATTCAAAACACCTATGAATAATTTCAATCACTCTATCCTGCTGCTCTATAGTCATCTTATTATCCGATGGTAAGCATAGTCCTCTTTCAAATATATCTTTTCCTACATCCCTGCCTTCGCCGCTAATATATGCATTGCTATTTCCACGTCCATTTCCATCCCGAGTAATAAATCCATTATTTCTGTATAGCGCTTGCATATGCATAGGTTTCCAGATAGGACGTCCCTCAGTATTGAAAACTCGAAGCGCATCCAATATTTCATCCGGACAGCTCTTCCCGCGGCTGTGAGAATATAAGCTTCCTTTTTCTGACCTTATACTTTCGCACATAGCATCAGAATCTATGAGCATGCAGCTTAACCAATAATTGGGTGAGCATATCTCTGTATCTCTTGGATTCATACTCACCGGCAGATCACTCAATTTATCTTTGTATCTCTGATATATTGCTTTCTTACTTTTAATATGATCTTCTAAATATTCCATCTGTCCACGTATTACTCCTGCAATCACATTAGACATCCGATAATTATATCCAAGTTCTTCATGCTGATACCAGGGAGCATTTTCCCTGCTCTGTGTACTCCACTTCCTGACTTTTTTTGCATCAGCTTCGTTATTTGTAAGAAAGGCGCCTCCGCTGCTGCCTGTAATTATCTTATTACCATTAAAACTAACAATACCATAGTCACCAAAAGTGCCTGTCTGCTGTTTCTTATATGTAGCTCCCAGTGATTCTGCCGCATCTTCAATAAGTAAGGCATCATGTTCCTTGCAGATGTTCTTTATCTCATCTATTTTTCCCGGTGTCCCATATAGATGGGCTAAAACTACCAGCTTCACATCAGGGTAAATGCTAAATGCCTTCTCCAATGCCTCTGGATCCATATTCCATGTATCATACTCCGTATCAATAAATACTGCCTCTCCACATTCATAAGCAACAGGATTGACCGTTGCATCAAATGTCATATCTGAACAGAATACCTTATGGCCTGCGAGCGTACCTACTTCTGCTCTTGGCGGTCCATAGAGGCATTCACCTGCCAGTTTTACAGCCAGATGAAGAGCTGCTGTTCCACAGGTTAAGCCCACTGCATGTTTTACTCCGATATACTCAGCAAGCAACCTTTCTACTTCATCAATATTCCCCCCGACTGTACTCATCCAGTTCGTCCTATAAGCTTCTGTCATATATTCCAGCTCTTTTCCATGCATGGTTGGGGATGAAAGCCATAGTTTTTCTTTAAAAGGTTCTATATTTTTAAAGCGTAAATCTGATTTAAAATCGTGCATTAATATTCCTTTCTAAGCTTTTTTTATACAACAAGTAAACTAGCCGGATGTTTTCCCTTCACTAGTCATTTAATAAAAAAACAGGTGTAGGAATTAATTTCCTGCACCGTAATTCATTAAACAATCTTATATTTTATTTGTCTTGGAAGTTAAATCAAACGATCGTTTTCATAAAAATAGGCATGCTTCGCCATTCCACCTTTATTCAGACGGACTTACTTAACATGCCATACAAATATAACATCCACAATCCTTCAAACGCGACGAAGCGACGATTTGAAATCTCCCGGATTTTTAGTTCTGCTATTTATTATTCTATACCAAGGCTCTTCTCTCGAAGGTCCTCCGCTGTCAGGCTTCTGCAAAGAACCAAAGTACCTCTGCCCTGAACCTGTTTTACGAAGGCTTTTATCCGTTGCGGATGTTGGCCCGCCTCAAGACCGAATCTATATTTACCCCAGGGCTCCCCTGGAATCATATCAAAATTATATAACCATCTTTTTCGAATTTGCCATTTTCAGTCTTTAGCCGCTTACGATGCCATAGACTGAAGCTTTTCCCTCTGCGCTTCCAGAAACTTCGGAAACCGCTCCGCGCATCTGTCCAGGTCAAAGGACTGCATATCCTCCGCCAGATTGCTCAGCAGAAATGCGCTGTACAGATTCTTTTCCACCTTCTGCCCATCTACGATACGCCAGCTTTTTTTCAAAGGCATCTTCTGATAGGTTCCGGTGTGATGGTTGAATCCGGATGCTTTGACCAGAAACGGCAGTATCCATCGGAGTTGTTTTTCCTGTTGGGATAGCTTATATTCCAGAATCCGCAAAAATTCTCCCGGCGCTGTACCGGACATGTATGCCCCGTTTGGTTTCCTTCTTCCCAGCTTCGCAAAATCCAGATTTTCCACAAAAAATTGATTTCCATAGGAAATGATTTCTTTGGCGAGCCGATATTGCTCCTGCTTTTGGAGCGCCGACTGTTTTCTGCAAATCTCTCTATATGCAAGCTTTGCCTTCCGATAATTCTGTGAATAGTTCCAGCCGCTGCTTCCCGGGCGGATTCGTCCGTCTGGAAAATAGTTGTCCGGATTCATGCTCCGGCGGCTGCGCTCCATATATTGAAGTAATATTCTCTTTTTCTTTTCCAGGCCCCGGTCTTTCTCCGGGAGTTCATAAACTGCTGCGGTATCCTCTGTGACTACGGCAAGCTTCCGAAATCCAATATCCAGACCAACGTTACCGTCTCTATACACCAGGCTGACATTTTCATTGCTTCTTTCTGCTGACGCAGACGCCTGGATTTTTTTCAGCGGTATCTGTCCTTTCAGAATCACATCCAGTAAATATCGGTCTTTTCCACGAATCATTGTCTTTTTAATTCTGCAAAATCGGATTTCCTGGGACAATACCTGTTCCTCATACTGGCTGTTTTTCTTTTTCCGAACCGGAATTTCAAGCCCTTTCCACACGAGACATTCTCCCCTCAGCTTGATGGAAGAACGATTTGTCTTTCCTGCCAGGCTCTTCATTTGACCGGGCTGCTTGAAATGTACCTGCTCAGCGTGTCCGCGTACCAGACTGTCAATGGCCTGCCAGACCTCATTTGCCAGGTTCTGGACGATTGGGCTGTCCGTATGGTCCTTGAAATATTGTCTGTACTTTGTAGTGTCCCTGCAAATATCGTACTTCCTGAGCTGATACTTTTCGATCAGGCAGTCCCTCTCTTTGAACAGCTTCTTCCGTTCCCGTTGATCCTCTGTCCGGGACAGCGCTTCCTTGAGATTCCGGTAAGCACGGGTCTGTGCCATCTGCCTGTATCGCGTCAATGCTTTTTGAAGCAGGGCATTATAAATCTGCCGATGGATCTCAAACCGCTTTTTCAAAATATCTTTCTGCCAGGCTTCTGCCTGCAGCGGCAAAGTCAGCACAAAATACTGTTCCTGGATATTCTGCATTCACTGTTCACCTCGATTGCAGTCTGTAAAAACTCTGGTTCATCCCCCTGCCGGCTCAAGTCCTCCGGCTGTACTTAAGGAAATGAACGGCTTATACGGGGGAGAGATTTCGCAAAGTATGTTACTCTGCGAAAATGAAAAATCGCCGTTTTTTCCTGAATTACTTTTATACCATAGCATATTTGTTCTTGATTGTAAATATTTTTTTCTATTTTCCAAGCGGTGACTGTTTTGCCGTATCTATCCATTTTTCCTTGAAAACAAGTACTTTTCTTGAAAATTTCACAATTATTCATATTTTTTATATTCTGCATTTTTCTGCATATATTTTACCGCCGTCAAATTCGCAGTCAGGTACCAGGGTGGCCATCCGTGTGTATCCATTCGATGCTTATCAGGTTTACCCCAAAAGAATATCTGTTAATCTGCATATCTTTTTTATCTATATAATTTTTGTCCGCCGTCATCTTCAAACATAACATTTATGATCTGAACCTCTAAAGGCTATTTTTCCAAGTGATTTCTCCAATCTTTTCGCAGAGTAACATACTTCACGAAAATTTCGACTACCACAAATAACAATTTCTTTTC